>TARA_R110000772_G_scaffold66908_5_pt1 | contig 18469 bp, 26 predicted proteins | sample TARA_R110000772 | Tara Oceans TARA_R110000772 (sample SAMEA4397948) | marine metagenome | biome: Polar Biome; feature: [SRF] surface water layer (ENVO:00010504); material: water (ENVO:00002006), including particulate matter (ENVO:01000060) such as... | depth 5 m | reverse complement strand
CCCAAATAAAAAATAATATACAATACCGACAAACATACCATTAGGTATCGCGCATGAGAATTGATTTAGAGCCTGAAGTCTTAGCTGCGCCTGTTGGGTCCGGTGTGCTTTCGCATGCCCAGATGAAAGATGCTGCCCAAGCGATGTTTAACTCCACAGAGTTCATCGAAACTTTTGGTACCCCCGAGGGCGCCATAGAGCACGACAGATCCACAGCCCGCAAGGTTATATTAGAGGAACGCCCCCTATCGGCGGTGCAGAACTCAGCCACTGCGGTGCATCTTAGGGCGTTGTTATCTGAATATGACGTGCAGGTAGTAAAAACCGCGACCCAGATCCGTACGTTTGTCACCAACAGCCTAGTCGAAGAAGCCGCCCCCGGCGCGAAGAACCGCATCCGTGCGTTAGAACTGCTAGGTAAGATCAGCGAAGTGGGGCTATTCACTGAGAGAAGCGAGGTCACGGTTAAACACCAGACCACCATAGAACTGGAACAAAAAGTGCGCGACAAGATTGCGTCGCTTATCAGCAAGAAGTCCAACGCTCAAGACGTAGACGCTCGTGAACTCGATCCCGATACTGTGCAAGACCGCATGGATGAGATAACTGATATCTTACTAACCCGACCCACAGATGTTACAAGCTAGCGAAATTGAGTTTCTACAAGACAATCTGGATAAGTTCAGCGAGGATGAGCTCGCGGAAGTGTTGTTGTCGCTAGAAGAATTAGAAAAACGCGAAGCGGCTAAAAAATGCTTCGACGACCTGATCGAGTTCTGTAAGCACATGGACCCCAACTACAAGGTCGGTAAGCACCACAGACGACTGGCTAACTTGTTAATGTCTATGGAGCGTGGTGATGAGGATCGTATTGGTGTGTCGGTGCCCCCGCGTCATGGTAAGTCCCAGCTCGTGTCTATATTCTTTCCTGCATGGTACCTAGGTAGAAACCCGGATAAGAAGGTGCTGATGGTCTCCCACACGGCGGACTTGGCGGTGGACTTTGGGCGTAAGGTGCGTAACTTGGTTAATAGTGGGCCATATAAGACCATTTTCCCTACCGTGACGCTAGCGTCGGACTCAAAGAGCGCAGGGCGATGGAATACCAATGCCGGTGGGGAGTATTTCGCTTGCGGTGTGGGTGCAGCCTTGGCGGGTCGCGGTGCGCACTTCCTGATTGTGGACGATCCGTTCTCAGAACAAGACGTATTGAACGGTAACTACGAGGTATTTGATAAAGCGTACGAATGGTTCGCTTATGGAGCGAGAACCCGCTTAATGCCCCAAGGATGCGTCGCCATAGTACACACAAGATGGCACCCGAACGACCTTCTCGGTAGACTTGCGAAGGACATGACCCGTATTGATGGCACAGATCAGTACAATTTCTTCGAATTTCCGGCCATATTTAACGAAAACACCGATGATGAGAAGGCTTTATGGCCTGAGTTCTTTGATTTAGAGGCATTGCACCGCACAAAAGCGTCTATGCCGGTGTTCCAGTGGAACGCGCAGTATCAACAGAACCCCACCGCCGAGGAAGGCGCACTAATTAGGCGTGACTGGTGGCAAGCATGGGAAAACGAGGCCCCACCCAACTGCGAATACATCATTATGACGCTCGACGCCGCAGCAGAAACCAACAATAGGGCTGACTTTACCGCGCTTTTGACGTGGGGGGTGTTTAGTGACGACCGTTTAACCGATGGGGCGAACCACATAATCCTGTTAAACGCCATTAACATACGAGTGGAGTTCCCAGAGCTTAAGGAATTGGCGTTAGAAGAGTGGCGGGAGTGGCAACCGGACTCATTTATCGTGGAAAAGAAGTCTAGCGGTACCCCGCTCTTCCAAGAACTACGCCGAATAGGCATTCCTGTGCAAGAATTCACACCCCACAGGGGTACCGGCGACAAGATAGCGCGTATAAACGCGGTGGCTGATATAGTACGATCTGGTATGGTTTGGTATCCTGAAGGCAGAAAGTGGGCCGAGGAAGTTATAGAACAAGTTGCAGCGTTTCCGGCGTCTGACCATGATGACATGGTGGACTGTGTGAGTATGGCGTTGACCCGGTTTCGTAATGGCGGGTTTATTCGCTTGGACTCTGATGAAGTAGATGATCCCATATACCGTCGTAGAAGGGCGGCTTACTATTAGGAATAGACATGGCAATTGAAAAAAGCATATACGCCGCCCCCCAAGGGTTGGATGAATCTGAGCAAGACTCGCAAGAGATAGAAATTGAGATCATTACTCCTGATATGGTGACCCTAGAGGACGGCTCAGTAGAGATTATGTTATCACCGGATGGAGATAAGCACGAGTCAGAAGAATTTAACGTTAACCTAGCCGAAGAACTCGACGAAGGTATTCTAAACACCATATCTAGCGACATCATTGAGATGGTGGAGTCTGACGTAGACTCACGTAAAGACTGGGCCGATACGTTTGTTAAAGGCTTGGAAGTACTGGGGTTTAAGTACGAAGAGCGCACCGAACCGTGGCAGGACGCCTGTGGGGTGTATTCGACGATATTAGCTGAGGCTGCCATACGCTTTCAAGCTGAGACTATGTCAGAGACGTTTCCTTCTGCGGGGCCTGTGAAGACGCAGATTATCGGTAAGTCGACTAAAGATAAAGAGGACGCGGCTAAGCGGGTTAAAGCCGATATGAATTACCAACTGACCGAAAAAATGGTTGAGTACCGCCCTGAGCATGAACGCATGCTGTACTCGTTGGGGCTGGCTGGGTCAGCGTTTAAGAAGGTGTATTTTGATCCTAATTTAGGCCGTCAGATTGCGGTTTATATCCCAGCAGAAGATGTTATTGTGCCGTACGGTGCGAGCCACATTGAGACCGCGGAGCGCGTCACTCACGTTATGCGCAAGACCGAAAACGAAATTAAAAAACTACAGGCCAATGGGTTTTACAGAGACATTGACTTAGGTGACCCACGATCGTTCCACACAGACATTGAGAAGAAAAAAGCCGAAGAAACTGGATACAGTCTGTCAGACGATAACCGCTATACGTTATATGAAGTCCACGCGGATTGTGTGCTTGATGGTGTGGATGACGAGGACGACGATGGTATTGCTAAGCCGTATGTTATTACGATCGAACGCAGCACCGGTGAGATATTGGCTATTAGGCGCAATTGGGACCCAGAAGATGACCTAAGGCTTAAGCGCCAACACTTTGTGCACTATGTATATGTGCCGGGGTTTGGGTTTTACGGGTTGGGGCTTATTCACATTATCGGTGGCTACGCCCGTGCTGGCACATCCATTATTCGTCAGTTGGTAGACGCAGGCACATTGGCGAATTTACCCGGTGGTATGAAGACCCGAGGGTTACGGGTTAAGGGCGATGACACCCCGATCGGTCCGGGCGAGTTTAGAGATGTAGACATCCCCAGTGGCACACTGCGCGATAATATTATGCCACTGCCGTACAAAGAACCCAGTCAGGTATTGGCGCTACTGCTAGATAAAATCACTGAAGAAGGCCGTCGTCTCGGTGCTATCAGTGACATGAACATATCTGATATGTCGGCTAATGCCCCAGTGGGCACAACGCTTGCGCTGTTAGAACGCACGCTAAAACCAATGGCAGCCGTTCAGGCGCGGGTGCACTACGCAATGCGCCAAGAGTTTAAGTTGCTCAAGGTTATTATCGCGGACTACGCCCCAGAAAACTACGAGTTTGAACCTGAGCGCGGGGATACACTAGCCCGAAAAGCGGACTACAAACTGGTAGACGTTATCCCTGTGTCTGATCCTAACAGCAGCACCATGGCACAACGTGTGGTGCAGTATCAAGCTGTGCTACAGATGGCTCAGCAAGCGCCACAGATCTATGACTTACCGCAGCTACACCGCCAGATGATCGAGGTGCTAGGGGTCAAAAACGCTGAAAAGTTAGTCCCTATGTCGGAAGACCAAACACCACGAGACCCTGTCTCTGAAAATATGTCAGCGCTAGTAGGCAAGCCGGTCAAGGCGTTTATCTACCAAGACCATGAAGCCCACATGACAACCCATCAAGCGTTCATGCAGGACCCCAGTATCATGGCGCAAATTGGGCAAAACCCAATGGCTCAGCAAATTATGGCGTCGCTGCAAGCTCACATCGTGGAGCATATGGCGTTTAAATACCGGAAACAAATCGAAGAGCGCCTTGGAGTGCCACTTCCTGCCCCAGATCAAGAACTTCCGGAGGACATCGAACTAGAGCTGTCCCGTTTAATCGCGGACGCAGGCAAGCAAGTATCTCAGATTAACTCTCAGCAAGCCGCACAAGCTCAGGCCCAACAGCAGGCTCAGGACCCAATGTTCCAACTTCAACAGCTTGAGATGCAGACCAAAGTACAAGAAGTCCAACGCAAGATTGAGAAGGATAAAGTTGACGCAATTCTAGAAACTAAGAAGTTAGAGCTAGAGAATGAAAAGATGCAACTAGATGCCAACAAAGACAATGTGCGGCTCGACGCAGAGCAAAAACGTGCAGCGGGGCAAACAAAAATGAGTCTGCTAAAGATGGTTAACGACGATATGAGGCAGTCGCAACAGTTAAAGCAGCAACAGGAGCAACAGGAGCAACAACGCGCCCAACAAGCGCAGCAACCACCACCTAACCCCGGGGAATAAACATGGCTAAAACCATTTTTACCGTGCTGATTGATAAATATTCTGAGCGTATAGCTTCAGCGACCGAATTCATTGTAGATGGGGGGTGTAAAGACCATGCCCACTACAGGAATGTTTGTGGCGTTATTCAAGGTCTGAACGCCGCGATAATGGAAGTAAGAGACCTTTCGCGTAATTACATGGACGAAGACAATGACTGAACCAATTGCTATGACCGAGCAAGAATTAGACGATCAACTACCCAAACCCGTTGGGTATCGGCTATTAGTTGCGTTACCCAAAATAGAGACGGCTTACGAATCTGGAATTATTAAAGCTGAAAAAACTATTCACGCCGAAACAGTACTTACTGTTGTGGGGCTGGTTGTGGATATGGGTGAGCAATGCTACGCCGATAAAGAACGTTTCCCTACGGGCCCATGGTGTAAGCCGGGCGATTACGTGGTTATTCGGGCTAATTCTGGCACTCGGATTCGTGTGCATGGCGACGAGTACCGGCTGTTAAATGACGATAGCATAGAAGCTGTTGTAACTGATCCGCGAGCTATTACGCGAGCATAAGGAGTATCATATGGCTATGCAACAAGTTGAGTTTGAGTTTCCTGACGCCAAAGACGAACAAGACAATTCTGGGCAAGAAGTTGAGCTCGAGGTTGAAGGTCGAGCGTCGGAACAAAACGTTGAGGTTGAAGTTCCTGAACCTAAAACAAAGGCAACAGTCGTTGAAGAGGATTTAGAAATTGAAGTCGTCGACGACACCCCCCCTGCGGATCGTAACCGCAAACCATCAACGCCTCCAGAAGATGTCTCGGAGGATGAATTAGAGCACTATTCTGAAAAAGTTCGTAAACGCATCCAACATTTTAGTAAGGGATACCACGACGAACGCCGTGCGCGAGAGCAAGCGTTGCGAGAGAAAGACGAAGCTATTCGCGTGGCTCAAACTCTGGTTGCGGAGAACACCAAACTTAAAGGTTCGGTGGCGCAAAACCAAAATTCTTTAGTCGAGCAGGCTAAGCGAGCTTCCGCGTTAGAGCTAGAACGGGCAAAGAGTAAGTATAAAGCTGCGTATGAAGCGGGCGACGCCGACGCGTTGATGGACGCGCAAGAAGCATTAACCTCAGCAAAAATCCGCACCGAAAAACTAGCAAGCTATAAACCAGCCCCTTTACAACCTCCGAAAAATGAGGTACAACAACAACAACAACCCGCTCCTGAGCGCGTGGTCGACACTAAAGCTGTGGATTGGCAAGATAAAAATCCTTGGTTTGGTCCAGACGACGAAATGACTAGTTTTGCTCTAGGGCTGCATCAGAAATTAGTTAAAGATGGGGTAGACCCCCGAAGTAATGACTACTACGAGCGAATTAATACTCGTATGCGGCAGGTCTTCAAAGATTATTTTGAGGACGGCAACGAAGATGATGTAGTGGATAAAAAACCACAAAAGAAGGCTAATGTAGTAGCATCTGCAACGCGAAGCACTGCACCTAAAAAAATCGTGTTGACGCATACGCAGGTGGCAATAGCCAAACGCCTTGGGGTCCCACTGAGGGACTACGCCAATCAGGTTGCTGAAGAAATGAGGAAACAAAATGTCTGAAAACCGCTCGAATCGTGAACTAAATACCCGTGAAACCACAGCCCGCAAACGTGCTTGGGTCAGACCGCAAACTTTGCCTGATCCTATTCCGCAAGAAGGCTATACATATCACTGGGTTCGCATCAGCACACGCGGAGAAGCAGACGCGATGAATATCTCATCTAAATTTTTAGAAGGTTGGGAACCAGTAAAAGCCGCAGATCACCCTGAAATATTTACCACGAACGTGGACGACCCGCGATTTAAGGAAAATATTGTCATTGGTGGTTTACTGCTGTGCAAGCTCCCTTCCGAAATGGTACAACAACGCAATAAGTTTTATAGCGATCAGGCCGACGCGCAAATCCGGTCTGTGGACAATAACTTAATGCGTGAAAACGATCCTCGGATGCCGTTGTTCAACGAAAGAAAAAGCAACGTAACATTCGGGCGAGGTTCATAAATTTAAATTGGAGTTAACAAATGGCTTATCCTACTGTTAGCGCTGCTTACGGCTTCAAGCCAATCAATCGTTTAGACGGTATGCCTTACGCTGGTGCCACGCGCCAAATCAAAATCGCGTCAGGTTATGCAGCTAATGTCTTCTACGGTGATTTGGTTTCTGTTGTCACAGGTGGCGTTGTTGAAAAATTCGCTGGCACCACAACGGGTTCACCCGTCGGTGTCTTTGTTGGTTGTTCATATACCAACCCCACCACCAAGCAAATTCAGTTTGCTCAATACTGGCCTACCGGTACTGTCGCTGCTGACGCTGTTGCCTATGTCGTTGACGATCCTAACGCAGTATTTTCGGTCGTGTCTACAGATGGCTCAAGCGCTGTCACTGCTGCTGCTCGTGCGGTTGTGGGTGCTAACGTGTCAATCATCCAAGGCGCAGGCGATACCAATACTGGTAACTCAGGCGTATCAGTTCTTGGTTCTTCGGCGGACACAACTAACACCCTGCCAATCCGTGTCGTTGCGGTGGTTCCTGAAACTTCTACTGGTGCCGACGCGTTTGTCGAGTTGATCGTCAAGATCAATATCCACCAGTACAACAACACGACTGGCGTCTAAGGAGCACATAAATGGCTATTTCACGCGCACAACTACTTAAAGAACTGCTCCCCGGGCTAAACGCTCTGTTTGGTTTGGAGTACAAAAAGTACGAAGAGCAGCATAAAGCAATTTTTGAATCGGAAACTTCTGAGCGTTCGTTCGAAGAAGAGACCAAACTGTCTGGGTTTTCTGCCGCACCTGTCAAAGCTGAGGGCTCTGCCATCTCCTACGACAATGCACAGGAAGCTTGGACAGCTCGCTATAACCACGAAACTGTGGCTATGGGCTTCTCAATCACCGAAGAGGCGATTGAAGATAACTTGTATGACTCACTGTCTTCACGCTATACGAAGTCATTGGCTCGCGCAATGGCCTATACGAAACAGGTTAAAGCTGCAAACATCCTTAACAAGGCGTTTACGTCTGACTTCACCTACGGTGACGGTAAAGTGCTCTGCGCAACCGATCACCCACTCGTGTCTGGTGGTGTCAACAGTAACCGTCCGGGTACCGGTGTGGATCTTAACGAAACTTCTTTGGAAGCAGCTGTTATTCAGATCTCGCAGTGGACTGACGAGCGTGGTTTGCTGATCGCGGCTAAACCTACTAAGTTGGTTGTTCCTGCGTCGTTGCAATTCGTTTCAACTCGTTTGCTGGAATCTAACCTTCGTGTGGCTACGGCTGACAACGATATTAACGCGTTGCGTAACAACGGCTCTATCCCCGGTGGATACACCATCAACAACTACCTGACCGATACTAACGCATGGTTCTTGTTGACGGACATTCCTAACGGTCTAAAGCACTTTACTCGTACGCCTATGCAGACGTCGATGGAAGCTGATTTTGATACGGGCAACAGCCGTTATAAAGCACGTGAGCGTTATTCGTTCGGTGTGTCAGACCCATTAGGTATTTTCGGTTCGCCCGGGGCAACCTAATAAACTAAACCCTTAATCAGGTTTAGCCCCCACTCAAAAGGTGGGGGTTTTTATTTGTGTACACCAAAAACAATTAGCAGTACAGTAGGCATACCGACTCTTATATTTTCTGCGGAGATGAAAATGTTCTGGATACCGATAATGTTTGTTTGCCTGATTTCAGGCGATTGTTCGTTTTTACAGGGGAAATCCGTGTACACAGAAGCTGGGTGTGAGGAGCAGCTACGGCCTCTAGCCACGGTTTTGCAAGCGGACGTCAGGGTTGAGTCGTTTAAGGGGACTTGCGTGGCGGTGCAGGCAGTTTAGCTTTTTTACGTAATCGTTTTTTAGTCTTATGTTCTTCGTAGTGATGCACTCTGTGGCAGTTCGCGCACAGGGGGACGCATTTTTTTGTCTCTTCTAACGCTCTAGCAAAGGCTCGGTTCTGTATCAGGCGATACAGTTTTCGGTTACTTGGGTCTCGTTTGACATGGTGGAAGTCTATTGCCGCAGGGTGAGCGAACCCACAGTTAATACAAACCTGTTGGGACTTGAATACCTCCCATCGTTTTGCGAAACTAAGTCGTTGAACTTTAGACTTGGCGATTACCGCTGCTTTGTTGCGCTCGTAATAAGCTTTTGAGTACTCTTTATGTTTTCGCTTTCTTACTTCCGGGTCTGCGTACGGCATGGCTGCGGCCTTTACTGAGATCCAACCGCCAGTATAAGCTATTTTTAAAGCCCCAAGGTACAGACGGTACGTACAGCCGGAACCCCAAGGCTATAAGGCTGTTTGAGCTTGGCGGGTTGTCGGTTGTGTCGGTTAGCAACCATGCCCAGTTAAGCGACCGCGCTTTCCTGATACGGGCGTGTATCAACCGCTTCTGTAGGCCATGCCCTTGGTATTCTGGTAACACCCCCGCACGGCACATATACCCCGCATTAGACCACTGAGCAGAACGAGTCAACCCCGCGAACCCGATCGGTTTGCCCTCTTCGGTGTACGCAATCCACCAATGCCCGTGGTCTATATCCATCGGGGTGTCCCCGGGTAAACACCTAGATTGAAGGTACGTGATTATCGTACAGTCTTCTGACTTGCGGATGTCGATTTGGCGTATGGTGAATTTCATATATAACCCCGTTAGTGCCTAGTTTACGACGAATTATTCTGGCACGGTGTGAATTTCCATGTTATAAACTAGGTAAGACTGGGAATCTCCTAGTCCTATAGACTGGCCCAGCAGACGATGCAGAGACTATAGGACAAAGTACTGCATATACAAAGGAACTACAATGTCAACTACATTCTCCGGCCCCGTTGCGTCTACCAATGGTTTTATCGGTGCTACTACCGGCGACGTCACAGGCAACGTTACGGGCTATATCATTCTTCCTACGGCTGATCCTGAAGTGGCCGGAGCGCTCTGGAATAATGCTGGCACGATTACCGTTTCCGCGGGCTAATTAACTCCACCCACAAATGTGGGTTGTACTTCATAGGAGTTAATCATGGCTATGCAATATGATGTTAAATCGGTAGAACGCACCACATCTGGTACCGCGTTCTCTGGCCGCGTGCGTGTAAAAGGGCTTGTGGTGTCATTCGCCACAGGCGGCACTGTCGAATTAAAAGACGGTGGTACTTCAGGCACGTCGCTGTTCAAATACACCGCCCCAGCCGTTGCGGGCACGACAAGCATTTTAATCCCCGGTGAGGGTATTCTGTTCGAGACAGATGTCTACGTTACGCTTTCTAGTGCGACGGCGACGGTGTTCTATGGCTAAGAAAACCCCCTCCCTCGCTGTAGGTCGTGGTGAAAAGCTACCTGCTAGTAAAGGGGCGGGGTTGACCGCCAAGGGCCGTGCCAAGTACAACAAGGCTACAGGTTCGAACCTAAAGGCTCCACAACCCAAGGGTGGGCCACGTAAAAAATCATTCTGCGCTCGCATGAGCGGTATGCCCGGCCCCATGAAAGATGAGAAAGGTCGCCCTACCCGCAAAGCCGCAAGCCTTAAAAGATGGAAATGTTAACATGAGCCAAGATCCCATTGAAACGGCGCGTGAGTTGGCTACCCATGCTAACGACATCAAACACCTCCAGCAAGACATGGACAAAATGGTGTCGGACATGGACGAAATTAAAAAAACGTTGCAGTCTATTAACGCCAAGATGGATAAAGTTGAAGGCGGATGGAAGGCGCTTATGTGGATTGGTGGAGCGGTTAGCGGGGCTACGGCCTTTATCGGTTATTTAATTGGATACTTTAAGGGTTAATTATGCAATACGGGACAAAGAAAATGGCAAATGGTGGTATGCACAAGATGCCTGACGGCCAGATGATGAAAGACTCAGACATGAAAAAGATGGCTTATGGTGGTACAACTAAGAAAATGGCAAAGGGCGGCGGTATCCGTGAAGGCAAAGCCCGTTTCGGCGATGATGTTCGTGAACGCGCTCGTAAGGCTATTGCGGAACAAATGTCTAAGGCGGAAAACAAGTCTAAGTTCGGTGGCAAAGAGCCCCCTTCTAAACCAAAACCCAAACCAGTGGCTAAGAAACCAGCACCTGCGGCTAAACCCAAACCCAATCCTCTTCGCGAAACCGCTTCAGAAGCAGCCCGTCGGGCGCCAAGACCCAATTCTCTTCGCGAAACCGCTTCAGAAGCAGCCCGTCGGGCGCCAAGACCATCTGCGCCGCCATCAAGACCAAAGCTTAAGCCTCAGCCGGGGGGTGTTGGAATATTAGGTATGTTCGGAGTAGAGGATCCTCAATCAGGCACCATTAACGAAGACAAACGAGATAAACCTACTATGTCAAAAGGCGGTTCGGTTGCTAAACGTGCAGACGGAGTTGTTAAACGTGGTAAAACTAAAGGACGTATGATATGAAAAAGAAATTTGCTGCAGGCGGAATGATGCCTCCTACTGGTGGAATGATGCCCCCTCCTTCACGGCCTCCTATGGCGCCGAGTAGTCGCCCCCCTGCCCCTCAATCAAGAGACGAGCTGGAAGATATTTCTCCAGAAGCCTTGGAAATGATGATGCAGAAAAAACGCGAGATGGAGCAAGAGCGCCGTCAACGCCGAATGGAAGACGAGATCCCCGTGCGTAAAATGAAAAAGGGTGGTAAAGTCAAAAAAGCCAACTCCGCATCTAAACGTGGAGACGGTTGCGTCGTTAAAGGTAAAACCAAAGGACGGATGGTCTAATGATGGCGTCACGCGGCATGGGGGGTGTTAATCCCAAGAAAGTGCCCAAAGTGGGCACTCGCAAGGACGGCGATAAGTTTGACATGTACGCTAAAGGTGGTAAAGTTAAGTCCAAAGTCAACGAAGCGGGTAACTACACCAAGCCTGAACTCCGTAAGCAGATCTTTAATCGGATCAAGGCGGGCGGTAAGGGTGGTAACCCGGGGCAGTGGAGCGCACGAAAGGCCCAGATGGTAGCTAGTGCGTATAAAAAAGCGGGCGGAGGTTATCGTGATTGATTTTGTGCAGAAGCAGTTTGATGTCAGCCAGCAGTTGTTAGCGGCTATGGCTCTGGATCAGAAAGATCGTATGGAAGGATTTTTGGCGTGGGGTGAACTTAACGCCGATCTTGTCAAAAAACTTGCGGAGCGTGATAAAACGATCACTGAGTTACGCAGCAGGCTTCAGGCGTATGAGGCAGTAGAAGCACGATGAAATCTCCGCAGAAGTCCTTAAAAGACTGGGGCGATCAGAAATGGCGCACGTCTGACGGAAAGCCGTCTAAGGGCAAGAAGCGGTACCTACCTGATTCTGCATGGAAAGCATTAAGTCCTGCGGAGAAAGCTGCCACTAATAAGGCAAAAGCTGCTGGGAATAAGAAAGGTAAGCAGTTCGTAGCGCAACCAAAGATGGTTGCTAAAAAAACGAAGGCGTATAGATCATGACCACATCAGGTACCACAGCGTTTAACCTAGACTTTGCGGAATTAGCAGAGGAGGCATTTGAGCGTTGCGGTAAAGAGATGCGCACGGGGTATGATCTCCGAACAGCGCGTAGGTCGTTTAACTTAATGACGATCGAGCTGCAGAACCGTGGCATTAATATGTGGACCATAGACGAAGGTGTTATTAACCTATTAGATGGGGTTTCCACCTATGACCTTCCTGCTGATACCATCGACCTCTTAGAACACGCTGTGCGCACGGGTAGTGCTACCACGCAAGCAGATCTGACGGTGTCACGTATTAGTGTCTCTACATATGCCACGATCCCAACCAAAAACACACGCGGTAGACCCATTCAAGTATGGATTCAACGACTGCGGGACAACCCTAAGATTACATTATGGCCTGTGCCTGATCGAGGGACCGTGGAGGCCCCGTACTATATATTTAAATACTGGCGCATGCGTAGGATAGAAGACGCAGGGACCGGTGCGAGTACCCCAGATGTGGTATTTAGGTTTCTTCCAGCGATCGCCGCGGGGCTTTCATACTACTTATCTATGAAATTTCCTGATGTGGACCCTAATAGAATAGCTATGTTGAAGGCTGACTATGAACAACAGTTTGACTTAGCGGGGCAAGAAGACAGAGAAAAAGCCCCTGTGCGGTTTGTGCCGCGTATGTTCAGCCCGAGATAGCCATGAGCAACCAGTTTGCGTCTAATCGTAACGCTATAGCGCAGTGTGACCGTTGCGGGTTTCGGTATAAACTACGGGTGCTACGTAATTTGTATGTTAAGGACCATGATACAAACATAAAAGTTTGCTACGAGTGTTGGGATCCTGACCATCCGCAGTTAAAATTAGGTATGTACCCTGTGGATGACCCACAGGCTATTCGTAACCCTAGACCTGACTTCACAGAGTACGCAGAGAGTCGAGCGCAGGTTGTCCCAGTGTTTGGAATGCAAGCGACTGGGTTTGTTGGCAACGTAACCGTAATGGTGTAACTATGAAAGAAATTAAAAAAGTAGCTAAAACCGCCGCTAAAAAAGCTGTTAAACAGCATGAAGATACCATGCACAAAATGGCTAAGGGTGGCGGCGTTAAGATTAGAGGTACTGGAGCGGCAACAAAGGGTACCCGTGCCCGTGGGCCAATGGCGTAAGGACAAGACATGAACTATTCTGAGCTGACAACCAATATTCAAGATATCGTAGAGAATACCTTTACGGCGGATCAGCTCGCTATGTTCACCCAACAGGCAGAGCAAAAGATATTTAACACGGTGCAATTAGCCGCGTTGAGAAAAAACTCGACAGCCCTCTTGACAACAGGCGATAAATATCTAGCCGCGCCGAATGATTTTTTGTCTGCGTTCTCGCTAGCGGTGGTCGATGACTCTGGGGATTTTAGTTATTTGTTAAACAAAGACGTCAACTTCATCCGTGAAGCGTATCCGTCATCGGGCACTCAGGGGATACCAAAATATTATGCGCTATTCGGGCCCACCACAACTAACGCTGTACCCCCTGTTGTCACCAATGAGCTTAGCTTTATCTTGGGGCCTACACCTGACACAACATACAACGTCGAACTACACTACTTTTATTACCCAGAGTCGATTGTTACTGCCGGAACTACATGGCTTGGCGATAACTTTGACTCAGCATTACTCAATGGCGCGTTACTGGAAGCCATTCGGTTTATCAAGGGAGACCCTGAGATGATCTCGCTGTACGAGAAGCTGTATATGCAGTCCATCGGGCTGCTTAAAGTATTGGGTGACGGTAAAGAGCGTCAAGATTCGTATCGTAGTGGGCAGTTTAAATTGCCAGTTACTTAAGGTATATGATGATTACATCAGGGCTTACCAATGTGTTTAAGATCGGGCTCCTTAACGGGGAGTTTGACTTTAGCGCGGGCACGTCACAGGTATTTAACATCGCGTTGTACACTGATAGCGCCGTGCTAGGTCCAGCAACGACCTCGTATTCAGTACTATATGAAGCCTCGGGTATCGGGTACACTGCTGGAGGCGAGTCATTAACGGTCGCTGTAGCGCCCACGCAAAGCGGAAACATAGCGTATCTTTCGTTCGCTGATGTGACTTGGGGGGCTACTTCGATCACAGCTAGAGGCGCGTTAATATATAAGTTAGACGGGGGTACAAACCCGGCTATTGCAACAATTGATTTTGGCTCGAATAAAACCACGAGTGGTGGTAATTTTGTAGTACAGTTTCCTATAGTAGATAGCCAAAACGCGATTATACGGATAGGTTGATATGAGCATAGTTGTGGATGTGGGCGGGGGTTCTAGTGCTTGGCAGACTATCCCTCAGCAAGCTATGCCAGAATGGCAAACCATAACTGCTACAAGCGAGAATGCTTGGCAGACTATCCCTCAGCAAGCTATGCCAGAATGGCAAACCATAGAAATATCAACATAGGTTAGGAAAACATTATGGCAACTAACTATACGACACTATTAGGCTTCGCGCTTCCCACAACTGGGGAATTATCAGGCACGTGGGGTAATGTTGTCAACAGCAGCATTACTGAGCTAGTCGAAGACGCGATTGCCGGTACGGTGATAGTAGATGTTACTTCTAGTGATTGGACACTATCGACGACTGGAGCGGGTAATGTTAACCAAGCGCGTTCGGCCATTCTTATCCCCACAGGCACACCGGGTGTAAGTCGTAACATTATCGCCCCGGGCGCGAGCAAAGCGTATATTATAGACAACCAGTCTGATGCCGCGGTGGTGGTTAAAGCTTCTGCTACAACTGGGTGCACTATTAACGCGGGGCGTTCAGCGTTAGTGGCTTGGGACGGTTCTGATTTTGTGTTGATTAGCGATGATTTGTCGGCACCGCCGCCTATAGGTAACGTAACCCCCAATACCGGTGCGTTTACAACGCTCGCGGCAACTACAGGCAATATAACCACAGTTAACGCCACCACGGTGGATACTACTAATTTAGAGGTTACTAACCTAAAAGCCAAGGATGGTACGGCAGCAGGTTCTATTGCTAACTCCACAGGCGTTGTTACGGTAGCTTCAGCGGTGCTTACTACCGCAGATATCAATGGTGGTACGGTAGATAACTCTATTATCGGAGGGGCCACACCCGCGGCGGGCACATTTACAGACTTAGTGGCTAACACTGATCTCACTATTAATAACACTACCACTGTCGATGGAATCCTTGATGAGGATACTATGGCGTCTAACAGCGCCACGAAACTCGCCACTCAACAGTCTATTAAAGCCTATGTGGATTCGCAGGTAGCCACGGTGGATACCCTAGAAGAAGTTTTGGCTAATGGAAATACCACCGGTGCGAATAACATCGTCGTTAGCAGCGGGCAAGAAATCACCACTAACACAATTAGTGAAACAACTTTAGGGTCAGGTGTTACGATCGACTCGGTGCTGTTAAAAGATGACGTCGTTAACGCCACGGATGTAGAAGTTGGGTCGATTTCCGCTAGTGATGGTACTCAGGCAGCCACTATAGCTAATGCCACGGGAGTGCTAACCGTCGCGTCGTCCGTGCTTACTACTACAGATATCAACGGTGGTACGATTGACAGCACAACAATTGGCGCTACTACTCGGTCCACTGGTGCGTTTACCACGCTAGACTCTAACTCCACCACCACGCTAAATGGCACGACGATCCCTGCTAGCAAGACGTTGGTGGATACCAACTCTACGCAGACACTGACAAACAAAACTGTGAGTGTGGACAGCAACACGGTATCAGGCATCGCGGCCTCTAGTTTTGTGCTGTCTAATGCCTCGGGTAATGTGGATGGTGCAGCGGCTCAAAAGGCTATTCCAAGCGGTGTTGTCGTAGGTACAACAGATGCACAAACTCTGACAAATAAAACGCTAACAGCCCCAGTAATTAACTCACCCACAGGAATCGTTAAAGGCGATGTGGGTTTAGGCAACGTAGACAACACCAGCGATGCGACTAAGAATAGTGCCACGGCTACGCTCACGAATAAAACGCTAACAGCCCCAGTAATTAACTCACCCACAGGTTTAGTAAAGGCTGACGTAGGGTTAGGCAACGTAGACAACACCAGCGATGCAACAAAGAATAGTGCCACGGCTACGCTCACGAACAAGACAATCGCATTTGCGAGCAATACGCTAACAGACGTTGCAAGCACTAACACGGCACAAACACTCACGAATAAAACGCTAACAGCCCCAGTAATTAACTCACCCACAGGAATCGTTAAAGGCGATGTGGGTTTAGGCAACGTAGACAATACGAGCGACGCAACAAAGAATAGTGCCACGGCTACGCTCACGAACAAGAGCATCAACCTTGCTAACAACACCCTTACGGCTACTTCAGCGCAAGTTGCGGCGGCTGTTAGTGATGAAACCGGAACGGGGTCTTTGGTCTTTGCGGGGTCTCCTGCGTTAACTGGTACTCCTACGACTCCTACGGCGGCGGCTGGAACTAACACTACCCAAGTGGCGTCTACTGCTCATGTGTTTGCTGAGCGCACTAATACGGCGACACTCACCAACAAGACGCTAACCTCCCCCACGGTTAACACGCCGACGGTATCCGGCGGTACGATCAATAATGCTTCTGTCGGTGCCTCAGTCCCTTCGACAGGCGACTTCACTGTCCTGACAGAAAACGACTCACCGGCGGTCGTACAGACCGACATCGGCACAGCGCCAAACGAAATCCCGCTGAATCAGTACTTGGGGAGCATGGCGTATCAGGACGATGCAAATGTAACAATCAATGGCGGGGTTGCGACACTATCTACCGCTACGATTTCGACGATACAGAACGATACAGCCATCAGCAATGTCGAGCCTTCACTGATGCTTAATTTTGCTCAGGTCAAGAAGCTAGACCCACGTATCACCTTCGCTCGTGCTTCCTCTGCTACCTACTATGGTACTCAGACAGCGAAGGCGGAGGAGAATTTGTTGTTGTATAGTCAGGAGTTTGATAATGGGGTTTGGACTAAACAACGTGCATCCGTTACCGCTAACAGTGATACTGCGCCAGACGGAACTACTACTGCTGATGCTCTGACGCAAACAGCGGGTCAAACTACATTCGGCAATGCTGTACAAACGGTAAATGTCACGGCAGACGATTATGTAATGTCTGTATTCGCAAAACCCAATGGTAAAAATTTTATTGTCCTGCAAGAACAAATATCAGACGGGGGTCTAAACCGTACTTGGTTTAACGTTTCAACAGGTGCTGTCGGGACAACCTTTGCGGGGCATACAGCGACAATAGAACCTTCAACAAACGGTTACTACAGATGCTCTATCGTATTTACAGTTAACGCTACAAGAACGTCGACCGCAAATGGTTTTGGTCTTGCTGACACAGACGGATCAACAACAGTCACCGATTCCGGCGGTCTTTACCTCTGGGGCGCTCAAGTCGAACAACGCTCTGCCGTGTCCTCCTACACACCCACGACAACTCAGCCCATCACTAACTACCAGCCACAGCTACTCACAGCATCGGCTAACGTAGCACGGTTCGACCATAATCCGCTGACGCTTGAGAGTCTTGGTCTGTTGGTGGAGGAGCAGAGAACGAATTTGCTGGTTCGAAGCGAAGAATTTAGTAATGCGGCGTGGATAAAAGATAGCTGTACAGCTTCCGCAAATGCTACCATTGCTCCCGATGGCGCATTAACTGCTACCCGCCTTATTCCAAATTCTGGTTCGTTAATTAATTCAAGATTGCGTCAAGGTTTTACATACACAGCGCAACGGTACACATACACTATATATGCAAAAAAAGATGGGGATTACCTTTACTATGCAGTTGCATCTTCGTCTGTATTTAATCCCCCACCCTCTGTGTACGTTGATTTAACTGATGGTTCTGTCCTGCAATCCACAAATGCGATAACAAAAGTGACTAGCGTAGGAAACGGTTGGTACAGAATATCAATTGCACCAACAACAAACGCAGTTGCCGGAACAAGTAGTTTTGGAATAGTACATAGCGCGGCAGATACAGTTGGAAGCGCGGCAGTTACTGGAGACGGCTACTCAGGTTTTTACATCTGGGGCGCACAACTAGAAGCTGGAGCATTCCCAACAAGCTACATCCCAACAGTAGCCAGCCAAGTGACCCGTAGCGCTGACAGTGCGAGTATGACTGGGACTAACTTTAGCAGTTGGTATCGGCAGGATGAGGGGACGTTGTATGGGGAGGCCAGTAAGCCATATCTTATGGGCGCTGGAAACTTTAATAACTTGATTGCCATTTCTGACAACACCACAAGTAACACACATCTTATTTACGGCAATGGGACAT
>TARA_R110000772_G_scaffold6121_1_pt1 | contig 18471 bp, 19 predicted proteins | sample TARA_R110000772 | Tara Oceans TARA_R110000772 (sample SAMEA4397948) | marine metagenome | biome: Polar Biome; feature: [SRF] surface water layer (ENVO:00010504); material: water (ENVO:00002006), including particulate matter (ENVO:01000060) such as... | depth 5 m | reverse complement strand
AAAAAGTGTATATATAGTATATGGGGACAAAAATTTCACAAATGACACTCACAGGCTCTGCACCCGTAACCTCAGAAGTAGCTATCGCGTATAACGGCGAAAACTATAAAATAAATCCATCTAATCTAGTTTCCGGCGGTGGTACTGTCAATAGATACACTCTCACAAGTGGAGGATTTGGCACTATGGGAAATGTAAACTCACTCGGAACCGGTATTACCGTACCCCCGGGGGTGTCAACCGTTATTATTTTAGGTATGGAAGCCTCCAGTGCAAACAACGCATATATTCATTTTCCATCCGGGGACAGTATTCCTCATAATATAGGAAGTTATTCATGGGCTACCGTGCCATACCTTAGCCTTTATGACGGAGGTGGCTCAGGTGATGGCATTCGTGTCTACTGGGGCCTGCCCGCTGTTTATGGCCCCGCTGCGGTTGACAATAAGATTTATGTTTGTGTTAAGAATGTTGCTAAATGTGACAGTATAACTCTACTCTTTGTCTAGATAGTTGACATAAAATAAATCCATCTAGCTATGAAATGCCGGTTTTAATTCCTGCTGGTGAGAATTTAAGAATTACCGCTTTGTATATTTAAATATACATAAACTTCTTCTATAATAGTTATAGGAGAATATGAAAAAGTCTATCTGCAAAGCCTGTAATCAGGAATTTAAATCTGACAACGCTTTGCATAAACATGTAAAGGCTCATAATCTTACGGTAGCTGAGTATTATACAACGTATTACCCTCGAAATAATAAACTCACTGGAGATCTATTACCGTACAAGAATAAATCAGATTACTTTAATACAGACTTCTCTACAAGAGAGCAAATGATAGAATGGTGCAATACATCAAACAACAAAGAAGAGATAAAAGAATATATATTAAATCAATTAAGAATAAGAGTAGAAAAGAATAAAAGTAAATATTGCCCTAATCATATAGAAATAGAAATAAATAAATTACCGCCAATAGATATATATAAACGGAATTTCGGCGGTTACGGACAAGCCTGTCAAAGGCTTGGCATTGAACCAATGTACAATAAAGGTATTAACCGAAATCTTTTATTACAAAACGAAAAAGTAAAAGAAACAGTAATACATATAGACACTAGAGAGCAAAAGCCTCTATTCTTTCTTAATAGTAAAGATAATAAACTTGACTTTGGTGATTATACTATAGGTGGAAAAGATTATACTTATACTTATGTAGACCGCAAAAGCGAAGGCGACTTCAAAGGAACCATGAGCGTTGGCTTTCAAAGGTTTAGAAAAGAGCTCGAACGAGCGAAACAATTCAATGCTTTTTTATATATAGTTACTGAGAGTAGTATAGATAAAATAATTAAGAATAATAAATATGGATCTTATTCATCTAATCTTTCTTATGTTTGGCATAATATGCGAATTTTAACTCATGAATTTAAAGGCTATTGCCAATTTGTTTTCTCGGGCAGTCGCCCGAATTCACAATTATTAATTCCTAATTTATTATATTATGGTAAAAATTTATGGGATGTTGATATACAATACTTATTAGATAACTATTAAACAAAAATGAAACAAGAAGTTAAATTACCCGATTTCAAGGTAGAGGAAATATCCACTACTTTCTCGCAATCTTTTGATTGGAGCCTCAAATACGCAAACATCCCGAACACTTGGAAGGTAACCCAAGGAGAAGGAATGACAATAGCTGTTATAGATACCGGAATGCCTGATCACGTAGACATTGGTGATAATGCAGTAGCAGGAGCTAACCTTGTTGATGGTGAAGATATTTATGATTATAATGGACACCAAACTCATTGCGTCGGAATTATATGCGCAAAAAACAATAATCAAGGTTTTGTTGGGGTAGCTCCTAAGGCCAAATCTGTATGTTTTAAGGCCTTAAATAAAAACGGATCTGGAAGTTATAGCCAAATAGCTAAAGCTTTGGAGGCTGTTAAGGAGCTTCGTCCAGATGTAGTATCTATGTCTCTAGGAGGATCGACTCCTTCTGTTGCAATGCATGAATTCATTAAAGACCTTTATGCAATGAATATTCCAGTAGTATGCGCTGCTGGAAACTCAGGATTTGCAGGAGTCGGATACCCTGCCGCTTTCCCAGAAACAATTGCTGTTGGCGCTTTTGATCAGTATGGAAAAATTGCTGGCTTTTCTTCTCGTGGTTCACAGGTTGATTGGGCAGCTCCCGGAGCTAATATATATAGTACTTATTTAAAAAACTCTTATGCTTCCTTGAGTGGAACGTCTATGGCTTGCCCATTCATGGCCGCTATAATCGCTTTAATGATTTCAAAACATAGAAAGCAAGAAAAAGAGACAGGAAAGAATGACTGTAAGACAGTCGAAGATATACGTCAACATTTACTGAAGTATACTAATGATAAGGGTAATGTCGGAAAAGACAACGACTGGGGTTATGGAGTTGTCGATATCGAAAAGTTAATAACAGGAGAAAGCTCCAAACCTACCACCACAACTCTTAAGCCTACCACTACCACTCTTAAACCTACTACCACGACTTTTAAGCCTACCACCACAACACCCAAGCCAAAGACAGAACCTCCGAGCTCTACGCCCCCTCCGAAAAAGGAGAGCTCTTTTGTTAAGAAAAATATCGCATGGATTGTCGCTGGCGTTTTTGCTTTAGTTTGTTTAGGTATTGTGATTTACCAATACGCTGAAGAGGAATACGAACCAGTTGACTGGGGTATAGACTGGGACGAGCGATACAACAACGATCCAGCTAGACCGAGATGAGCTGGGAAGAAGGAAAGCAACAAGAGAGAATCAAGTACTCTTCGAATATCAACCAAAAAATCTTAGCAAAGAAAGGTTTCATAGAAGAGCACGAAGCTAAACTATTGCTTTATGAATTCTTGAGGGGCAATACTACTTTTGCAGTGGACATGCTTAGTGGCGTAAAGCTCTTTCCCTTTCAGCATATGGCAATCAAGGCAATGCTAGAATCAGATTATTTTATGGGAGTATGGAGTCGAGGAATGTCGAAATCTTTTACTACTGGAGTGTTTGCTTTTCTTGACGCCTTATTGAATCAAGGAGTAGAAATTGGTATCGTATCAAAATCTTTCCGTCAGGCAAAAATGATATTTAAGAAAATAGAAGACATACTTAATAAGCCAGAAGCAGCTATGCTAGCTCAATGTGTGACTAGAAAATCAAAAGCTAATGACCAGTGGACTTTAGAAATAGGAGCCAGCAAAATTCATGCATTACCTTTGGGCGACGGAGAGAAACTTCGTGGTTTTCGATTTCATAGAATTATAATTGATGAGTTTCTCCTTATGCCAGAAAGGATTTATAACGAAGTTATAGTTCCTTTTCTTTCTGTTGTTGAAAATCCAACCGAGAGGGAGGATTTGTATAATTTAGAAACTCGAATGATAAAAGAGGGAAAAATGAAAGAGGTGGACAGGCATGTCTGGCCGAATAATAAATTAATTATGCTTTCTTCCGCTTCGTATAAATTTGAATATATGTATAAATTATATCAGAAATTTGAATTATTAATAAATGGCGATATACCGGAGAAAGGCACTGCGCACAGGACTATTATGCATTTTAGTTATGATTGTGCTCCGCAGCAACTTTATGATCAAAATTTAATCAATCAAGCTAGAGCAAGTATGAGTCAGAGTCAGTTTGATAGAGAATTTGGCGCTGTATTTACTGATGATAGCTCTGGGTACTTTAAGATATCAAAAATGGCTTCCTGTACTGTCCCTGACGGCCAGAGCCCATGCGTAGAGGTCGCTGGAGAGCCATCTGATAAATATTTATTATCTTTTGACCCTAGTTGGGCAGAGAGCGAAAGCTCTGATGACTTTGCCATTCAGGTTTTCAAGCTTAATGACGGGAACCAGCACGGCACTTTAGTTCATAACTACGCCATGTCAGGCGCTCGCCTGAAAGATCATATTTTCTATTTACATTATTTGTTAACAAATTTTAATATAGTAGCAATGGTAGGAGACTATAACGGGGGAGTGCAATTCCTTAACGCCTGCAATGAGAGCAGTCTTTTCAAGCAAAACAACTTAGAGATTAAAACTATTAGTGTAGAACTTGATAATTTGGAAAATTATCAGCAGGCATTGCGCGATGCTAAATTAGAATATAACTTAGATAAAAAAAGAATCTGCATCTTGCGCAAGCCGACTTCCCAATGGATTAGAAATTCTAATGAATTATTGCAAGCTAATTTTGACCACAAGCGAATTTTCTTTGGATCTAGAGCTGTTAATGACGACTACCAGAAGCAAAGAAATAAAAAGATACCAATCAAGGAATTAAAATTTTTAAGAAGTATAGAGGATGAAAAGCAAAGCGCTGCCGCTAAAATGATTGATCTAGTAGAATATCAAATAGACTTAATGGAAAAAACAAAAGGGGAATGTGCTTTGATACAAATTAAAACTACTGCGCATGGAACGCAGACCTTTGACCTTCCAGACAACCTAAAAAGGACAACCGGACCAGAGAAGGCTAGGAAAGACTCTTACTCCGCTTTAGTATTAGGGAATTGGATGATAAAAATATATTACGACATGATGAATGTTGAGCAAAGTAATGTTCAGGCAACATTCACTCCAATGTTTGTGGCGTAAAGTTAAAAGTTAACTTTCGACTTTTCTTAGACTTTTAGGCAACTTCGGTGTATTATGATATATGTCTAAGCGTAAATATAATAAGAAATCAGAATATTGGAAAAAGTTTAACAAGAATAATCTTGAAGATTTAATCAGTCAGTCTCAAGGGTCATCTAAGGAATGGGAGCCAACCTTAGGGGGGGATGCCTATTATACCCAGAGCGCAAAAGCAAATTACGAAAGGACTGGCGAAAACAATTCAAGCGGAACATCAAGAACTAATACTAGATCCAACTCGGCGGCAGTAGGAAAAAAATCATTTAAGTACGCCAACATTAGGGAAGGAGAGTTGCCCTACTCTTATGGAAAGTCAGGATGTGACATTAGGGACGCTATCATGTTATGTCAGAAGGCTTATGCTAATATCCCAATTTTCAGAAATGTCATAGACATAATGTCGGAGTTTGCAAATACAGAATTGCACCTTCAAGGGGGTACTGAGAAATCAAGAAACTTTATAGACAAGTGGCTCCAGAAGGTGAAGATATGGGCTGTTAAGGATCAGTATTTTAGGGAGTATTATAGAAGTGGGAATGTATTTATGTATCGCCTTGACACTAAATTTACAGAGGAAGATTTTGGTAGGATGTCTACGATATATGGCTCAGAATTTATGAAGCCGGGACAAATTCCTATTCGTTATATTTTATTAAACCCTTATGATATAGCAACGGTAAAGTCTTCTAATTTTAATGGGCAAGTTTACAGGAAGGTGCTTTCTGAGTTTGAACTTGAAAGACTTAAGGATCCAAAAACTGAATACGATAAAGAAGTGATGGACGGTCTCGACCCAAAGGATCAGGCGGCAATTAGAAAAGGGCAGTTTGGGAATGATGGAATTTTTATCAATTTAGATGTAGATAAATTAATTTATTCTTTTTATAAAAAACAAGATTATGAACCTTTTGCTATTCCTTTTGGTTATCCAGTTTTGGATGATTTAAATTGGAAGCTTGAGTTGAAAAAAGTAGACCAAGCTGTTACTAGAACTATAGAGAATGTTATTCTTTTAATAACCATGGGTAATAGCCCTGACAAGGGAGGTATTAATCCTCATAACTTGCAAGCTATGCAATCTTTATTTTCAAATGAAAGTATAGGGCGTGTCTTGGTAAGCGACTATACGACAAAAGCTGAGTTTATAATACCGGACTTAAACAAAGTATTAGGGCCAGAAAAATATCAAATAGTAGATCAGGATATTAAGGAAGCTTTGCAGAACGTTGTGGTCGGTAGCGAAAGATACAGTAACACGCAAGTTAAGGCTCAGATATTTCTTGAAAGACTTAAAGAAGCTAGAAACGCTTTTATTAATGATTTTCTTCAACCTCAAATAAAACTAGTTTGCCAGAATTTAGGCTTCAGGAAGTATCCGCTAGTTAAGTTCCAAGAGATTGATTTAAAAGATGAAGTTCAATTACAAAGAGTCACTACTAGACTAATGGAGTTAGGAATTCTTACTCCAGAGCAAGGTATCCAAACAATCAAAACAGGGCTTTATCCAGAATCAGATAAGGTAGGGGAAGGCCAAGATTCATATTTAGAAGATAGGCAAAAAGGTTTGTACACTCCTTTGGTAGGAGGACAGCCAGTCCCTTTAAGTGAAGAGCAGATGAAGCAACAATCTGAGATTGAACAAAAAAGCCAACCGGAGGCGCCAACTTCAGTAAGCAATCCTAATCAAAAAAAATCTACGCCTCAAGAGTCTGGCAGGCCAGCGGGAGCCAACAAGAACGGCAAAACCGCACTAGCTGGCAGAGAGAACCTACAGGAAACCATATACAATACTGAAAGTTTATTTTCTTTCGCTCAAAAAGAATTAAAGTCAAAGCAAGGAGTCAAGCGGTTGTCAAAAGAGAGAAAAGGCTTGCTAGACGAGCTCTGCAAGACGGTTATAATTTCTTGTGAAAAGTCAGAATGGGAAGGTCAGGTGAGCGCGTGTTTAAAGGACTTTAACCTTATTGAAAAACTCTTACCAATGCCAGAGATATTAAACGAATCTCATGAGAACGACATGGAGCTTTACCCTTCGGCTATTTATTATCATAGCAAGAAATCACAAGAAGGTTCTCAAAAGTAAAAAGATTGTGTATTAATTTGTATAACTTTTAAAACTATGGAACTAGACTTTTCAAAAAACATTCAAGACTCTAAAAGTCTTACTGATATCTTCAGCCTCAGGCAGTCGAAAGCAGAACTTAATCAATTAACGGATGAGAATTTTGCCTACATTGAGGCTGGAGGAAAAAAGGATCATACCGGCAGGACTATACCTAGATCTTTGAGGCACTTTCCAATCTCGAGCGAAGAAGAAATTGAGAGATCAATTTCCCTATTATCTGATTCTAATCTGTCTGAAGAAACAAAAGCAGAGATCGTAAAAAAAATAGAAGCCAAGAAAAAAAAGTCAGGCTTTCCTTTTCAGAAAAAAGATGAAGAAGACGGAGATAAAAAAACCGGAGACAAGGACAAAGAAAAAGGCGAAAAGAAAGAAAGCAAAGAAGGCGATGATAGTGAATCATCAAAAAAGCCTAAATATTAATTTTTATTAATTTAAGTAGTGCTATATTATGAGTACGCCATTTAAGTATATAAGTTCTTTTTCTAATGAAATATCAGCCTCATGTGTTGATGGAACCTGCAAGCGCTTTAATATAAGTGAAGCTTCATTAGATAATTTAAAACCTTTAATACCTGAAGATGTAGACCTAACTAAGAATATTGATTTGCTCGGAGTAGCTTTCAATGCAGCAGTAGTTAATAAGTTTAATAAAAATGGAGACGGAATAGATACTAAGACAGCACTAGCAGTATCTGAATACTTTATACATAAGCCAACTAATATAGAGCATAATAAAGAAAAGGTTGTAGGACACATAGTCTCATCTTCATTTAGTGATATTAATACAAGCGAACTTTTACAAGCTGATCAAGTAGGAGACGCTAATGATCCATTTAATATTTCTCTGGGAGCTTTAGTCTATAAGATTGTAAATCCAGATTTTGCGGCAATGCTAGAAAAGACAGGTTCTGGTGATGAATTTCATAATTTAATATCAGCTAGCTGGGAAATTGGCTTTAATGATTATTATATAGCTGTAGGAAGTAATGACTTAAGAGAAGCTGAGATAGTTACAAACGAAGCTCAGATAAAGGAGCTTCAAAAATACCTAAGAGCCTATGACGGAGAAGGGCAAATGGAAGATGGAACTTTAGTCAACCGATTAGTAGTCGGAGATATTTACCCACTTGGAATAGGCTTCACCTCTAATCCAGCCGCAGAAGTTGAAGGGGTGATAGTAGAAAACCAAGAAAAGACTTTAATTAAAAAAGACAAAACTCAAGCAGAAAAATTTCATGTAAACAACATGGATTCGTATCACCAAGCAAAAGAAACTCAAAATAAAACTTCCCTTTTACATAAAAAAGATGTAAACACAACAAACAAACTAACTATGGATACTCAAGATCTACTAAAACAAATCGAAGGCATGCTCTCGGAAAAAATTGGCGACAGTCAACAATTCGAAGAAGCCGTCGCTAGCGTTTCTAAAGTTATGATGGATGCTATTAAAGAAAAAGACGTTCAATGGTCAGACGAAAAAGCTGAGAAAGAAAAAGCTATTTCCGAGGCTACCGAGCGCCATGAAGCCCTCTCTCAAGAAGTTGAAGGCCTAAAGGAAAAATTAACAGCTACTGAATTACAATGGAACGAACTGGCCGAAGAAAAGCGTTTGCGCGAAGCAAAGGACCTCTTTAACTCAAGAATGGCATCTGTTACAGAAGCTTTTGATTTGAATGAAGAAGACCTTAAAATCGTAGCTTCTGAAATTTCAGATATCGAAAACACAGAAGAAGCTTTTGCTTCTTATCAAGAAAAGCTAACAGTCATGTGGAACCACAAGACAAAAGCTCATATTGAAGAACAGGAAAAATTATTCAACGAAAAACTTGAAGCAGCAGTGCAGAAAAGAGTTGAAGGTTTATCCACGAGCGAAGCCTCTACCGAAGAAGTCGCTGAAAAAACCGAAGAAGTCGCTGAAGAAGTCGCTGAAGAAGTTTTAGAATCCGTAGAAGAAGAGTCTTCTGCTAGTATTTCTAACAACAACGAAGCAGCCTCAACTAAAGATGCATCTCTTCGTCAAAAATTTACACAAGCTTTCTCTAAAGAAAACATAAACATTAAATATTAATTATGGCTATTAGATTATTACCATTCCGTCAGTACGCTGAGGAAGACGTTGTTAACTTATTTGCAAATACTGATTCTAACGATAAAGTTAGTGACAGTGGCAAAGGTGACGCAGGCGTTTTCGTCAAAGTAAGTGCTGGGGATTTCAGCGCTGATCCCATTGGATACGAAAGTAATTCTTACCTCGGTAAGACGGACTATCCTTTCATTGGACGCAATCAGTACCCTGTTGTCCCATTAAAAGTCACAGCAGCAAGTGCTGGAGATTCATGCCTTGGAGTTACTTTATTCCAAACCGCATTGAAAGATGAAAACGATGAAAAACTTCTTTATTACCCACAAAAGAAATTGGAAACACAATCGGTCTTGACCGGTGAAGCTGTTCCTGTTCTTGGTAAAGGAATCGTCACTGTTGATACTGCTACAGTTCTTGACGGAACTCAGCAAGTTGGACATTTCGTGAGATTATCGAATAACGCTGGTAAAATCAGTGGTCACGCTGGAGGTCATCATGCCAATAACATTGGTCAAATTTTGGCTACTGGTCAACGTGTTAATCGTGGTGTTTCTGACGATCAATTCGCCGGATCTTCAGTTGGAACCGGCGCTGCTGGTGGCGCTGGGAAATACGCTGTAATTCGTATTAACTGCTAATTTATAGAAAAAATATTATGAATATTACTCTTAAACGTACAGAAGAACAAGTCGAGCTTGTAAAAGCAATGGCTTCGCGCAATCGTGACGTAGCTTATGAAGCTCAAGCCGCTTTGGCTGAATTCATGGGCCCCGTTCTCGCTGAAGTGATTAATCAAGCTCCTACTTTGAGTAACTTGTTTACTGCATTCCAGTTTAGCGCTGATAGCAATCCTAGTCTTCCGCTTGATCTCTATTATGATATCAATGCTGATGATTATATTAAGGTTTATAGTACTACGGTTCCCGGTGGGCTTCCTACCAACCAAGTACTTCCGACAGCTAGCGAATTAAAGTTTACAACCTATCGTCTCGATAGCGCAATTAGCTTTGATCGTCGTTATGCTGCTCAGTCTCGCCTTGATGTAGTTGGCAAATCTTTTACTAGAATTGCACAAGAAGTTTTGCTTAAGCAAGAATCTACCTCCGCTAATCTTTTACTCGGCTCTTTGGCTGATGGCATTACTAATAATAAGCCTCATGTTAAGGATCAAGTATCTAGTGGTATAGGATTTACCTTGGCCGACTTTAACTCTCTTATCACTCTTGCAAAGCGTATTAATACTGCTTGGACGGGTGGAACTCCTGATGGAGCTATTAAGGGAATTACAGACCTCCTTGTTTCTCCTGAAACTATGGAAGACCTTCGAGCAATGGCTTATAACCCAGTAAACACAAAGAGCAATAACGTTGCCGCTAATAACGACATCGCTGCTCCTGAATCATACCGTTCTAGCGTATTCACCAATGGTGGCGTACCTGAGCTTTATGGTATTGGGCTTATGGAGCTTAATGAGTTAGGACCGAACCGTAAATTCTGTCGCCTCTTCGAGCAGTTCCAATCTTCTAGCAGTGTTGCTGGTGCGGTTAGTTTTGCAGCTGGAGACGATTTAGTTATGGGTATTGACCGTTCTCGCGAATCTTTGATTCGTGCGGTTGCTACTGATGCTGAAAGCGGATCCGAGTTCTCTCTCTCTGCTGATGATCAATACAGCGTTCGTCAACAAAAAATTGGTTACTATGGTTCTCTTGAAGAGGGCCGCATGGTTATTGATAACCGTGTGTTAACCGGTGTTGTTGTCTCTGGACACTGATTATAAGATCAGATCACTTATTAAAACCCGCCCTTTAGGGGGCGGGTTTTTTTATTCTCTGAAAGTTGATTTTTGTGTATATGCAGTTATAATATAGTATTACTAATCAATTATTATTATGCCAATCAAAAAAAATAAATCCCCCAAAACTAAGGTAGCAAAAATACAATCACTTAATGTAGCCGATGGAAAAAGTGAAATCGAAAAAATTAAAGATTTAGAAGATCTTCTTGGGGTGAAGCAAACCAACCCGTTCGGTACGACAAGTAAGGAATTGCTCGCAGAAAAAATCAACGAGATGAGCATTACTGATCTACAGACTTTTGCAATTAAAATTGGGATATTACCAAGCGGTAACAAACTAGTACTTAAGAATAAAATCACAAAAGCATTTAAATCTCATGCAGGCGCGGGCGCAGGATATAATATAGGATTCAATAAACCATTGATTGATCCCTCAAGCAATGCGGCGGCTAATATATTAAAGATTTCTCAAGAAGGTATGTAAAATGTCTAGCATTGGCGAAATAGCAACTAGAGTTTATGATAATGAGTTTGGAGATGCTCCAACTCAACTCGAAAGAGAGTTTCGGATCGAGTCGATATCTGGATGGCTGGAAGCTAATGTAGGACAATTTAATAATTTAACTTATCAGAGTTTTGGGACTGGAGATAGTTTCCTTCAAGAAGAGGAAAGTATTTTGACTCAATTGTACCTTAAGGATTACTATAATAAGCAGTCTAGATCAGTACTAATTGGAGGTTCGACTGGGAGTTTGGATTGGACGAGACTGACAGAAGGGGACACTACGATTGTTCGTAGTAACAAGATAGATACTTCAAGAAGTTATATGAATTTATCCCAAGACTCTTCAGCGCAACTAAAAGATTTAGTATACTCCTATAACTCTTATCAGGCGATGCCTAGACAGACAGCTGGAACTGACGGAGGTTTAGTTTCTGGAAATTGTGACAATGCATAATGGGCTCCCTCATACCAGACTCGGATAAAAATGCAATAGGAAATGTATTTGATGATATTCATGATACCTTTTCTAGGGATATAGTAGTATTCCAAAGAGAGAACGAAATATTTGTAGCTACTAATGGTACTTATAACGCTCTATACTCAAGGATAAAAAATGAACAGAGCACTAGGTCAAAAGTCACTAGATCTATAATAAAAGCAAGAATACTTTACCAGCAAGAGCAAAAGGAAATGGACTTGCCCGGAACTCGATCACAAGTCAACGTTCAGATGGGCGAGGGTTCTGTTAGAGTAAAAATTGACGAAGCTGGTTACGTACTTTTTACTAAAGCTTCTAAGATTGAAATAGACGGAGAGATCTTCAGGATTGTTAGCGACCCTTCAAAAGTCGGACCTTTCAAGGTTAAATTTTATACTATATACTTAAGGAGGTCAGATTAATGGCTAGAATTAACATGAGAGGGCTTAATGCCGAAATAGCGCAAAAAGGATATAAAATATTTAAACCTTTAGTAGAGCAAAGAATAAGGAGCGCGTTTGATAAAGAAAGACAACAACTATTAAAAAGTTTCGAGAGTCATGAGATTACTAAAGAAATAGATGGTGGTCCTAGCGCTTCAAACTCCTCTAATACTCTAGGAGGGTATGGTAATTTATTTACCTTTATAGGGTTTGAATCTGGCAGCGACCCAATCTCCCCTTTAAGGAGTTTGCTTGCTAAATCCATACAGATCAGGACGATAAGAAAAAAAAGAAATATCCTAGCCTTTACGTTAAGTTTTTCAGTGCCTACTATAGAGCAGATAAAAGCAATAGCTCCAATGCCTTGGTCTACTGACAATTGGGTAGATGCTGTGGAGCGAGGTCTTAGCGGATTAGGACAGTATCTGTATACTAAAAATCATAAGAAAGGTAGATCTGGCAGTGCGGTACAAATAGACGGAGAGCTTAGTAGCCAGCAAATGAATTCTAATCCGGCAGAATACATGACGAGAATTTTAGATGAAATGCTTAGAAATATCGAATCAAGCTTAAAAAGATTATGAAGCCGCAATTTGATCATAAGGTATTGAGTAGTTTTTATTTGTGGTTTGATGATAGGCTAACCAGATACGCAGAAGCAACAGAGACAGGGATTAGTCAACAGTTTTACTACTCAAGCAATAGTGTCGATATTCCTATTAATCAAATAGCATATTATAGTCCGGATAGGCAATTCGTAGCAAATGGAACAGGGGTTCCTTCTGGAGTTTATATTAGTGGGGGTTCATTTGGAAACTCATATACACTGGTAGACCAAAACCCTTCTGACACAACTGGATTGATGATTGATTTTGATCAAGGCAGGGTTGTTATGAACTCTGCGGTTGGAACTAATTTAGCGATTAGTGGAAATTTTGACAGAAAGACAGTGAATTGTTATATAACAAACGAAAGCGAAGAAGAGCTTTTATTTAATTCGGACTTCCTTTTGGCAGATCAAAATGACGAGACTTTTCTGCAATCAATAACCGGGCTGTCTTCTTTAAATTACACTGTTCCTGCTGCGTTTATAAGCTATAATTCAAGCACTAATAAACCATTCGCTCTTGGAGGCATGCAGGATACTAAAAGCAATTTAAGAGCTGTAGTTATAGCTAATGATAATTTTACATTAGACGCTGCTCTTTCTTTATTTAGAGACTCTTCTGAAGTTTGTGTGCCTATGATTGATTTTGAAGAGTTCCCATTTGGTGAGTATTTTCATATAAAAGAACCCCCATATGACTATCTAAAACTTTATAATGAAAAAATAAGCGGAGCTAATTATGCATTCATAGACAAGGTGAGTTGTACGAAATTATATGACTCATCGAGCTCTGCAATGAACATACCTAGAAACATGAGAATTGGATTTGTAGATTTTACATTAAGCACTCCTAGACTTCCCAAGCTAGAGTTGTAAATAAAAGTTCTCTTTTGTTGCTTTTAACTGTATACTAAAATGAACAAATATCTTTATTATGGCTAGAAAACGTATTATATATCAAAGTGAAGCCCTCTACGCAGGGAAGACTGGAGTCGCAGCGCCAACTCAGTTACATCGTATCCAAGACGTATCTCATTCTGTTGAGGTAACAAGGACTGATGTAAACGAGTTCGGTAAATTAGCAGCTTTAAGTCGCGAAGTAATTGAATCCCCCACAGTAAGCTTAGATTTCACCTACTTTGTAGTAGATGGAATAAATGAAAAAAACTTAGGTTTTACTATTGATGGATCAACCAGTGCTCTTTCAGGAATTATGAAAGAAAACACTGTTGAAGCTGAGAAAAATTATTTCATATTAACAGTTCCTGAAGGCGAAGACGCTTCTAATGGAACTGCTAACTATGGAGCTGGAGCTACTAACGGAGCTATCGGAATAGGTAACGGTTACGTTACTAGTTACGGAATGACAGCTTCGGTTGGAGATATTCCTTCTGCTAGCGTTTCTGTTGAAGCTTCAAATCTTCGTTTTGATACAGCAAGTAGCGGAATTCCAAATCCAGCAATTAACGTTGAAAATGGTACTCCATTGGGAGGTACGGTAAATATTCCAGTGTCTACCACGGGAACTTTAACAGCTGCAGCGCTTCGCCCCGGAGATGTTACTATTGATTTTGGAGCTAGTAACCTTCAAATGGGTGGAGCTATTTTGCCCGGAATGACAGCTGCTGGAAAATCTACAGCAAACGTTCAAAACTTTAGCCTTGACTTGCCTTTAAGCAGGACTCCTTTGAATAGAATTGGGAATGTTTTCCCATTCTCAAGAGAGCTTGACTTTCCAATCAATGCGACATTAAGCGTATCCGCTAACTTAACAGATCTTTCATCAGGAACTTTACAAGAGCTTATTTGCTCAGAGGCTTCTACTCGTGACATCACAATCACAATGAATAATCGTTGCGGAGGAGGGACTAGCGTAATTTACACAATGAAGTCTGCTCAATTAGACTCACAGAACATGAGCTCCACAATTGGAGATAATAAATCTGTAGATCTAACCTTCAGTACTCAAATTGGTGGTCCAAGTGATACCGGTAATGGAATATTCATTTCTGGAACAACTTGAGACAACAGCTAAGTAAATCATTATAACTTTAAAAGCCTCTGGGTTCTACTCAGAGGCTTTTTTGTGTAATACCATATAGGTATGGCTTACGGAAGAAATTATTATTCAGATCATCAAGTTTTTATTGGTGAGGAAGGTTCTGCGGCAAGCGAGATCAAGGGAGTTCAGTCTTTTGATGGTAGTTGGTCTATACCGAATTCTGATATGTTAGCTGCTGGGTACGAATTTGTGGGTAGCGAAATAGAAGGGTCTTTAGTTGGTGAGATTTCTGTTAATCGATTAATAGTAGAACAAAATGATCCAATTACATTATTATTTAATTCATCTATTGATGGATATTTAATATATGGTAAAAATGAATCATTTGATAAAGTATTTAATTTTAAAAAGTCTTACATTAATGGTTATGACTCTTCTTGCTCTATAGGTGAAATTGCTACTGCTGATTTTTCAATGAGCGCTTATGGGGGGGTTGGAAAGATAAATAGTGAATCGAGAAGTTATACTAATATAAGTGCAACCCCGGCAATCGCTAACTCTATTATTTTAACCACTCCGTTTGGGTCTACTAACGGAATACAGTCTTATAGTTTAAGTTTGTCTATAGATAGAGATCCGGTATACAAAATGGGTGATATGTTTATTCCTAGTCAGTTTAATTTAAGTACGCCTATTAAGATAACAACATCTTTTGATATGTTGGTGAATGATTATGAAAGTAAAAATTTACTTGACGCGATTTGCTCTAATGACTTTATTGATGATTTATCGATAGAATTGAAAACCTGCGAAAATGTAACTATACAAACTTTTACATTAGCTGATTCAAAAATTAAAGATTCTAGCGTTTCGGCATCAATAGGATCAAATATGACAGCGAGCATATCCTATGAAAGTAATTATAGTGAAATTGAAGATTTAGGAGCAGTGTTCTCATGAGCGTTCAATTTAAGAATATGAAGGCTTCGGTGGGCAGTCAAGACTATTTTGCAGAATCAATATCCATATCAGAAAGTATAGATTTAGAATATTTTAGCGCACTCGGAACGAAATCACAAGGCGTTATAGCTTCAGCCCCTCCAGAGGGAACCTTTTCTATTGATTTTTATATAACTACCGGCAATGAGATTAGTAATATAAAGAATAGCTATGGATCTGCAGCCTTTAGTGAAGTAAGGGCCGGACCATTCATCATGAAAAAAGCTTTACTTACTTCTTTTTCGGTAAATGGAGATCCTTCTTCTATAATAAAAGGTTCGGCCACATACAATTATTACGGACAAATGACCAGTGGCGGTAGCCCTTCAAAGAGCGACGTAACAATTATTCCTGCTCACGGAGCTTCCTCTAGCGGACAATTAGATTCGTTGGGGGTTAGTAGATTTTTAAATTTTAGCTATTCTTTTAGTCAGTCATTTGATGTTAATTACTCTATATCAGGGGAGCAGCCAAGTAAGGTTGTATTTAATGGAGGCTCTCAAGATTTATCATTAGAAGTTTTAATGTCAGACATTGACTTTGATAAGACTGCTATGACTGGATCATCAGGGCTATGTCTCTCTCAGGACGGGCAGACCGGGCTTACGGCAAGAATTGCGGAGGTTAATTTATATAATTTATGCGGCAATCACGTAAGCGATCTACCTATGTCGGGGTATTTAACAGAGCGCTCTATCTCCACCGCTCCGGGTTCGGAGGTTATTGAGAGTATTACCATAACGCAGAAGTACGTAAAAGATGAGGATTGTCCATGAGTAATTGTTATAAAAACTTTCCAGTCATAATTACATATGGAGACTCTTCTGCTGATGAGGTATACGGTAATTCAGTTAATCTCTCTGAAGGGTTAAATTTACAAACTGCTTTATCGCTAGGTGTAAAAGGGTCTAGCGCAGTCTTTAATACAGAAGTGCCAAAAGGGCAAATTAATATTGATTCATATCTAACGACTGATTTGAGTATTTTCAATACATTGAAAGGCAATAATGATCAAGATGTATCTGTTCAATTTGGCCCATATTCGGCTCCATCTCCATCCATAATGACCAGCATGTCGGTAAGTATAAAGGTTGGAGAGCCTATTACGGTATCAAGGTCTTTCGAATATTTTGGCAGCTTGTTTGTGGGAGCTTCCCCTGCACCCTCTAGCCCGGTGTTGAATCCAATTACTTCAGAAAATATAGTTCTAGGAGGATTTAGTAATATTGGGAATTTAGAAAACATTAGTTCGGTTGACTGGTCATTCTCTCAATCTTATAAAGAGTATCATTTACTAGGAGAGGTAGTTCCTACTATCATATTCTCAGAAGGCCAAATAACCATTAATGTCGAAGGAGAAGGTTTAGCTGGGCAATTAATGACATTAACTGATTCTTGCGTCTTGCCTCCTAAAAACTATACTATATCAGCATTTGGCTGTGACGATCAAAGTTTAGGATCGTTAAGCATTTTCGGACACATGCAAGAAAGAACCTCTACGGTATCCTCTGAGCAAGACGAGGTTAATTCAGCCTCAATTATTCAATATCTATAATTGAAAAAGTCACCAAGTATTCATAATATATGTTATGGATCAAGGTAAGTTAAAGGAATTATTGGGCTTTCAGGTAAATAGAAATGTTATAAATTTATATAAATCATTTCTAATTATAATGGAAGATATGCACGATCAACATCGAAGTAATTATGCAAAATTAAAACATGCATTACCGAATAATGTTGAGCTAATTAATCAGGCAGATTATTGGGACGAATCGAGGATGGAATTCTTGAGGAAGAAAATACTGGACAATGGAAACGACGCTTTACGCGAAATAATTGGTCAATTAGATCAATTTAATTTAACAATTAAATAAGGAAAAGGAAATGAAAGAAAAGAAAACAAAGGAAAAGAAAAAAAGAGAACTTTATAATTTTAGTATTGATATCGAAAACGAGATCGAAAAAGAAGTGATAAAGGAAGTAGAAAAGAAAAACAAAGAAACCGGAAAAATTGAGAAGGTAGAAGAGACAGTTATAAAGACTACCGTGGAGAAAACGCCAGTAAAGGTTTTTCTAAAAAAGCCTACTAGAACTCAAGTAGAAGACGGCGATATGTTTTACAGTATATGGTTAAATAAATTTATAAAAATGGGATTGCTTACAAGAGCAATGTTAGCAAAAAAACAAGTAGATATCGGCGGATCTTTAAATGAAGACGATAAAATGAACTTTGCTAAACTATATCTGCAATTATTCGAAAAGCAGCAAAATGTAATTAGGTATAGCTCAAAAGATAGAGACGCAATGAGTAATGATGAATCCGAGAGACTTGAGAAATCAATTTCAGACTTGGCTGTAATCAGAAAACAGCTCGCTGATTTCGAGGCTGCTCAAGCTTCTATTTTTGATCATACCGCAGACGTTAAGGCAAGAAATAAAACCATAACATGGTTTCTCCTTCATTTAGCTTATTACATCAAGGGGGATAGCGATGATGCTGAAGAAGTCCCGTTATTTCCGGGTTCAGATTATGAAGAAAAATATTTGTCTTATCAGGAAGCGGACGAGGATCAAGATGATATTTTTATTAACTCAATAGACAGGCTTAGTACGATAGCTACTATATGGTACATGAGCGGAGTCCAAGAGCAAGATGACTTTGATGCAGTGCTTAAAGAGATGAGCGAAGAAACAGACTTAAAGGAAGAACCTAAGGAAGAACCTAAGGAAGAACCTAAGG
>TARA_R110000772_G_scaffold5691_2_pt1 | contig 18484 bp, 30 predicted proteins | sample TARA_R110000772 | Tara Oceans TARA_R110000772 (sample SAMEA4397948) | marine metagenome | biome: Polar Biome; feature: [SRF] surface water layer (ENVO:00010504); material: water (ENVO:00002006), including particulate matter (ENVO:01000060) such as... | depth 5 m | reverse complement strand
GGAACCGCATCATCAGGAACGGCATCTTTTAATCTTGCAGTAGATCCAAGTGGTAATATAGTGGAAACACCTTTAATACCCTTACTCACAGTAGATACAACTACTACTTATAATTTTGTACTAGCAGATGCTAATAATATAGTTACTTTAAATAATGGAGCAACAGTTTCAGCAGTTATACCATCAAATGCTTCGGTAGCGTATTCAGTGGGAACTAAAATAAATGTTATTAATATCGGATCTGGTGTAGTTACATTAAGTATAACTACTGATACATTAAATGATAATATTGGACTTACTATGTCTCAATATGATAAAAGAACTATTACTAAAGTGGCAACTACAAGTTGGGTTTTAGGATATTAATAAATAAAAGTAAGAAAAGGAGTTAAAAAACTTAATATATACATTATAAAAACAGAAATAAATAACAAATATAGATATGAAACATTTACAAACATTTGAACAACATAATAATTTAAACGAGGGTATCCTTGATAAAGTTAATAAGTGGAGATCAGGATATGAAAACGATGGAGAAAGAGATGATAAACTTGTTTCTATTCAAGCAGAATTAGATTCGATTCAAGCAGAGGTTAATGAAAATCCTGAAGAATGGGTTTTTAATAGAGATCATATTGAAGCTAAAGCTAAGGAAAATAACTATCGTGGATCAATAGAAAAACGACCAGGTGGTAGAGATTCTAGAACGTTTGTTATTTGGGTGAATAAAGCATCTGGATTAGAAAATTTAGGTGGAGCCGCAGGTAGATCAACACAAAGACATTAATATTAATAATAAAATATACAAGCATAAAAAAAACCTATCAAAATATTGATAGGTTTTTTTCGTTTATATTATACGGATTCTAATACTCCGTAATCGGTTTTAGTTAGTGATCCAATTCCACAATAGTTTATCCTATCAAGTACTACATCTGAAGTTAAATTATCAGATATATATTTTTCTAAGATATGGGTATGTTCGTTAGTACTTTGGAAAGTCTTTTTGAAAATTTCTTTGTGTTGTGAATTTTCTCCATTAAAGATTCGAAATAAAATATCATCGGATATTTCATCAATTGATTTGAATATACCAATTGATTTTGAATATTTAATAATCCTATCTTTTATACCTTCTTCTATAAATAGAAATACTGAGGATTCATCAGGCACAAAAACAACTTTATTGAAACACTCTTGTCGTGTCATTAAACTCATGAATAAATTTAACATCTCTTCTTCTATATACTCTTCGATTGTCGGATCTGAAACTTCATTAAATTTCAGATAATATACTTTCTCTGACATATGTATTAGTTTGGTTTATTTATTTATGGTGTAAAGATAATGATAAATTATTGAACAATACCTATTTATTATATATATTTTCACTAATATCGAAATTCTATATTAAAAAACTCATGTTTTTTATAAATTTTTTAACAAAAAGTTTAGAAATACAACAACTTATTTAAATATTTCATGTATATTTGTAACAGTTGATAGTTCATTGACATAATATTGTAGTTAACAGAGTATCAGAGTAAATTAACTCATAGATACGATGAAGAGTCTAAACCGAGTTACATACTTGGGGAGGGGCAAGGCAAATAGATCCCTCTATACGAAGTTTTTATACGTGAATATAAAAACATTAGGAATAATAGGTATCTGATTCGATAAATCCTTTTAATTACACTTCCCTTTTTAGAAAGACAATGGAAGTAAAATAAACGTTGAAAGAGTTTTATACATATTCAGCAAGTTTTTCTCACTCAATTACATATACATAAGTGTAATAAGTTCCCACTTATATGTAATTGATATCCCGCCCTAACGGTAAGATCTGACGATACTTTCAGGTAAATTTTAGTGGTGAACCGTGGCAATACAAGATGGTATCATAGCCTTTTACTTCTATGGGTACGTATTGTTTATACAGATAAAAAGGTGATTCATGAGGATCATCGGACATTAGACTAAATGAGTGAATAGTGAGAAAGTATTAAGTGTAAAAAATAGTCCACACGAAGAAGATTAATATTTTTTCATTATTTTTTTTAAAAAAGATTAGGCAGTTCGAAAAAAAGGATTATCTTTGAAGAAGTAATAAGATTATAGAATATAAATTTTATAAACGTTATTTGAAATACAATTTACGGGGAGTTACCAAAGTGGTCAAATGGGCTTGTGCTAGATTCAGATTTCTGAATCTGGATGTAACATAGGTGAACTTCGGTTCTTCATAGGTTCGAATCCTACTACTCCCCACTAAATAATACAAACCATATTGGGGAGTTTCCAGAGTGTCCAAATGGGGTTAGAACTTTATTGATCTAACTGGGAAATGATAACTAACTTTCGGGTTAAGGATCACCCTTCGGCGGTTAGAATCCGTCACTCCCCACCTTTTTAAAGTGGAACAGAGTTAATCTGTTTCACTTTTTTAAGGGAATTAAAAAAAATTATTATTTTTTTGATATTTTTTAAACTTATCAAAAAATTTTTATATATGGTATAGTTCATTGAAATAAAATTTAAAAACTTGACCGATGTTGTACGGTCATAAAATTCAGAAGATAGTCAATTCTGAACACGAAACTTGTTTTGTGATATTCAAAACCGAATAATGTTAGTACCTTTGTTTAGAGGGTAGGAGACATGTTAAACTCGGGGATTTTAGATGTGACGAGGGAGTTACAAATGGGATCCAGTAGTATGATTAAAGAGTGTTAGTATCGTAAGATACGGACTTCGGTCCTCCTCAATAACACGTAGTTGATGGTACATAAGAGGATTAGGCATATTATCTCTTAAAGACAATGAATCCAATAACAGATGTAAAATCTGATATAAAAATGGATAGGGAAAGTAGATTAACCATACCTTCGGGTTGAGAACTTCGGTTCAATGGTTGAGAAACAAAAAAGTCGATTCGACACATTCGAAAGCTCTTATACGGTGAGTGGAAACACTTATCGAGTCCCGAAAGGGGTTATCCTATGTTTCTCCCTAGAAACAGAAGATAACAGCTAAAGAATCAAATGATTAATTACCAGCTTGATTCCGAGGTTAGAAGATTGGTCGTCTTAATTGTTACTGTTCCAAAAAATGACAGTAGAGGGAAGATTATGAACACCGAACCAGGTGGTGTGTTAATGAGTCGAGAACTCCGAAAAAGGAGCGGCTTAGTCATAATCCTTAATACCGAGTAATACTAGGTATTGAATGGGGAAGTTAGTTAGGATAATTGAACATAAATCCTCGTAGTAATGAATGTCTGTCTTGTATAGACTCGAATTATCACGAATGAAGTTTCAAAGATCAATAATTACTAGAGGTTTATGACCTCTCTTCCCCACCAATTATTTGTGTGTATTTTGCTCAAACATTATATTTACGAATAAGGGAAAGTAATTAAATGGGGTTAAATGATGATCTGAAATAATATCCGCTAATTTAACTTGAGTAAGCTTATTTAGAATTTAGTTGATCACTTGATTCGAAAATCGTACAGTCTTACCCATTAAGAATTTCAAGAGATTCACGATCTCTCTTTCCCACTAACTAATTAATTAATTGTTGTTTTCATCAATTATGGTTGATTAATTATAATAAGTGTCGTGTCAACTACGTTAAGGTTGATGAGATGAATTGTAAACCGTGTATGTGAATACGGGGGATGAAGATTTAGTAGAAGTCAAGAGTGTGTAGAATAAGTTACTACATCCATAAGTATCAAACAACTAACACTTATTAAAGAAAAAACCCAAACATTCGTGTTTGGGTTTTTTTGTTTATATAGGGTTTGAGTAATTTCTATCAAATCGTTGTTGTATCGGTACAGATGAATTAGATCCTGGAATTGTGAAAGCATCAAGTCTAAGATATTCATAATCTATATTATGAACTACTATATCCACAACAAGAGCGGCTCCTAATGAGAACGCAAATTCCCTATCATCTATTCCACCACCACCTGTGGCACTTTCAATTCCAGCAAGTTCACTTTGAGTTCCCGTATCATATACACGTACTTCAGTACCATCTTTTATTCCTGTTAATGTAACTGTAATATTATTATTAACTACCGTAGTTGCCGCAGTTCCGTTTCTGTAAGTTGGTGTATCACCAGGAGATCCTACATTAATCGTAACCAACCCACCACTATTATTATAAATCATTTCATTTCCTGTTGATCCAGATGCCGTGGCATATCCATCAAATAAATTACCTGTAAATATATAAGTACCTGTTGCTCCTGTTGGTATTTCAATACCATGTCCTGTTCCATCACTTGTAAAATGACAATTAGATATATTTGCTATATTATCTGCAATAACTGCAGATGATGTGGCTGAATTCGTAAAATCACATTCACTAAATACTGCCCCACCTTGTGTTATTTGATCACAAATATTCCACGCAGTAGTATTTATAGTACTATTTGATAGAAATTTAAAAGTACTCATTCCAGTAAAACTACAATCATCAAAATTAACATCAGCATTATCAATAACTTCAAATTCACCTAGTGAAAGTATACCTAATTTAGTAATTAATACAGTATCCCAATCTACACGAGAACCCGCATTAACTATTTCAATTCTATTAAAACTACTTGTTACTCCAATTGAGGTATCATCAATATTTATTACAACGTTTGAATCTCTAAAATCTACCGCAGTTGATGCTGTTCCGAATGACATCAAACCTTTCTGTAAATATGAACCACCAACATCTTGAAATAATCCCCATCTACCAGTGGTTGCATTATCATTTACAAGTGCAAGTCCGTCAAATGTTGCATAACTAAATGTAGGACTAGGACCACCTCCTGTAATTATAGCTTCACCTCTACCATATCGTATAATATCAACTGTTGCTGAGTTACCTTTTGATATACCATTAATAGGTAAATTATACCCCATACCCACAGTATTCCACGTTCCATTTGGCGTACCTTGTGTTTGAACCGCAGAAGCATTTTCTTCAGGGTTAACTGCATAATTTTTCCACCCACCATACTGATAAGTATCACTTCCATCCACATACCAACCATAATAGTTAGCCACAGTATCTCCTACTGCAACTCTAAGTCCACCTTGAGCTAGAGTACCTAATGAGTTAGGTGCGAAGAATTTATTCCATATAAAATAGCTCCATCCACTTGTCCAAGTTGGTGCAGTTCCATCATATGCAATTGAGCCAATACCCGATTTTCTTTGTGATTCTGAAATACAAGTAGCACCATGAATTGCTAAATCGGGATCGGCATTACCATTACCATCAGTACCAACCATACCTGTTAATTCACCCCAATTGGTTACTGTTATTGCAAGATCATATGTTTGTAAATCTGTTGTGTAACTTGCCGCCGCCATATATAAATAATATATTTTTTAATTAAAGTATATATATTATTTTGAGGCTTATATATTGAATAGTTATTTATTTATATTCGTTATTGTAAATATCCATTACTTCGGACATAACTTCTTCATGAGTTCTTCCTTTAGTTGGGAAAATTATTTTAGGTGCATTACTATATGAACTTATTATTACTGATACCCCATTATTATTTAATTTTAAAATATAATTCATTACTGTATCTTCTTTCCAAGCATCTATATAATCGGGATCTACCAACACTAGATGAATTACTTTTGATATTTCTTCAAAAATAACATTACAAACATTAGGTTTTAATTCATCCCCCATAGTTTCTGATTTTAAATATTCACAATGATAATCTAAACATTTTTTTGGCACAGATTTGAATATCGTACACCCTTTATTAATTTCACATTTAGAACAATATGTGTTAGGTAAACTTTCCATCCATGGTATATCTAGCAATTTACAACACAGTGTACAATCTCCACATTCTCTTTTTTTAATCATATACATTATATATTTAAATATTTTTATGTTTGAAACTTTTATATCAATTATTATATAAATAACATGGAGAAATTTTACAACATAGACGAACAAAGGAAATGGAACAAAGATAGTATGTGGAAAGATGGTGGTCATGAGTGGTCTAGTAATGTAGGACATGATACTGATTATATTTGGAATAAATATATCTTTGAACATCTAAGAGAATTTAGAAATGATGATATATTAGAAATTGCTCCTGGTTACGGTAGAATGACACAATATCTTTCAGTCCTAACTTCTAATTTATCCGTAGTTGATCTAAATGAAAATTGTATTAATAAAACCAAAGAGAAATTAGGAAATTTCGTAGAAAATTATTACATTAATGATGGACTAAAATTAGATATGATATCATCCAATTCTGTGGACTTAGTATTTTCGTATGATTCTTTTGTTCATATGCACAAGAATGTAATAGAATCATATATAGAGGAGATAGAAAGAGTTTTAAAAAATGGTGGATATGGATTTATTCATCACTCTCAATATTATAGTGATGAAGATCTTTCTTTCGGTAATTATGGTGGAAGATCAGATATGAATAAAGATCTATTCAATGAAATGGTTAAAAAGAATGGTATGGAAGTTATCAAACAATTTGATATTCAATTTGATCCAGAGGGATTGTGGAATGGAATAGATACAATAACAATTTTCAAAAAAAATTTTCAAAAAAAAATAATTAATTAATTATGAGTAAAAAATGGACAAGAAGTAAAGACAAAATGTTAGGTGGTGTGTTAAGTGGATTCGCAAAATACACTAATACAGATCCAACATTAATTAGAATAATATACCTTTTATTATGGTTATCACCAACTGTTATATCACTTGGTTTAATCTATCTAATTCTATGGGTATTATTACCTGAAGAAAGTGTAGAATAATGAAAAAGTTAAACGCATATAAATATTATGTTTTAGATAAACTAAATAGTATCACACAAATTGAAAGAGAGGATATTAAAAACGAACAGGTATTTTTATACATCACTACCACGCCTACGACTCCACCTGATTTGGAGTTTATGTTTTGTTTAATGGTAAATGGTGAAAGTGAATATATCGGAAATTCACTTGAAATAGAATATGCATATTCTATTGTATCACAAAATAGACTAATAGAGATATCTAATATCTATAAAATACGTAACAGAGAAAAAAATATTAAAAAAATATTAAAATAGTAACAACTTATCCAAAAAGAAATAGTATATTTGTAATGTTCTTAGAAAAAGGGGACAATAAATATAATATATATACAATAACAAAATAAAGATTAAAAGACTTTCAATGACAAATTTAAATACATACAACCCATTAAACTTCAACGGCATCGGAAACGATTTCGTAGGGGGGGATGATTGCATTAAATTAAGAATTGGAACGAGTTAAGTATATACCACATATTTAACTAATAAAAACCCCAATTCTTAACGAGTTGGGGTTTTTTGATTTTAATAACAATTATAATGATCTTCTGCCGAGGGGTTGTGGCAGTACAGAGAAATAGGTTCGAATCCTATGAGATCATCAAGAAAATATATCGCGGGGTGGAGAAGTTGGTATCTCGGGTGGCTCATAACCATCAGGTCGTAGGTTCGAGTCCTACTCCCGCTACTAATGAGTAAGTGATATTACTCAATAAATAATATATCGCGAGGTGACTGGAGGGGTTCCAGGTCGGGTTCATATCCCGAATTGACAAGGGTTCGAATCCCTTTCTCGCTACAACAAGTGATAAAATATATCGCGGGGTAGAGCAGTCGGTAGCTCGCAAGGCTCATAATCTTGAGGTCGTTGGTTCGAGTCCAACCCCCGCTACTAAACATAGTCTGTCAGCATATTGGCGTATGATGCTTCCCTGTCACGGAGGAGATTGCGGGTTCGAATCCCGTACAGACTGCAAGTAAAGTAGAATAAATTCTATCTTAGGATCTACAATGTGATATCACATACTAAGATGCAAATGGTCTGGTAGTTCAGTTGGTTAGAATGCCTGCCTGTCACGCAGGAGGTCGTGGGTTCGAGTCCCATCCAGACCGCAGAGATAAGTAAAATAAATATGGTCTATTGTGCCCTATGGTTGTGGAACTTGGCTGTCTCCCATGTAAAAGAAGGGTTCGATCCCCTTATAGACCGCAAAACTTCCCCTCAGTTATTGAGGGGGGGTTTTATTTAAAGAATAATGTGGGTAACGCATAAATGGTGGTGTACCTGGTTGCCAATCAGGAATAGAGTCGGTTCGATCCCGATTACCCGCTCAGATAAACATTATAAATATTAACACTGCGAGGTGTAGCTTAACTGGTAAAGCGTCGGCCTTCCAAGCCGAAGTCGGGGTTCGAATCCCACACCTCGCTCAAAATTGCGAATGTAGTCAAGCGGTCGAAGACCCCAGGTTTCCATCCTGGTCAGATAAGGTTCACAACGCAGGTTCGAATCCTGTCATTCGCTCAGAATAGTAGTAAACAAATTAAAAATAAATAAATAGATAAGTATGGGAGTAATGAGTTGTAGTAGGAATAATTGTGAGAATATTATGTGTGATACATATATTGATTCTGTGGGTTATGTGTGTTATGAATGTGAATCAGAATTTAAAGAATATTTAAATAAAGAGCATAAAGATCCACAAACATACGGTGAAATAAATAAAGAATTAAAAATATTCATGGAAACAGAGAAAGATTTTTATGCTACTGGACAAGATGTGAGTATAGATGATTTTTTCAATGAGGCTAGAAATTAAAAATATATGGAAACAGTACGATGTAATAGAGAAAAGTGTGAATCATATTCATGTTATACACACATTGATAATATAGGATACATATGTGATGATTGTGAAATCGAATTTAAAGATCACTTATATAGAGAACATAAAAATTTATCAACCAATGAAGATATAGTTAAAGAATTAAAAATATTCATGGAAACACAAAAGAGTGAATTTCCAATAGAAGATTTAAAAATTGAAGAGTTCTTCAACGAAAATAGAGTATAAATAGTATGGATCTAAAATATTTTTGTGATAATAAAAGACATTTAGTATGTGAACCATACTCAATAGAAAATTTACACATAATGGCAGAAGATCTCGAAATAAAAAAATGGTGGTTTCATAAAAATCATTATGATATTCCAAAAAGAAGAATTGAGGAAATAACAGAAAAATGTGAATTAGTTTCACCAAAAGAAATAGTAAGAATAATTAAAGATATAAAAATAATAGAACAAGAGTGATGAGTGTATTAAAGAGTATAGTATTGGATAGAACAAGAATGGCAAAATTTTCATATGCAATTGATGGTGTTTTATATTACAAAGTAGATAGTGATAGTGGAAAGAATTATCAGTTTTCAGTTGATATGAATGATAAGGCAGATGTTGGAACTTCCACATTTGATGCAGAAATCAAAGCGGCGACTCTGATGAGATATATAAGAAAGGCAATAAAAAATGAAACATTAATTGAAATCAGATGAAATTTGAATTGAATGAAAAACAGCTAAAGAAACTTAAAAAATGGCAAAACGCTATTAAAGAAGTGTTCGGTGAGTATGGTAATTTTGAATATAGATTTACACCATGTGGAATTGGTGATGGTGTAGCTGTGTGGAGTGAGTTGGCTCAGAAAGAAATTGATTTAACCGATGTAGATAGTTGGTAATAGATTAGGCAGTGTGGAGAAAGTATTGTACATTTGTACTCTAATTGAAACACACACATTATGAAAGTTACAGAAAACACTAAAAAAGTAATCGAGAAATTCCAAATTAAAAAAGTTGTACAAGGTAGAGGACACGATATGGGTGGTCTTATCTGTGATGTATACTTCAATCGTAAAAAAGTAGCAACTTACCTTGATGATGGTTGGGGTGGTGGTGCAAGAGTTGATTTTACTAATGAAACCCTTAAAAAAGAAATCGAAGTGTATTTAACAAAAAGTAAATTCAATGAGATTATGCACAAAGATGGGTGGGATTTCATGGGAACTCCAAAAGATATTGATTTCGATTGTCAATTTGAACACGTAGTTGAAGAATTATCAGTATTGATTTTAATACAAAAACAAGTTAAGAAAATCGAAAGAGCTTGTAAGAACAAAATTGTATTTGGAACTACTGAAAGATATTCAGAATATGCTTGGAAAGGGGTTAAGGATTTAAAAGACTTACTTAAATATAACAATGGGTTATCTACTCTTCAAAAAACGTATGATGAAGTTAAGAAAAAAGGTCAACCAATCTTAAATCAAGAATCTCAGTTATTAGAATTGGGAGTTGTTTTGTAAATAAGAAAGATATGTGGAAAACTATTAAAGAAGAAAAGCCAAAACACGATCAAGTAATACTAATTAGATGTAAAAAATCTAAATTTCCAGAGGTTGGGATATGGAACGATTTCGAAGATCATAAAAGTGAAGTTTATATACCCGCTAATGATGATGTAGAAATGATTGGTAATATAGATAAATGGATGCCAATACCACAGTAATATAAATTAAAATATTTTAAAATTAAAGACATGTTTATAGATTAATCTATAAACATGTCTTATTTATTTATATATACTTCTATATGGATAAAAAGAAATTATTAGTTTCATTTAGCGGTGGTGAAACATCAGGATTTATGGCACAATGGTTATTAAACCACAAACAAGATGAATACGATATGATCTTTGTATATGCTAATACAGGTCAAGAAAATGAAGAAACACTCGAATTTGTCGATCAGTGTGATAAAGCATTTAACTTAGGTGTTGTGTGGGTAGAGGCAGTTGTTCATCATGGACAACGAAAAGGAACTACTCATAAAATAGTTGACTTTGAAACTGCCAATCGAAATGGTGATGTATTCGAAGAAGTAATCAAAAAATACATGATCCCTAATAAACAGAATATGATCTGTACAAGGGAACTAAAAGAAAGACCTATTACATCTTACGCCAGATCTATTGGGTGGAAGAAATCCCATTACCAAACTGCAATAGGAATTAGAACCGATGAGATAGATCGAGTAAGTGAGAATAAAGAAAAGAACAGACTTATATACCCATTAGTTTCAATGCAACCAATGACTAAACCAATGGTTAATTTCTTTTGGAATGCCCAAGACTTTAGGTTAAACCTTAAAGGGTATGAGGGTAATTGTATGGTATGTTGGAAAAAATCATTCAGAAAACTTGCAACAATTGCACAAGATAATCCTGAAAAATTTGAGTTCTTTGATCGTATGGAACATAAATATGGATACTATGTTAGTGAGGGTAGGAAAAATAGTAAGACATTAATTATACCTTTACATTTCTTCAGAAGTGATAAGGATGTGAATTATATTTTCGAAACTGTGTTAACTGATATTAAATTCAAAAGAGCAGACGATGATGCGACTACGTATGATGAATATGATTTAGATACATCTAATGGATGTTCTGAAAGTTGTGAAGTGTTTAGTGGTTAATTATTTCATTTAAAGATGCTCCAAGATCCCCTGTTTTAAATCCATTCCAATCTTCTGTATCTTTTTTAAATGATACATTATAAAAATCACCATCACCCTCTATATCATATACTTCAAATTCTATATCATTTATAGTGAATAATAGAACATGTGTATTACCTAAGTGATCGTCACCTATATTAAAATTAGTATCTCCATGTACTAATTTTCTAACCATCTGTATAGCCCTTTCGAATGATTCGCTTCCAAAAGCAAAAATTTCATTCATTCTTTTAATGTATTTCATTATTAATATGTATATTTTTTTATTGTATTAACAAGTATTGCCATTTCTGATTGGTTTCTTGCAACCTTAGATAGATGAGGTATAGTCCATAATTTAAATGTACCTGGTTTGTTTTCAAAATCACCAAGTAACCAAGCAAATAATGGTTTTCTAATAAGACTTAATAATTCTAATTCACCATAAGTTCCCGCTCCAGCAGTTGGATTATATCCAAGTAACACTGCATCAGATATTCTTAATAAATGTTCATCATCTGGTTCGATAGTTTCTGAAAATGTTTTTTGGAAATATCTCATATGACTCATATCTTTCTTTGGATCATATCCTGGTTTTTTAAGACCAGCGATCGCATTATCAAATTGATCATCCTTGCTCCTATCAACTTCTTTTCTCACAGGATTAAGTAACGCTGGTCGATCATAAAATTCAGCCATTGTTTTATTAGGATTATCTAAGAACATATCTAAATAAATACCATCTACACAATAACTTGGTTGTACTACTGTATCTCCGATGTTTATTTCAGGTACTATTGGATTTTTCTTACCAGGATTATTTACTTCAAATTCATACTCTAAAGTATTTCTCCATCCTGCTCCACCATCACTAGCATCATCCATTCCACCTGCAAGGTATATAGATTTCATTTTCATTGATGGGAATGCTTTCTTAACATCATCTAATGTAGTTAGATCAAATAAATTTAACTTATCTACTAACTCTGTATAAAATGATTTCTTTCTATTGATTAAAAATTCAAATAATTTATCATCTAACCAAGATGAAAATTTATGTTTTAGTTTATCAATAAAAGTAGAAATAGATTCTGATAAAATTTCATCATCACTATTATCTATGAAGTTTTCACCTTCAATTTCCTCTTGTATATCATTTTTCAATGCAATAATTTCATTAGTTGGGAGTTCCATTATCTTATTCATAAAATAATCAAATTCAGTTATATTAGATTCGTTAATATTATTTTCCAATAAAAATTCTTGGTATGTTTTTAATTTATTCATAATTTAATATCCTTCGTTTTTTGATTGTAATCCATTTAAAGTATCTACACTACCATATCCCATACCGAAACGAGTTGCCCCTATTTCACCATATTCTTCTATCTGTTCTAATGTTCTAACTCCACCTGATACTTTTATTTGCATATCACTTCCGTTATTTGAAATAACTGATTTCATAATTCTTACTTTATCTAATTCCGCACCAACACCTACTTTACCAGTTGATGTTTTTATGAAGTCAGATCCACCTGCTAAACAGATCTCTGTTGCTGATTCAGTTTGTTCTTCTGTTAATAATCCAGATTCGACAATTACTTTCAATACAACATCTTCGTTATTTTTATTTAATTTCCCATGACAGATAGTTACTAAAGATTTAACCTCATCGATTAATCCACTTGTGTTATGATCTTCGATAAGACTATTATAATTTAATACCATATCTACCTCATCTGCTCCGTGATGAATAACTTTTTTAGTTAACATTGCTTTATATTCTTCATCTTTATGACCACCTGGAAAATCAACTACAGTACATACTAATACTTTATGGTTTTTCAATAGTTCTGCCGATAATTTAACATGTTTAGGCATTACACAAACAGATTTAGTTCCGAAACGAATTGCCTTTTCACATAGATCCCTAATCTCTTGATCACTTGCATTATTATCCAATAATGTATAGTCTATCATATCATTATATTCGAACTTACCTATATTATTACTTTCGTTAAACTGTTTATAATTCTGTAATTTATCCATTTTATTATATTTTTTCTAAATATACGGTTTTTTATTTACCTATTCTTTATATATTAAATTCTTTTTCTCATTTTAAAGTTGTATATTTGCGTATTATTAATCTAAAATATAATTACTTTCGAAACTTATTTACCATATGACCAATACTGGAATTCTAAAGGAGACTACGGAAAGGAAAGGGTACGCAGAAAAAATTTACGTAAAGAAAAGAGGAAACGAAAATTCTTCCAGAGCTGTAAATGTGGTGTAAATAAAAAATCATCTTACTCACACTCTTGTCCATATAGTATAGAGATGGGTAGTTATTATGGTACTGATTGTAGATGTTGTGATGATTGTAGAAACAATTGTGCGATGGATATATAATTAATTAAATCGCGGGGTAGCTCAGTGGTAGAGCAGTTGTCGGGAGTTCGATTCTCTCCCCCGCTACTAACAAATAGATAAACTATGAGTAAACAGAAAAAACTATCAAGTACAGAACCTTTATCCACACCATTCATGTATCCAGATAGCTACGATCACACCAAAACAATGGAAGAGAATTTAGAGGTACAAAAAATAGAATTGGATATTGAAATAAAAAAGTTCAATGATTCAGAATTAAAAAATAAATAGATAAACTATGAATAAACAGGAAACACTTTTTAAAGAAGTAGAAACGAAAATTCGAGAAGAAAAGATATTAGATCGTTATTACGATACTATAATATCGAGTACCGAACCTTTATTCACATCATCTTGGGAAACAGATATTAGAGAACTAATATCAGGTGGGATGAATGTAGATGAAATAGTAATTGAAGTTAAAAAAATGACAGGAGAAATAAAATAAATAGATAGATATTATGGAAAAATTTAGTGAAAATATTAATTTTGATGATGGTGATGTAGAAGGATCATCATTCGAAATATTCGGAGAAATAGTAGAGAAAAAAGATCGTATAGTACGAACATCTAAAAATGTTTACGGAGATGAGTGGTACTTAAAAGAAGATAGACAAATTAAGATAAGAAATGAAGGGTGGCAAAAAGGTGAAATTAGAGTCGTATATACTGAGAGAGATTATGGTGGTAGGAAAATGTTAAGTTTATTGGGTTATCTGTTAATGAAAGATAACAAACCTTATATTTTCTCTGGTATAAATGGAGATGAAAGAGGAGCAACAGTATTCAACAATACCTTTATAGTAACAGGACATGATGGGAATTATTTATATAATGTAAATGATCCATTTGATTTTGAATTTTAAAGGGAGTTGAATCATGATTTACGTTTTTATTATATTAATATTTATAGGATTTTTATGTGTTGTAATACCAATGTTAATTGCACAGAAATATGAAAATAAATATAATAAATATACATCAGTTGTATATAAAGAGGCTGAATATTTACCTGATAGTAAAAAGAAATTATTCACTGAAATGGAAGTATCTTATCTACGTGTATTAGCAAGTAGTATAGGAGAAAGAGGATTTCCATTTGCACGAATTTTCAAAAGAATAAAATATTATAAGACAAATATAATATGGATGGAAGAAAATTTACATGAAATAGATTACTTCAAATTAAAAAACAGAGAACGATCATTTAAAGATTTAGAAATATGATTAATTTTATAATTATTGTAATATCAATACCATTTGTTTATTTCACACAAATGATTATTTTTTTCCTTTTATATAAAAAAGAATCAGATAAATATGATAAATATACAAGTTTAATTGATAAACAACATACAATATTATCTCCGAGTAAAGTAGAAGAATATACGAAAATTAGACATGAGAAAATTAATCATTTACTGAAAGTAAAGTCTAATGATTTAGGATATTTTTATAAAATATACAAGGAATATAAAAAAAGTAATAAATGGATAGAAGATAATTTATACGAGGTAGATTATTTTAAATTGAAAAATAGAGAAAAAACTTTAAAAAAAATGGAATCATGGATAAATTTTTAGGAATATTATTTTTTTACGTACTGTTCTTCAACAAAGAAGCACAAGGATACGATAAACCTTTTAGTATAAGGGGAACATACCTCAATGAGAAAAGTGAGAGATATTTAGGAAGAAGTATATCAGAGGCACAGATGGAGTGGTTAAAAATACTTTTAAAAGATCTTCCATCTCCTGTGAAAGATAGACCACTATCTAATGAAGATGTGTTTACATTAATCGAAACATTTGATAAAGTTTTTCATATAAAAGATACTCAATATGAGTTAAGAATGTATGGAATAGAATATGATGATGAAATGGAAATAATCAATGAGTGTTATGACGATTTAGGTAAGTTTATTTCAATCATTGGGAGTAGTAATGGAGTATCACTTATAATAGGTGATTGGTTAGAAAAAACTCACTTTGATAGACAACTTATAGAAAGAGAAATGAATTTAATTGAATTAGATATATAAATAATGGATTTTAATATAGAAGGATTAGACATATTAGTAGTCGCAATAATAATGGCATTAACATTAATACTTGGTTGGCCAAGTAAAAAAGATAAATAAATTATGGAAACACCTCACACATGGTTAGTAGTAAAAATTGGGAAAGAAGATCCCTTTTATAAAGTATTCGCAACTTGGCGAGGCGGATATTTAGATGGAGATAGTTGGAAAATGAATAGTGGTATAGCTAAAGTAGAAGAAAGTGATGATACATATGATTTTTATGGAGAATCAGGTTCTTGTTATCGATGTAGCAAAAATGGATATGGGTCTAGTTCCTATACACAAGGTGTATTAGATAATGTAATTGAAAAGGCAAAAGAAATAGGTACAGTTATAGAAATTATGGATATAGACACAAACTGGGGAGATCTGTTAAAGAAAAAAGAGAATATATAAAATTATGAAAATAGTAGCATTTACAGGAGCAGGAATTTCCGTAGAATCGGGAGTAGATAGTTTCAGAGATAAAGAGGGAATTTGGAAAAAATTCAATGTAGAAGATTACGCAACACCTGGTGGTTGGAAAAGAGATAAAGAATTAGTTCTAAATTTCTATAATGACATGCGTGAAAAATGTAAATATACACACCCAAACAATGCTCATAAATATTTAGCAGAATTGGAAAAGGATCACGATGTAACTATTATTACACAAAACGTAGATGATCTTCACGAAAGAGCAGGATCTACAAATGTCCTACATCTTCACGGAGAACTTAATAAAAATCAATCGAGTATGAATCCTAAGTTAGTATATGAAAATTGCACAGAACCTATTAAAATAGGGGATAAATGTGAGAAAGGATCTCAACTTAGACCACACGTAGTTTGGTTCGGAGAGATGCCTAATAATGTGGAAGAAAGTTATAAGGCGTTAAGTGATTGTGATCTTTTATTAATTGTAGGAACATCATTAGAGATTACTTATACAATAGAAATGTTAGGTAGTATTGATGAGGAAAATACTTCAGTGATATACATCGATCCAAACCCATCAGATTTGATGGATGGTATAATGCCAATTGAATATATCAGAGAGAAAGCAACTGTTGGGATGAAACAAATTTATGAGGGATTAATAAAATGATATATATAACTTTTGTAGAAAAAAGCGAAGAACATCCATTAGGTCAAGTAAAGATTGATATAAATGAAACTGCTGATTGGATTTTAGATCCTGATCAATTCCCCCTTAAATTAACAGTCTTTGAAAATAACAAAAAAGTTTGGGAAGATAGTCTAAACTACTCTACATCATGGGCGACTTGGGATCCATTAAATAGGGATTGTGTAATTAAAATAGAAACATCAGATGGGATGTTACTTAGAGAATATACTCCTGAGCCAGATATCTGCCAACAAATATTTGATGTGTGGGGTATTAAAAATAAAGGATCGAAAGGATTAGTTGTAGGAACTCACGATGGTAGTTCAGGTGAATGGGTTAAAAGTGTCCAAAATGGTAATTTAGATGCAGTTTTAGTCGAGGGATCTGAGAAACAATTCTCAAAACTCAAAGAGAATTACCCTAACCAAAAATGCATAAGAAATATAGTAACCCCAAATGGTGGTAATACTAAGTTTTATGAATTTGGTACAGGCGAAGGTAATACCACAGATACAGATTATTTAAGTAGTCAAGGTATAACAGATTATACTATAATAGAAGAACAGTCAATTGGGATTAATGAATTGATTATACAAGAGGGAAATAATATAGAATGGTTACATTTAGATTTAGAAGGAATCGATGATACAATAATTATGTCTTTAGATTTCGATAGAATTAAAAAGCCAAGGTTAATTATTTTCGAAGTTATTAATTTCTCACCAGGTAGAATTGGAACTTCTGATCGTATAGATAAAGTGATCAATTGGTTGAATCATAATGGGTATGAAGTTAAATATGATTATTGGAATGCGTTAGCGTATTTAGTATAATTGATCATTTGTTGATATTTCTTACTCCTTCTACTCCATAACAACTCATTATCGGATCAATTTCTAATAAACCTCTTAATAGTTGAGATAATTCTTTTGCTTCTAAATAATGTAAATAATTTTCATTATTAGATACATTACCTCTATCATCAAGTACCTCTCCAGATATTTCCCACTCGTTTCCACCATTATGGGTTATCGACTCTACTGATATAGCACCAACATAAATCGCATCATATTCCATATAATCATCCTCATCATCAGTATCCTCATTAAAATAATCACCAGTGTAATAGTCAGATAAATTTAATATTTGTGTATTATGTACTTTAATATATGATTCTAATATCAAAATCACCATTCTTAGCATATTTTCTTTATACTTATTAGATATTTTCTTTTTTTGCTCCTCAATTTTATCCATCTCTGCATCAAATTCATCACATAAGTAGAATATTGTTTTACCCTCTTGTATTAACCTTATCTTGTTAGTGAACTTTTCCATATACTATTTATTAATTTGTTTAAATGCTTTATTCATTACTTTTCTCATAGCAATATCAGCTATCTCACCGAAGTTTTCGTCC
>TARA_R110000772_G_scaffold45987_6_pt1 | contig 18559 bp, 17 predicted proteins | sample TARA_R110000772 | Tara Oceans TARA_R110000772 (sample SAMEA4397948) | marine metagenome | biome: Polar Biome; feature: [SRF] surface water layer (ENVO:00010504); material: water (ENVO:00002006), including particulate matter (ENVO:01000060) such as... | depth 5 m | reverse complement strand
ATCGAATGCAATCGGCACGTCTTTTTTTTCCCTGCTTATGTTTTTCTGCGACCGAATCCGCCTGTCAAGTTTCTGATCTTGTCACTTGCGTCGACGAACGTCATTGCGTGCGCTTCAGCGTGTCCCCGTTGCTGTAGAAATGCAACTTGCTTGGGCGTCGCCAGCTTCTTGCGCCTTCTCTCTGTAATCTGGGCAATGATTGCCGATGCCTCGCCCTTTGTTTTGACTGTGAAAGGGTTGATTCCGACTCTCTCGAGCATTTCGAGTTGTGGTGACGTTGGCGGGTCGAGCTCCCATTTGTTGGTCGGCTTGTATTCCAAGAGGTCGGGCTCGTCGAGTATGCCTGCCATTTCTCGGGCGTCGTATGTCTTTGCTCCCTTTTTTGACTTCTCTTTGAATTTGTCAATGAGTGCCTGCTTGGTTGCAATTTCGCATTCACTCATGAGGTCTTGCAAATTGAGTTTGCCTTGTTTGCCTTTTCCAAAGCTGTTGATCTGCTTTTGCATTGCCGCTTCGATCTCGTCTCCTCTTGCTGCGAGCGCTGCGGGTCGTATGGCGCCCAAGTCCTCGAACTGATACAAGAAGTCCAAAAGGAGACAGTCGTCCTTGTCTGGGGCTGTGCGTGTCCCCCTGCCGACCATTTGCTGGTATGCAACGCGGCTCTTTGTCGGTCGTAAGACAATGACGCATTCAATATCTGGGCAATCATACCCCTTGGTCAGTAAAAGAGCGTTGTTGAGGATGTCGAATTTTCCCTTTTGATAATCGAGCAATATCTCTTTTCGGTTCTTGCTCGTCCCGTCGATATGCCTGCTCTTGATCCCTCTTCGAATGAGTCGTTCGTCGAACTCTTTTGACATCCTAATGTTTGGATGAAAAACAAGGGTCTTGCGGTCGCTTGCGTGCTCTTGCCATGCGTCAATGATTGCGTCGAGGTATGGTTGCATTGCGTGGTCAACGTCTTCACTGTCGAGCTCTCCCATGCGTTTCGATTTGATTCCCGTCGTGTCCACGTCAAGCGGGATTGATTGCACTGTGATCGGGCTCAAGTGCCCTTTTTCGATTAGGTCGAAAAGTCTGATTTCGTAGGGAATGCAATCGTAAAACTTGAACAGGTTTTTCCCGTCCCCTCTCTCTGGGGTTGCTGTGATCCCGAGTATTTTTGCGCCTCCGTCTTTGAAGTAATTCAAGACCCTTTGCCAACTCTTCGCCATGCTCAAATGAGCCTCGTCGGCGATGACCATTCCGAAGTGATCTGGATCCCATTCGTCGAGCCTGTTTTGTCGTGCCAGTGTTTGAATGCTGCCGACAACGATCTTCGCCTTTTTGCTTGCTCGAGCCTGTGCTTTTTCGATGTCTGGTTTGAGCCCCGCGGCGTCAACCATCTTGTCTCGAGCCTGCTCGACTAATTCGTCGGTGTCTGCCAGAAATAAAACTCTCTCGTTTTTGTGCCTAATTACTGAATAAGCGAGAGCCGCTGCCATGATTGTTTTTCCTGCCCCAGTTGCGGCAACGCTCAAAGCGGTTTGCACTGGGTCGCCTCCGTCTACGCCCTTGTAAAAGGCGTCGAAGCTTTTGCGACAAAAGTCCTTTTGATAGTCGCGCAATTCAAATTGAAATGCCATGTGGTGACAGGTTGCCTCGACCTCTCTCATTCAAGCTCAGTGCACCCGTGCTTGATATGAATACTTTGAAAGAGGTCGAGACGTTTCCTTGGAGGGAGTTGTCATCAATTGACTTTTGTCACGCTGACTTCCCAGCCTTTGACAATTGTCGTGAAGTGATCTTTTGACGGCGTGTCGATTGCAATGTGTATCAAGTCAATGATCGAACTGTCGGTCGTGATTTCGCTCGTCATGTATTTGAGAGCCTTGTTCACTTCCCAGCCTTTCGTCACCATGTTTGCAATTTGCGTTTGTTGGGTCTTTGATAGCCCTGCGAAAACTTGCAATTCGGAGTCTTTTTTGAGGATGATTCCGTCTTTGATTGCCTCAATGAACTCGGACTCATGATTCGGACTGATTGCATTTGCAAGCAATTGACGTTGAGAGTCGTCTCTCGCGGTCTGGACTGATTGCTTTTTTGCGACTTCGTTGCTTGCTGTCTTGAGTCCGACCTTGCCTTTCTTGACCTCCTCGAATGCTTCGGGGTCTTCCTGCTTGAGTTTCTTTGCCCGCTCGACTGAGCGAATGCTTGACCCTGTGGCGTCCGCTGCAATTTTGGCGGTCTTGCCGATCTTTGCCTTTTCTATTTTATCAAGCAACTCGGCTCCAATTGCCGCACGTTGTGTCGAGGTCAAGTGCCTGCGCTTGATGTTTGCGTCTAGGACAAAGACCTCGGGAATTGCTCCGTCTTTCTTTACGTCGTAGGCTCGATATGCAAAAGGCAATCCGAGCTCTTGGCAAGCTCTGTATCTGTGGCGTCCGTCAAGGACTTGCCCGTCGTAGACGATGCCCGCGTCGCGTTGTCCGTTTTCTTTGATTGACTGCTTGAGCTCTTCGTATTCGAGGTCGCTCATTTCTGGAAGAGCGGTTGCCAATTCATGGCATTTCATTTTCGTGTTCATTGCGTTTTTTTTGGTTCTTGGTTGGAGCGCCCGCGGGCGCTAGTTTACTGGTCAGACGTTTGCATTGTCTTGATTGATTCAAAAAGTGCAAGAGCGTGACCGAGTGAGGGTTGTTGAAATTTCTCTATTTTATCGCGCAACCATCTGCTCACTGTGTGACGCGCTATTCTTTCGCCGCTTGCCTCAGACATGAGGGAAGCTAGTTTTTGAACGCTTCCATGATTCGCCTTCACATACGCCCGAACGGACGCCAATGATTCGAATGCTCTTTCTCTGCTTGATTGTTGTGCCATATCTTTTTGTTGTAATGGAATGTCCTAGTTCCGTCAAGCGCCGATCTCGTTGCTTTTTTCTGGTTGCTTGATTTTGATCAATTGCGCAAGGTAGTCAAAGTCGTTTTCGATCTCGATTGCTGTCTCCCATGTGACGCTCTTCCTGTGATCAAGCGTGATGTCAATATCCTCGATTGTGACGAGTCGGGCGGCTTGTTTGCTTATGCAATACCAAACGACCGCGGTCAACGCTCCTGCGGCTTGCCAGCGCTTCATTGAGGCAATCTGCTTTGCTGTGACTCCGTTCTTGGCTCCGCATGGAAGCGTTGCGTCGGCTGTGCTTTTGGCTTCGATCATCAACAATTGCCCGCTTTCTATGATTGCCCCCATGTAATCGAGAAAAGGGTTCTCTTTAAATATGACTCGGCGTTTGAATCCGCCGCCAAGGACTCGGACAGGCGGGTCAACTTTCTCGAGGTCTGCAATTCCGCGCAACCTGTAGTCGGCGTGAATTGCGTCGAGAAGTTTCTCGAGTTGCTTGCCTGTGTTTTTGGCGTTGGTTCTTTTAGGATTCATAGTGGTGAGGGTTTGCCAATTTACTGATGACGATGTCGACAAGTGCCGATCTTGCGGCTTCGATATGTGCGCAACGTCTGAAACCTCTTTCGGTTCGCCCTTCAATTTTTGGTCTCAAGCGAAAGTCGAAATGCTCACATGTGCAATCTCCGTTGCCTTGGTATGCCCCGAGGTCAACAATGTGCTCGATATCCTTTCGGCTCTTGCTGACGACCCTCATGCTCAAGAGTGAGTCGTGCGGGTAGACTGTGAGGTTTTTCCATTGCGAGGGTTTGAATTCGTCTTTTACTCCCTTTCCCATTTTTGCCCCATTGCGCTGATGGTTAAAACTAGACCGCAAACTCGAATTGCAATCAGCGCCCAAAGCCCCGCGTCTTTGAATGATGCAAGACATATCAAGATCAATACAAGCGATTCAATCCAAGGTGCTACAAAGCTGTGCCGAAGGTTCGGCGGCAACCAAGTATTTGACATTGCAATCACTAGAACAAAAAACGCCCCGATGATTGCAATCCACATGGGCGCGTTGCCCTGCAATAAAAACGCCGTTGCGATTATGCCGCAAAGCTCGACGAGTAAAACGACTTCGAATTGTGTGCGGTCTCTCATTTTGTTGTGTTGAATAGTTCGTCTTCGAAAAGGTCGATTCTCGTTGCGTCTTGTGCTCGGTTGCTGATTGCCATTCCGATTGACGGGTTGTGAAAGCTCTCGACGAGTTGTTTGCCGTGATACTGGGTCGTGACAATGGTTTTGATTCCTCGAGCCTTGACCCCTTCGAGTAAGCTCAAAAGGTGCTCGTCGCTCGCTGCTGTCTTCGCTGTATTGCCGAAGTCGTCTAGGATGATCAAATCGGCATTGAGAAATTCAATCTTAAATGACTGGAATTTCTTTGTGTCCGTGCTTGAGCTTGCTTGAATTGCCTTTTGCCTCAAGTCGCTTGCCTGCCAATATTTTACCCGCTTGCCTGCAAAGTGACATGCCCTTGCAAGGACAAATGCCGCCGATGTTTTGCCGATGCCGCTTGCCCCTTTCATGTATACCGACTTCGGGTGGTCAGCATCCCATGTCTTGTATAGTTCTTGCAATTTCGCGGGCATTTTGTCGGCTCTTGATATCTGATATGATTTCGGACATATTGCCTCCCATCGTTTTGCAGTCTGTTGAACTTCCCTTTCCATTTTTTGGAGTTCAATCTCTCTTGTCTTGTCCTCTGCTTTCTTGTCGCATGCATCGCACATGACCTCCTCGCCCTCTTGCAATTCTGTTTTGCACATTGCGCAAATCGTCTCGTCTTCGAATATTCCTTTGTTGTTGGTTCTCATGTTTTTTTTGTTGGTTCGTTTTTATGATACGGACTCGGCTCACATAAGCGAGTCAATATTTTCGCCGTCGTTGATTTTTTTCGCTTTTGGTTTGTCTGTCTTAGGGAAGAGCCCAGTCCAGTTTGATTGAATCGCGTCGTCGATCGCGTCAATGCATTGCTGGGGCGAGAACCTTTCAAGCTTCTTGATGAATCGCGAGTAAGCAATATTCGAGATCGGCTTGCGTAGGTCGGCTCTGTATGAGACCCATTGATCCCATGCCAAGCAAAACTCGAGGTTCTCTTTCAAAACTTCTGGAAACATTTCAAAAGCTGAAACCTGTTTTTTAATTGGTTTTTTATCTGTTGTTTTTATCTGTCTAGTAGATTGGACAGTTTTGACCAATGCGCATTGGACAGATTTGACCAATGGGGTTTGGACAGATTTGACCAATGGGTTTGTCCATTGTTGTCCATTGTGTGCGTCTGTGTGCTCGATGCTGCTATTCTGTGCAATTGTATACCATTTCGTTTGATCATACCCGTCGTCGTTAAAGCATGAACTTTCAATCGCTTCTGCCTTCTCAAGCTGGACAAGCAGTCTTGCAATTTTCCGACGAGACCAAAAAGGGTAAAGATTCGTCAAGGTTCTCGCACTGTTATATGTCCAATACTTTCCATCTTTTAAGTTTCTCTCTTTTGCCTTATTTGCAAATACCCAAAAGCGAATGTTGCTCAATAGGACGGCGGCTTCGACTCCGTATTGTGAGGCGTCGTCGACATCAAAGTTGTATGTTATTGATTTTTTCATTTTGTTGGTTCTCTTTTATGCCTTAATAGCCGCGCAAGTAATGTTTCCATGTGCGTTGCATGCATAAGCCCCGCCCCTTGAGGTTGCGTTTTCCCTCGGGGGCGGGCAATTTACTTACTGCGCATCAAGACGTCGAGAAGTTTTAGATTTTTTCTAGACCCTCGAGCTCCTCTTCATCCGTAATTGCTGCAAACGCCGCTCGCCCGAGCATGACTGGGTCTTCGTATCTCATGGGGAAGTATGATCGGAAGCTTGCCCCAACTATACGCCCGAGCAAATGGTCAAACATTCTGACCCCGTCCTCGAGGTCTTGTTTGGGTATTTCCGTGATTGCCACTTCGTAAGGATACGAGCTCTCTTGCCAAACAATTTGGAACCTGTGCCTTTGGTCTTCTGGGTGCAATTTGTTCCACATTCTGAGGTAGTGCCCCGCCTGCGCCGCATAATTGAATCTTGCTTGCGCCTTCGCGAAACCCGCCGCTGAAAAGTCGGCGCATGTTTTCAAGTCTGCAAGAAATGGCTCACCTTCGGGAGCTAAGTCAACAAGACCCTTCAAATATATATACTCGCAATCGTAGGCTGAATGGGTCGTCCTGTTGAGCAAGACCACTTGCTTGCGGCTTTTCTCAATCAGTGCTGCGGCTTTCTTGTGCTTTTGTGTCAGCATTTCGATCGCCTTTTGCGCTTCTGCAATTGTGCTCTCGTCGACGACTGTGACGTTGCTCTCTTGCTGTTTGGCTTTCCATTCTCGAGCCTCCTTTGTTCGAAAGTTGTCGTATGGACTGACTACAAATTCACTCTCAAAATCTGACGGGCTCGTCAATAGGCAATCGACGAGGCTGCCCCAGTTCATGCTCGAGCTTGAATATTTTCGAGGATAGTGTCTCCAGCGAAAAAGCGATGATCCGTAAAGCTCGAAAATTGAGCTCTTCGAAAGCCAACTGTTTTTGTTGAAAATGTCCGCCCGATTGAGTGTCAATTTTGAGTGATACTCACTCGGTAATACTTGGGTTGCGTTCATGTTATCGTCCTGTTGAGTGTTTGAGCATTGCGTCGGCGGCTTGCTCGGCGTATTTCCAAGCGCTCGAAAGCTTCGTATGAGGCTCGATTGCAAGTTGAACCTCGCATGTAATAGGCTCATATTCGCGCTTCTGTCTGACCTCTCGATATGTCAACGAGGTGACTGTGACTCCGTCGGGGAGTGTATGCACTATTTTCTGCGCTGGTTGCTCGATAATTGGCTCCTGTGGCGTTTCAATTGGTTGCCCGTAATCTTGGGGCATTTCATCAAACGGCTCGTCATGTTGAATCTGTGAGGCTTCGTCGGGAGCTTTAACGTCTGAAAATGAAGCGGATTTCGTGACCCTCAGTTTTCTTGTCACTGTGCCTTGCGGGTATTCGTCATCGTATACCTTGACTCCGTGCGTGCCCTTGTCTGTTGTATTGCTCATAATTGCAATGTAAGAGCCTTTGAGGTCTTGCGGTATCTCGGGTCGGTCTTTGAACTGGATGTCGATTAGGGCGCCGTTGTCGTCCTGCAATTTGGCATTCTGGAACGACCATTCGCCATGTTCGCCCGTCCCGTTTTTCCTCGGGTATATGTTGGTCAAGGTTCCCGAGATTCCCGAGATGACTTGCCCATCCATCATTTGCGCGATTTGCGCCGCGCTTGCTGTGTTGGTATTCATTACGACCGAACAATGGGTCGTATCCGTTCCTTTCGCAAGAATTAAATCAAAAAACTAATTCGAGAAAATTCGATTGCGGTGCAACCTCCGCTCTCCCCATAAGGATACGATCATCAAAATCGTCTGCGACCATTGTTTGATTGGCTTTCATTTGAAAGAGTGTCGGCGCCGTGATTGATCCGATGTTGCCATACACGATTTTGACTTTGTGTCTTTCAATTGGGTTGTTCACTGGAAAATTGTCTCCCGCCAATGACAAAACAATCGTCGCGTTCCATCTGCCCGCATTCTTGAAGCTTCTCGCCTCTCCCTGTGTGTCAAAATTTGTGGGGATATATTCGGGTCGGGATATCTCAATTTGCGCCGCGTATGTGTCAACTTGCACGTCGTCAATGTAGACCGAACAATCGAGACCAGATATCGGTCTGTGCGCGGGCTCTTCAACTGTAACAACAAGAGGGTCGAACGTCTCTCTTGCAATCCTGCAATTGTAATTGGTTTCTAGCGCAACGAGCCCCCTTTTTTCTGTTGGAATTGTGATGCTCGTCATTGCGCAATCAATAAATCTTCGATTGATTCCGTCGGGCGTTGTCATCTCAATGGTGAAGGAAGGCGGATCGGTGTCGGGATTTAGAACCGAACCCAGACCAGTGAGTCCGAGAAGCTTCGCCTCGGAAAGTGTCATTTCTTTAAGAGTGCTTATTTGCCATGCCCATGCGGTTTGCCTGTGTGTGACAATACCCCCGTATGGGTCTTTCGGTGCAAGCGAGTTGACAACGACTCTCGCGACCTTGACTTCGTTTGCTCGATATTTGTATACACTCGAGCCTCCAGTTCGCTGAATGCGAATCTCTGTATTTCTTAGCTCGAGCGCTCCCATGACCTAAAGTGTTGCGTATGCCGTGAGTGCGACCCCCGGGATAATTAAAATTGCAATGGCTTCCCCCGCTGGGCAATCGAGGACTGAGGTTCCGATTTGCTCCCATGCCGCGGGAACGATGATCGTCCGACTGGCGTTTGATGTGTTGTGAAATACAACAATCACATTTTGCCCCGGGTGTGGATTGGTGATTCCTGTGATTGTGACTCCGTTTGCCGTGACGTCGACCTCTTGAGTCGTCCCTTCGTTTGGGTCGATTGCAAAGCTGGTTGCAACTGGTATGACGTGGTGACTGTCAAACTTTTGATCAACAATTGCAAAGTTTGAGTCGATTATCCCTTGAACATTTGTCGTCCCCGCGGGGAGAGTTTCCATTCCTGTATGTGCTAGTATTGCCATTTTTTATGATACGCGCCCGCGGGCGCTTTTGTTTATGTTACGATAAGAGGTCTTTTGCTTTGTGATCCGTTTGTTGCGTCGGTTGTGAAAATATTCAAATACCTTGACCCTGTCACTCCTAAAACCTTGAGCCGCAAGGTTCCGCTTTTCGGGTCGTTGTCGTCCTGCGGGAACCATTGGTATTCGGCGACTCCAGTTGTTGGGGTCGACCCCGTGAAGTATTCCGTCCCGAGTGTCTGGTCGCTGAGTGTCGAAGAGCCCAATTTGACTTGCACCCTCACTCCCATGTAATTTGCAACGACCCTCTCGTCGAATAGGTATTGCAATGACAGTGTGTTTTGTTGCTGTGTAAAGTGACGAGGTCTGATTCTGACCTCCCATTCTCCGACGTTTTTGTCAATCTGCGCAAGGGTCATTTCCATTGGCTGCTGATATGCTGTGCCGATATTTACAGTTGGCTCGAGTGTCGAGTATCCCCAGTCGCCCCGAATGCTCTTCCGAAGGAATTGCATTTCGACGTCTGTATTTGCGGGGAAGGTTTCAAGATCGAGCAAGTTTTCCCCTGCGCCGATATTGGGGAAGAAATACGCAACTGACGCGGCATTGTGGTCTTGAACTGTCGTCCCGTATGCCCCGCGCATGAATGCTTTCATTTCAATACCCGTCGCCGTCTCTATTGCATACCCGACTTGTATGACCTCGTCGTTGATAAAGATCAGAGACTCGAGCGTTGATGTGAGATATGCAAAGTCGTCTGAGAGAAACTCAGTGCGGTTTGCCACTTCTGCAATTTTTGATCTTTGCCAAGCGTTTGCGACTGTAAATGCAATCGCTTGTTCTCTGAGAATGACGAGCGGACTCTTGTCAAGAGCGGCGTCGAGTGTCATCTTGTATGCTTGTGGCATGACGTCCGTCAAAAGCTCATTCCATTCGATCGCATCAACAAGTCTGTTGTTTATGTCTACCCTGTAAAGGTTTTCGGTCTCGGCACTTAGTGCCATGAGTGCAAACGCATTCCCTTCTGACAAAGGTTTCGGCATGTCAATGATATCGAAACTTGCAATTTCCCCGGGATCCGTAAGGTCTGAGAAATCGTCAGCAAAATTCAAGTCGTCATCCTCGAGAGTATCTCGTATTTCGTAAGATGGTGTCGGTGTGATGAAGTCGACGTCTGGGTATCCGACAAAGGATGTTGCGTAATAGTCTTCATGCAACGTGATCTCGATTCCTTCGGGGTCTTGATTTTCGTCGTTGATTTCAATCACTCGCCAATACGAAGTCGTCGGTTGACCGCCTGCAAAGTCATCAATGACCAATTGCACAAAGTCTCCCGGCTCAAGATCGGCGTTGAATCTTGTCATTGTCGCCGTAAGGTTTGCCGCTGGGTATGAAGACTCGCTCAAAAGTCTTTGGACTTGTTTCTCTGCTGTCTTCCTGTTTGAGAATGCAAGGAGATTTACCTCTCGGCTGTTGATCGTTCCAGCCATTTGAATTGAAGCGTTGTCTGTCGCTGAGACAACCTCTTTCATGAAGTTCTTTTGCCTGTTGATGAACTTCGCCCTCAACTCGTTGACAGTCCCCGCCCAAGCTGGTCGTGTGAGTTTGATGTCGACAAGCATGTCTCTCGTCAATGTGATCATGGGGTCGTATGCCGTCGTTCGGTCAGTCATTGCTCGACATGTAATCAAGGCGCCTTTTGTGAACGTGTAGAGTTGGCAATGGTCACGCATCATCTCGACCGAGTCTGCCATTGCCGTTTGACGTCCTAAAGAGAAACTGACGCCGACGTTTTGTTCTGCGAAATGGTTTGCCGCCGACTTGAATGCTTCAACGTCAATCTTTGATGCGTTGAGCCCCCTTCCCCAAGTTCTATTTGTCATTATCTCGTATATACAAGCGGCGGGGTTTGCCTCAACGTATGCAGGATGTGACGGGTTGTTGCTTCCCCTTCTTGGGAATTCGCTCTCGGGGATCAAGGCAAGATTCTCGTCGATTGGCTTCGGCAACCTGTCGATCTCAAACATAATTGACCCCGGTCTCGGAGAGGATCCCATCAAATATTTCGGCATATGTGCAAAGCATATCCCTCGATGATTTGTTACGGCGCCCCCATAGCGATTGCCCGGAGCCCTTTCTTGCAATTCGCTTCCGAAGTAAAGTTGCATTGCCCCTCCCTTTCTGTCGTCTTGCCTGCCCCCCGATACTTTGAAGCTTGTATACCCAATCTCTCTGTCAATCGAGGTGATGTTTCCCCCCCGACCCCTCAAAAAGTATGCTCGGTATAGATTTGTATTGTTGTTCTCTGGAACGTCGAGGTCTGCGTTGATTCGGAAATCACGATCGCCGTTGATTGATGAAATGGTAAACGTGCCATTGTACCAAGTCGGGGAGACTCCCGCGATTTGAACCGATTGCCCAACTCTGAAAAATTGCAAGTCCTTGGTTCTGACTGTCATGTATGAGCCATTGTAAAAAGTGTAATCAATGGCGCTGACCAAATAGTCCCCCTCTGCCCGTTCACCTGTCCACATGACATGTTCGCCGGGGTTCGAGAGCACTTTTCTGACTCTGTCAATTTGACCGCAACAAATGCCGACGTCTTGTGTGATGTAATAGTTGTATCCTGTCGTCACCTTCTTTGATGAAAACATGCCCGTCTTCACTTTGGTTTTAAGCGCCTCAGTGATAAAAGTGTCTCTGTCCATTCGAATTACATTCGAAGGCAATCTCAACCTTCCAAAAACAATCGGGACGGGGGCGGCTTCGGTCACACTTGATTCGTCAAGCTCGTCGGGTCTAGGCGGCTTTTGTTTCGCCTCCCCTCCAACAAGCATTTGTGTCAACGACATGAAAATTCCGCCGATTGCAAGTGCACTCATTGCTGAAAGACCCGCGGCGACTGCCGCCCCCCCTGCAAGTCCGCCAACGATAAAAGGTAATAAAAACATATTTCTTGATTAAGTTTTGCGCAAACTTGGAATTCGAACGTCCCTCGGATTTGTCTTGTATCCGCTTTTTGTCGGCATGTAAAATTCCAATATGTATCGAGACCATTTTTGTATCGGATCGGTCGTGAATTTTTGCCCCCTCATTGTGTGTGCAATTCCTTGATCTGTGATGATTCCGATGTGGCTTGCAAACGCCCCATTCTTGAAAATTGCAATTGCTCCCTCTTGCTCTTCGACTTTTTCGACGTGTAGTATTTTTTTGATATACTCTGACGCAACGCTAAATGTCGCAAGATGTCCCTCGGTTCGTCGATAATAAGTCTTGCCGCCGATGGTGCTGTCGACGACCCCTCCCTTTTTCAATAGGTAGAATGCCCCATACAAGCAGTCTATTGCTTCCGACTTGTTCCACCCTCGCCACTTCCACGGAACCCCCTCGAGCTCCTGTGCGGCTTCTGATACGGCTTTGAGATCATACTCCATGCTTGACCGAGTCTCTCGTCGGGACTTTCCAGAAACCGCCAAAGTTTGCGGCGTTGTTGAATCTGTTTTGACAATCTGATGTCGTTCGCCTGCAACCGGGGAGCAATCTCACTCCGTCCCCGACCTGTAAAGCGGGCAACCAATTGTTTGTAAAGAATTTGCGTCTTGTTGTTTGGACATCAGTTGCTTTCACAATGGAGATTTTCACGGCGGTGATATCGTGAGATATTGTTCCGTATGCCCAAAAATCAGTCGTATTCACACGCCCTTCGACTGTGACTGTTCTGTCTGTTCTGTTGATTGCAACGACTGTCGCGTCGACGGCGTATGTGTCTGGGGATACATTGCAACCTGTCCCGAAGAGAACGTGATTGCATGTCCTTGTCCACCAAAAGCGAGGCACACTGAAATTTTGTGCGTATGCCTCGGGCACAAGGTCGGCAGTTGCAATGTCGTCATCGAAAGTCATATTCGTGACGACTCCCTCGGTGATGATTTTTGTATCGACTCCCCATTCGAGCAATTGAGGATTGTCCGCATATGAGCTCAATCGTATGATTGAAATGCGTATTTCCGCGGTGATACTACTCAAAAACAATGTGCCAAAATCGGTGGAGTTTTTGGGAACCATTACTTGCACCCCCGCTTCCTCAAACTCTCTCGATTTTTTCTGTCCAGCATGTGCAATCGGAACCGATGCAAAGGTTCTAGTCCCCCCAAGCTCCTCGACTGGCATGTTTGTGATGCTGACGTCTTCGTCTGCCCCAGTATAAAAGACTTTTGTCCCTTTTGCTTTGTCGGTGAAAATATAGCAATACCTTGCGGTTGTTGCTGGCGAACTATTGAACGCAATGCTTGTTTCGTCTGCCATGATTTAGTCTTCTAGAGTTCTGAACATTTTGACCGAGTAATTGAACGTCAATGTATACTCGCCCGTTTTCTTTTGTGGCTCATGGAACCACATTGAAAATACATGTTGTTTGTTCATGCCCCCTGTGAATCCGTCCCATCCAATCAGTATTTGTTTGATGTCGTCGTAGTTGATTTCGCTGACGGAAAATGTCTTCGTGTAATAACTAATAAAAGACCCCGGGACATATGTTTGCGATAAATCCCTTGCTGTATCTGTTACATTATACGGGACGGGATTGATTCCATTCGGAAAGCTTGGGTTTTGATAAAATCCATTGTATATCCTCGTATCGTATCCTTGCACGTAAACCTGTATCTGATTGCAATATGACGCGTTTGTTTGGTGATCCATTTGCCCTGTGTATCTACTAAATCCGCCCGCGTTGAGATCGGTTCCGAATATGTCGTTCGAGTAATATGTTGGCGAATAAAACATGCCGAATATGCCCTTGTTGACAATCTCGCACAAATCGCTGTTCGTGATGACCCCTCCGGCTCCCGCTTCTTGTATACCACTTGGGATTGATACTGTGATCGTATTGTTTGGCGCGTCAATTGCCGTGACTTCATGCTCTCCGTTCCACCATGTTATCGGGTCAGATTCGCGAATGGTTCCGCCGCTACCCGCTCCCGCATTGAGTGCCGAGGTGATTGTGAGTGTTGTTGTTGTCGGAGTCGACGCAACTACCCATCCGCCATTGTATGAGCTCGGTATCACTCCAAGGATTTCGACGTCGTCTCCTGTTGTCAATTGATGGTCGACGCTTGTCGTCAACGTGAACTCGGTCGCGGTGCTTGTAATTGATGCAATAGGTCTTTTGACCCTTTGGGCTCCCGAGATTATTACATTGCCCCCGACTTGGTAGTGATGCGAATCCCCAGCGCTTGGGGCAACTGTGATCTCTGCGGTTCCATCTCCGTTGTCGACGATTCCTGCCGTATTGTATTCGACCGGCCAACCTGTGATGTCGAACGGGACATTGTCCGTCGGCGTGAAATCATATGACGATGTCATTTGATATTTGAACCCGAGTTGCTGCCCCGGGCCTAAAATGACAGGGTCGTCGAGCACAATTCGAGAAAATATCGGTTTGTTATAAAAGAGCCCGACGCCGAGCTCTGTGACTGTGTTGTTCTCTGTTTGCGCTGCGGTGAACAAGTATGATTGATGAAGAGTGACTCGCGGATAGTCTGTATCCGTCACGTCGACGACGTTATATTGAAAATACTCTCCAATTGGAGGCGTCATTCGGGTTTCAGTGTATGCGACCAGTGAATCCAATGAATCCCGTTTTGTGTTGTATACAGTGAGAGACGCGGGTGTTGTGACTGTTTGAGATTTGTCAACTGTGACGACTGTGCCGCTGTTGACTGTAACAATTCTTGCCTCTTCGCCCGAGCCAAACTTGATCATATTGTCGACGTCGTTCCCGGTGAAGTTTGCTGTCCCGCTCGATCTTGTGACTTGGTCTCCTGCTTGCGTGTAAAGCGAATTTGCTTTTACCTCACTGTTCGGCGTGTTGCCCGTCCCGCAAAATCCGTATCGCATAAGTTGATCGAATGAGGAAGATGAACTTGAGCTGACATAATCGTCAATCGCGGGGTTAAGGATTAGGTTTTTTTTCAATCCCGATTCATATGCAATTGTTCCGTCTTCATTCAATACATAGACTTGATACTTCCCGCCTCCGATTGTGGCGGCTTTTGACTGGTTTGCCTTTTCGGTCACTTTGATTTCATTTTTCATTGTAGTATGTATGCCCCGCTTGTTTGCTCAATTGCGCCCGAGGTGATGGATATTTCGATTTGTTGTGGTAAGTTTGGCTTTGCAAAGAAATATGCTGATGTCTCCGCTTCGATATTGCCTTGCGTCTGGTCTTGATCAAACGAATCATTTGGGGACAAAAGGACGGCGCGGTATTCTCCCCCCGTTTGTTGGATTAGTCCACGCGAAACATTTGTTTCGACCTGTTTTTCGGCTTGTACTAGAATCGACAAGTATTCCCCGCTGCTCTGCTCGATCGAGCCCGTTGTTCGGTTGGTTTCTATGATGTCGGTTTTGAGCAATGCCGCTTCGTAAACGCTTGTTACTTGCTCGATAATTCCCGAGCTTCTGTCGTTGAACAAAGGAATAATCGGAGTTACGTCGGCGACCCATGTTGCGAGGTTGTGAGTGACGTCGAGTCCATTGATCAAGAGCTCTCCCGCCGAAGCTTGAATACTTGTCAGATAAAGCGGATTCACTGGGGAATTGCAAAGGAGATATTCGGTTGCGTATTCGCCGCCCGCAAATCGGACAAAAAGCTTTGCCTCTCCTCGTTTCAGATATATGCATGCGATGTCGGATTCTCCCGCAAAGACTGATCCGTCAATTGCCCATGTATTAATCATGAGGGGGGAAAACCCGTCGAACGTGGTGATTTGCAATTGTTGTAATTGCGAGTCGAAAAATCTGATTTCGACTTGTCCGTCGGTCAGTCCTGCGCACAAATGCTCTCTACCTCCAATTGTAAAAGTTCCGTGTATGTGTGCCCCCTCGGGAGCTTGCCCGACATACCAATTTGAATAAAACGGGTCGACTCCTTCTGCCGAGAGTCTGACTCCTTGCAATGGCACAATCTCAATGAGCCAATCCTTTTGATGAGGGAAGGTTTGCCCCGCAAGGTATTCTTCCGGTCCTTTGACTGTCGCCGTTTCGAAAGTGAGTTTCTCCGATATTGGGAGCGGGGTTTGTCTCACTTCATTGACTTGAGGCATTGAAAAGACCTCGCCGAAATCAGTTCCCTCGATGAGCTCTGTCGCCTCTTTCGGGAGCGTGTGCAATGCTTCCTCAAGTTGCAATTCGAACTCGCATGAGTTTGGCGCCTTATGTTGAACAATGAATGTGTCGTTTGACTGCTTGGCAAAAATGCAAAACCCCGCGTATATCCCCTCTTCAATCGGAAAAGGACTTTCACTTTCTAAGAGTATACCCGTATTGCCTCCGACAAGGTTTGTCGCTTCGATTACCCGCGAGACGTGCAACTCCCGATTTCTTGAGTAAAACCAAACAACTGTCCCGAACTTGTCGAGCTTGGTCGGATCGAGGTCAACGGCGTAATCAATGCCAACTTTGATTTCCATATATCGAGCGCCCGCGGGCGCTGCATTGGTGACAATCAAATCTTGTGTCCATGACGGAATGTAAAAGGGATTTGCCTTCCCTTGATTTCTTTTGATTAATTTTTGAATGTTCCTTACGTCCGCCGAATTGGTGATCGTCCATTTGCCCGTAAATGCTCTTTTGCCTCTGCCGTCGTATATTCCGTATTTTCTTGCTGCCCCAAGAGGAATGTCTCGCCGTCCATCTGAAAAGCTTGATACGGGAGGCGTTGAGAAATCGGGCGCAATTGTGAAGGTTGGATAAAACTCAATCATATTCCGTTGAATGTAAGGCTCTCGGTTGAGGCTCTCGTTTGTGTGATTGTCCTTGCCGAATCTGTGAGAGACAATGTTCCGACTGCTGTTGGGAAAACCCAAGCCCCAAGAGGGAAAAGGGGCGACGTCAAGTCCTCTTCAAGAATAAGTCGCCTTCTTTCGTTTTGTATGTCCGTGACTGTTCGCCATACTCCCCCGACTTGATAATCATAAATGTATATTCTTGAACCGATTGCAATTTCTGTCGGGACTCCGAAATCACAATTGACCTCCCCTTCAATCGTTTGCGGTATTCTTAGTGCTACCCCGTGCCCCCATAAAGGCATTCTCATCGGCTTGTATGCTTGTGAAACCCTGTTGAATGAAAGCTTCTCGTTGTCTGAGTCGCTTGTCGTGTCTCTCATGAACTTGTATGAATTCAATACCCTTGACCTGTGACGGACTGACTGATTCCATCCGCTCATTGAAGTGATAACCGCCGTCTTGTATTCATACATGCAAGTGACGCCCGCCGCCCAATTTGGCAACAAGGCAAGCTCTTCGGGTTGATCGTATGTGTTTGGATATGACATCAATTATTATCCTTGGAATGCCTGTTGAAACTTTTTGCGGTTTCTGGATATCACATTGAGAATGAGACCGGGGTTGTTTGCAATTTCTCTTTGCACCTCTCTCGGGTCAATCACATTGACGATTCGCATTTCCTGCTGTGGCGCCTGTTGTTGATTTTGAGTCGGTGCATTGGACTCGAGCATTCCTTCCATGTCTCGGCGCTGTTTGCGGCTCAAGACCATTTCGCCTTTTTCTAAGACTGCGGGTATCTCGCTCGATGCAATTCCGCCTTTGTGGTATCTCTTGACTCCTGCGAATGCCGCGTTTGGCAGTGACCTTGTCGAGCCTCCCTCCGCTGCGCCTCCGCCGTGCCTTGTTGACGCTGGTGTTGACGGGGCTCCCGGCTGTGGGGCGCCTCCGCTGATTGCTCGAATTGCCGCTCTCACTGCCATTTCGATGAGCAATTGCATGATGATTTTCAAGATGCCTTTGACGATTTGCTCTGCCAGTTGGGCAAACGCTTCTTTTGCGTCTTTCGCTCCTGTGATGACGTCGAGCATTGTGTCTCGAAGTGCAACCATTGAGTTTGCCGCGAGCTCGTCGATTTGCTGGTCAACGTCTCCCCATGCTTTTAGCAATCCCTCGACTTGACTGACCTCCTCTTCGGTATTTGACTTTTTCTTTGTGTCCTCTGGTTTGATTGGGTCTTGCTTCTCTCGCGGAACTAGACCCTCGATCGGCTTTTCATATTGAGCATTAAATTGCCCCGCTAGTTCGTCGGTTTTGCTCTTGAATTTCCCGATTGCTGTTTGTGGGGGCGATGCTTCAAAAGCCCCCCACATGCCGCCGCCCGCGTCGGGAATGCCTCCGAATGTTTGTGTCGGGTTTGCTTGATTGAACAAATCTCGCCTTTCCCCTGCTTGTTCCATGAATACTTGCCCAAGCGGCTTGGCTCCCTCTTCACCAATTTGAAGTGTTTTTTCAATGTTTCTGCGAAGGTCGTCGAGCGGCGTCTCGTCAATTTCCAGCTTGATAAATCCGCCTCCCCCCATCCAAGAGGGCAATTTACTCGCCATTTCATTGACGATGTGCTTGACGAAGTTGAGAGCTAGTTGTTTGAACATGGCTTCCATCCAACTTCGCACGGGAATGAAACCATCTCCGAATGTTCCCCAGAAATCCAAGATTACGTCTTTTAAACTGCGAATCATGTATACCTTCAAAGTGTCAATCGCCGCGGTTCCTAATATGTAAAGCTCTTTGCCGAAGAATTCTGCCGCCGCTGCAAGTCCGAGTCTGGCATAATCAATCATGCCTTTGAGACCCTCTTCCTTGCCTGTCATGTAAAGAGCCTTGATTGCATTGCCTATCGCCTCTCCTGTGGCTTGGGCGTATGGTAAGAGCTCGTCAATCAATTGCTGTATCTCGACGAGAACAGGCTTGAGTGCATTCATGATTGGCGCGGCAAACTCCGACAAGAGATATTTCCATTTGCCGTCTATGGTCGAAATCAATCCGTTCCAAGTCATCGAGGACGCCATGAGCATTTCTGAATATTTGCCAAGGTCATTTGTGACGATTTTCCACACGTCCGCTTGAGACGCTCCCGCCGCTGAGAGCTTTCTGATCTCGGCTCCCGCGTTCTGACTCAATACGGGAATTTCAACCATCAATCGACGCAATGCTTCCCCGTCTGGTTTGCCCATCGCTAATGATGCGTAAAGTCTGCCGAAGGTTGAAGTCACTTCCTCGAGT
>TARA_R110000772_G_C13309802_1_pt1 | contig 18594 bp, 23 predicted proteins | sample TARA_R110000772 | Tara Oceans TARA_R110000772 (sample SAMEA4397948) | marine metagenome | biome: Polar Biome; feature: [SRF] surface water layer (ENVO:00010504); material: water (ENVO:00002006), including particulate matter (ENVO:01000060) such as... | depth 5 m | reverse complement strand
TGATGCACTACGTCTCCCCTTGCAACCCCATCCTCCTGAGCTCGAGCTCACTTGTGCTCCCCTTCTCTGCACTTCCCCCGCGCGATGTCCCGTCAGTCTCACGATGTGACGACGTTCGTGCCTATCTCTGCACGATCCGCTCCGATGTGGTATGCTGTCGTCGCTATGTCTACAAACCTATCACGACGCTACTTGCGTCTCTCCTTCATCGCCGCGCGCCTGGTGCAGCTACGCTCCACCGCCTGGTGCCGATCCGCCGACGTGCAGCTGCACTTGGTGCTCAACTCGATGGCCCGGCTGCGCGCGAGGATGGTTTAATGCTGTTCGAACGCAAACTCGATCCCACGACGATCGCTCCAAAGGCTAGCACGCGCTACTCGGTCAACTTCGTTGGCCTGGTGCAGCACAATGGCCACGACTACTTGAGCTGCACCGATGGCCGTGGCTTGACCATGATCCGCGCGACGATGACCGAATCATCGGGCGCCGTTCTCGGTGGCCGGCTCATTCCCGTGGAAGCGGTCGTGGCTGCGCGCAAGTCGGCGAAGAGCACGAACGAAGCAAGCATCAGCTGTGACGACGATGGAATCACCGTCAAAGACGCCGGCCAGAAGTTTCAATACGCTGAAGGGACATTCCCCGACGTGTCGCGCGTGGTGCCCGATCTCAAGACACCGCAAGTCCGGCTGCGCATCGACGCCAAGCTACTGATGAAACTAGCCAAAGCGCTAGGATCCGAGCAAGTCGAGCTCACGTTCGATGGCGAGGATGAAGACGGCAGTATCGTGGCGAACAGTCCGATCAACATCACGTCATGTCCCGGAACGAAGTGCTGCGCATCTGCACTTGGCTCGTTCGCTGTCCTGATGCCGATCAGCAAGGCTTAATCGTGGACGATCCAAACGACCCGTTCTTGAATCCCCCGCCGGCGCCCGAGCTGGAATGCCCGAAGTGTCGGAAGATGACCGACTACTTGATCGAGTTCTATGACCGTTTCGGTTGCTACTCCGGCCGCGCGTGCTCCGAAAAGTGTGGCGAAGAGCTACCGGGGCAAGGCGCGATGCGTGGCTACGATCCCGAAGAGCCGATCGAGGAGGACATCTGATGCACGAACACATCGATAACGTCGCGCTGTTGCCAGCGCGCGTCCCGGTGGCGTGCAGCGAATGCGCGCTTGATCCGCAATGTGGCGATCGCTTCACCGCGACACACTACCTGGTTTGCCCCGATGGCCTGGCCATCACGAAGCTGTGCGCCAAGCACATCCGCACGAACCTTGAGACGCTGCGCGGCAAGTTGCGCCAAGCGTGGTGGCAGGCGCCCATTTACCACGTGATGCACGATGCGATCATGGCGCGCGGCGAGAACGCATACGAAGGTGTGCGCGTCGTGTTGTGCCATTGGACCGAAAACGACCACCAAAGCGGCGAGGATGTTTGGCATTCGCCCGAATCGTTCGCTGAGCTACTGCTGCGCGTGTGGCGTGCCAATTCGGCGCCGACCCGAGCATTCCACAACAGCCAGGTTGCCGGCGGATATTGCAAGGTCAAGGCGACGTTGTTCTTTGATGGCGACGTGAGCATGGTAACGCGCTTCGACGTAAGTGCAGACCACGACACCGCCAACATCGCGCGCCACGTGCGCGCCATCCGTAAGTGGCAAGCCGAACAGAAGTGGAACTGCGCCACGTGCAGCATCAGCTTACGCGGCGATGTGACCACGTGCCCAGAATGCTCGACGCCACGGGTGACATCGTGACGAACGAGCACAAGAAGTTCCTGCGCGATGCCCTTCGCGCGGCGATCGAGCACAATAACGCGCCGATGTGCGAGCAGCTGGCAGAGATGTGCAGCGCTCACGGCATGCGCTACGACGATATTGCGAAGCTAGTTGCCGATGCCGGCTGCGATCCCTTGGAATGGGAAGCGCTCCTATACGAAGCAAGCTGTGAGGGCGACGAATGAGCCACCACTACGAATGCCCCGATTGTGGGGCGAGGGACGTGCAGCTGTGCTTCCCGATCTGGTTAGATGCCAACGGCATCGACGAAACGCCCGACTGGCAGCAGCGCATCGACCACGAAGCGGAGCCGGAGCGCGATAGCGGCAAGGGTTACTGCGTCCCTTGCGATACGAACGTGTTGCTGAAGCACGTCGAGGACAAAAACGATCCACCGCAATGCCCCGTATGCGGCGAAGAGGTAACACATGCGGAAGGCGATGTCTACGGACTATGCTGCAACATGCACAAGAGCACCGATGCCGAAACATTCTAGGCTCTTGTCTCTTGCGACCGCGTAGACTGACATAGCATGGCGTTCGCTTGTAGCGAATGGTGAGAGACGAGTTTGGGCCCCTGCCGTTGGCGAGACGGTGGGGGCCCTTTTTTTGTGGCCACCTTGCATCTTAGCAATGCGGCGTTAGCGTTTGCATTGTTCCCACGACGGCCGCGATGCGGCAAGCTCGGATACATATGACTGAAGGAATCCCAATCACCTGGACCGCCGATGGCTCGTTTGCGATCAACGTAGGACGCAAGGCCGTGCCGGAGATCAGCGCTTGGCCAGGTTGGCGGCGCATGCCGAGCGGCGTCTATGTCGGCTCGCCCTACGTCACGACGGTCATGTTCATGGACATCAGGCTTCCCGGCTTGAACCTCCATTGGACCCAGGAAGCGGCCGAGCAACGCGATCGCATGCTGAAGAGCGCGAAGCTGGCCAAGCACGAGCTCGAGCACGACCCGGATGCGCTCCAGCACCTCGAGCACACGGCGCGCGCGCCACGGAAGCACCAGGCACAAGCGACGCAGGCGATGCTGCACCACGGCTGGCGCACCCTGCTCGCCGACGACATGGGCCTTGGGAAGACAGCCACCGCGCTGTGGTCAGCGTTCGACTCACGCGCGCGGCGCCTGTTCATCGTTTGCCCCGTTGGCGTCAAGTTCAACTGGCAGCGAGAGATTCACAGCACCCTTGGAGATGATTGGGTTGTGTCGGTCATCGCCGGCACCGCAAAGCAGCGCGCGACCAAGCTGGCCGAGTTGCCGGCGATGGCCGAGCAGAACAGACACACGGCGGTCATCATCAACTACGACCTGTTGCGCTACTTGAACGATCAACAGCGCCGCGTGCTCGAAGCATTCGCAGCAGAGCAAGCGACGCTGTGCGATGAATGCCACTACCTGAAGAACGAGAAGGCGCAGCGCAGCAAGCTGGTCAAGGAGCTCAGCGCGCGATCGCGCGCCATGATCCTTATGAGTGGCACGCCCATTCGCGACACGAGTGATGACCTCTACGCGCAAATCGAGTTGCTACGACCTGGCACCTGGCGCAGTCGCACCGACTTCGAGCAGCGCTACATCGTCAAGCGCACGATCGAGCTCCCCGGCCGGCACCCTGGCACCGTGCGCAAGCAAGAGATCATCGTCGGCACCAAGAACAACGACCAACTCAACGCGATCGTCAACACGCTCCAGATCCGCCGGCTGAAGGGCGAAGTCACCGACCTTCCGCCCAAGATCTACACCAAGCCCGATCTCGACCTCGATGAGAACACGCGCAAGCTATACAACGCGATGAAGGACTTTGCGCGAGTCGAGATGGCCGCGATCATCGAAGAAGAAGGCGAAGACCTCAGCGTCTTCCATCCGCGCGCGCGCAGCAGCATCGAGGCAAGCATGCGATGCGAACAGATCGCACAAGGCTTCCTTGGCGGCATCCCTGACTTCCTGATCGAGAAGATCGGCCCGTTGCTCAAGCACGCCGAGAAGATCCCCGGCCGGCCGCGTGAGCTCGTCTTCCCCAACTCCAGCAAGCTGCGGTGGCTGATCGAAACGATCGAGTCACTGCTCAAGCAGAAGTGCCCCGTGCTCGTTGGCTCGCGCTTCAACGCGCCCATGTTCTGGCTCGAAGACCACCTCAAGCTCAAGGGCATCAACGTGCGCTTTATGCACGGTGGGCTTACGGACAAACAGAAGGATGAAGCCGTCACCGACTTTCAAGAGTCACGCATCGACGTGCTGTTGTGCCAGGTGTCCATCGCTGAAGGGTGGAACGCCACACGATGCCAAGACGTGATCCTCTACGGCCGCGACTGGTCGCCGGCTATCAACGCGCAGTTTGAGGATCGCGCGCACCGCATGGGCCAGCTAGGCACCGTGAACGTCCAAATACCTGTCGTCCGCAAGTCAGTCGAGGAACTTGTGGACAGAAAGCTAAGCGCCAAAGACGCCGACGCTCAACAGTCACTCCGTAACACGTCCCTCGCCGAGCTAATGGAATCGCTATGAACCACACCGACCTGCAAATCACTGTCCGCATCGAAGTCTCGTCGCTCCCGGTCAACACTTACACGCGCATCAAGCTGGCGAGCGTCGAGCAGCAAGAAGCCGCGCTTGGCACCGACGACACCGCGCGAACAGACATGGAGCGCATCGTTGCCGACACGATGGCCAAGGCACTAGCCAAGCTAGACCTCAGCCAGAAGATCATCGAGATGGAACAGCAACGCGCGCTGATCGCGGAGGATGCAAAGTAGTGGAAGTCAAGCTCATCGAACTACGCGACCATGGCACGTGCATTCCCCTGTTGTGCATCAAGCCCTACGCCACGACGGTTCCCGTCGAGATGCTTTGCGCGCGTCGCTATGGCTACGACAACAACCCGTCGATCATCGTCACCAACTACGAGAACCCAAGCCGTGGCGCGCGCAACGACCCGTTCGAATGGAATGATCGCACCTACTACAACGCGCACGCGCACATCGAACTGCACTGGGAGAGCCTGAAGACCGGCGACCTGGTTGACGTGCGCGTGATCCTTGGCGAGACCGACAAGCCTTGCCAATCGGAGTTCCTGTAGTGAGCAAGGGGCAGCGCTTGGCCGACTTCAATGCGTTCGACGCAGAGAACCCCAAGGTCTGGCAGTTGTTCCTCAAGTTCACCAAGGAAGCGATGCTCAAGAAGCGCACGCGCTTCGGTGCTCGCATGATCTGGGAGCGCATGCGTTGGTATGTGCAGATCGAGACCAACGACAAGAGCTACAAGCTCAACAACAACCACCCACCCTTCTACGTGCGCAAGTTCATTGCGCTATACCCACAGTTCGAAGACTTCTTCGAGATCAGGGAGCGACGCGGATGGTGAAGGTAAAGCGCTGCACGCACGAAGATCGCTTGGCTGCCTTCGCGAGCTACCATGAAAAGCATCCCGAGGTGTGGCGGCTGTTCCTCAAGTTCACCAAGGAAGCGATGTTGGCCAAGCGCAAGAGGTTTGGCGCACGGCTGATCTGGGAACGCATGCGCTGGTATGTGCAGATCGAGAAAGACGACGGCGCCGACTACAAACTCAACGACCATCACCCACCCTTTTACGCGCGGCTGTTCATCAACACCTACCCGCAGTTCGCCGACTTCTTTGAGATCCGAGAGAGACGCCGTGACCAAGAACATTAGCGCAGCACAGCTACGCATCGGCATCGAACGCGCAGCCAAGGAAGCAATGGAACGCGAGCGCGGCCGTTGCTTGTGGGTGCTCGATGACCTCATCAATCAGCTGCAAGCCGACTTCGACAAGAAGATCCTGGTCGAGCAGCAACGACATCTAGCAGAGACCAAGCTGCGCCTGGCACGTTCCGTTGTGGGACTGGCTAAGCGGGGCGTTGTTAGTGGCGCGCGACCGCCCGAACCCAGTCGCAAGGACGAGCTCTTATGAGAAACCTCCTATCTGTAATGCTGGCGATGGCCGGCACTCTCTTCGCCTCCGATCCTCCAAAGGCTCTTGGCGCCCTTCTTTCTACTGACATGGTCGATGCGACCACCGTCGTTAGCTTCTACGAGCACGGCGTGGGCATGACGACGCTCGACATCGACACGCTTGAGATGGAAACGTCTTACGCGGTGGAAGACGTTGACGCGCCGACGCTGACGACGACGTGGACCTCTGGAGGCATCAACCACACGGTCACGACGCAGCTGCCAAGCCAGACGCCAAGCGCCATTCAAATCACGCGCGCAATGGCTAGGCACCATCGCCTCGTGACTGCGATGCAAGCGCTCTATCCGCCCAATTAGCACACGGCCCCTGGTTGCCGCACACGGCGTAAAAGTTGACTCTCCTTCTTCCCCTTTTTCCCGACTTCCCCAGGGGCCACTTTCTTCGCTGTTGCTCGCCGAGCGGTCGGTGCAACGGCAAGCCTGTTTCTTGACCGAGCAGGTGGTTGCGCGCGGCGTTAGTGGGCATCCCCTCCCCGACCGCGTCGCGCGTAGCCTTTTTCATTATGCCAATCGACAAGACACCCTGGACCGATGACACGGTCATGCCATGGGGCGAGCACAAAGGCACCGCAATGCGCGACGTGCCATCCGAACACTTGCTGTGGCTGTTCAGTCAGGACTGGACCGAAACAGCGTATCCCGGCCTCCACACCTATCTCGTGGGACGCAGCGACGAACTGATCGCCAAGCGCAACGAGATAGATCCCACTTCACCACTGCCGGAAGACAGCACGTCTTTCGACGACTACTTGCGGAGCTACCGTGGCTTCTAAGACCTACTTCGGCGGCGACAACCTAGACGAAGACGAACGCGCCGAACGCGCGCGCGATGACCATCAGCAACACGTGATGCAACGCGCGCTGCACGATCGCACCAGGATGCAACGCACCGAGCTCGGCGCCTTCGTTCGTTGGTGGACCGGCACGCTCGACCTCTCCAAGTGCCATCTGCACCAGGCGCTTCGCTCCTACATCCAATCCTTCCCCGCTCGCTCCCTCCCCCTTATCCAAGAACTGATCGAGGCCAAAGCCCATGAACCTGCTTGATTTCCAGCGCGACTACTACGACGCGCGAACCGAATACGACGTAGCCAAAGCGGAGTCCGACCGGCTCGAAAAGCTGTGGCGCGCGCAAGAGTCCAAACTCATCGAGAAGATGATGGGAGACGGCGTCAAGAGCGTCACGCTCTCCGATGGCTCACGCCCAACGCTCGCCAAGGGCGTCAGCGTCAAGTGCAACAAGGACACGCACGACCAGGTGCGTGCATGGTTGCTCGAAACCGTTGGAGACGATAGCGACTTCGTGGAGACGCTGCCCAATCGCCACAAGGTCGCGGCGCACGTGAAGAAAGAGATCGAAGAGAAGGGCATGGACCCCGACGATTTCCCCGACTTCTTGGCCGTCTCGGTCAAGCCCACCATGCGCGTGCTTGGATGGACCAAGCGCCTGAGCTCACCCCCCAAGTATCAAGGCTAACCATGACCGAAGATCTACCCGCAGTCTGGGAGCCGTCGAAGTTCGACGGTTCCGATCTACTCCCCGTTGCCGCCAGTGGCGCCAAGAGCTCGAAGGGGCGAGAAAACATCAAGGCCGAAGACATTGTGCTGCCGAGCCTGAAGCTGCTCGCCGGCATGAGCGACGAGGTGACCAAGCAAACCGTCGAGGGCGCCGTGCCTGGCAAGTTCTTGCACACCGGCGCACAGCAACTCTTCTCGTCGCCAGTGCGTGCGATTGTGTGCGCACACACGCGAAGCCGTGCGATGTTCCCCGACCCGAAGAACAGCCGCTACGACGGTCTTGAGAAGTGCCTGAGCCGCGATGCCGTTGAAGGTAGCGAGTATGGCGACTGCGATGCTTGCCCCCACAAGGAGTGGGGAAAGGACGATACGACGGGCAAAAGCCTCAAGCCCTTGTGTGGCGAGTCTCACAACTTCACGGTGCTTACTAACATCGGCCCTGCGGTGGTCCGCATGGCAAGCCGTGCAATCAAGAGCGCAAAGAACTTCCTGACGACTTGGAACTTCAGTTCAAAGGACTTGTGGGCGCATCCGATGGTGTTCACGACGAAGGCCGTCGAAGACACACTGCCGGACGGACGCAAAGCGACGAACTACGTGCTTGGAATGCGGTGGGATCAAGCTGATGCTGTTCCGCCCCCCGTGCAACAAGCTGCGGAGGGAATCTACAACATCGTCAGCAACGCACATGAACAAGGAAACTTCAGCAGCGACGAGCAAGAGCTCGACAAATCTGAGATCCCGTTCTAGCGGACACAGTTAAAAGCAAACGGCCCCCATGCGTTCGTCGCGCATGGGGGCCGTTTCAATTGGGTCACATGGAAAACGTCTTCAAACAAGTCAAAGAAGCCGTCGCCAGGCAGGCGAAGGCTATCATCGCGGAATACGGGATCAAGCACGCGCGCGGCGATGTTGAACTGAAAGGCAATTGGACGACGGGCTTCCTTTGTCCGTTCTGCGGCGACAAGTCAGGTAGTGGCAGCTTCACGCAAGAGCTCTTCTTCAAGTGCCACCAGTGCAGCTACAAGGGCGACGTGTTCGACACGTTCGGCAAGCTGCTCAGCGTCACACCGTGGGAAGCATGCAAGTCGCTCGGCGAACGATGCAACGTCGAGGTCAAGACGAAGCTGGGACGCAAAGCCGTAAGCGGTCGGTCGATGCCAAAGCGCATGACTGACGACGTGCTCGAAGTGGCGATGCGCGACCTGTGGGATCACAAGGAAGCCGAGCCGGCGCGCGAGATGCTGAAGGAGCGCGGCCTACTCGATCAACGCTTGCTCATCAGTCTCGGTTGCGGCTGGATCAAAGGGTGGATCGTGTTCACCAGGCGCGATGACCAAGGCGCACTCACTCACAAGTATCGAGGCTGGTCGCCCAACGATCCGAAGGTGAAGTGGCGGTGGTTCGGTGAAGGCGCCGGCGGTCCCGGCATCTGGCCTGGACACGCAGCACCGGACGACACCAAGGTTCTGTTGTGTGAAGGCGAAGGCGATGCGCTCACGGCGATGGCGAAGCTACGCATGCACGAGCACGGATGGCACGTCGCCACGTGGCAAGCTGGCGCAACATCTTCTCCAGCGGCCCGCGACATCCCGCGCAGCTGGCACGGCAAAGAAGTTCACGTCGCATACGACAACGACGTTTTCCAAGGCAAGAACTACGGCAAGTATCACGTCACCACGAAGCCCGGCAAGAACCCGGACCATGCGCGCGACGCAGCCAAGCAACGACTGCGGAAGCTATTGGAGGGAGTTTGCCCAACGCTCGCGTCCGTGCAATGCAAGGTCACTGTGCGCGAATGCCCCGTTGACCCGGTAGAGCACTACGGCGGCGACTTGCGCGATTGGGTTGACGCCGGCGGTCGCGACTTCGTGGAAGACTGGAAGGCTTACAAGTTCGAAGACCTCCCGTCGATCGACTCGGTCATTATGGACCTGTCCTTTGACGAAGCGATGGAGACGACTGGTGAGCGCGTGCGCACGTCGATCCAGGTAGAGGCGACGCAGGGCGACGACAAGCCGTTCCCGCTGCAATACGAGATGCAGTGTGAGATGGGGCAACACGCATCGTGCGCGCAGTGTCCCGGCGCCATCAAGTTCCCCGATGGCCTGATCGACATGGCCGAGTATCCGCGCGAGCGTGTGGTTGGCATCGAGTGCGGCAACCCGATCGAATACTACGTGCGCAACATCGTGCAACGGCCGCGCGCGTGCCCACACCTCGAGCTCGTCTGCACGCGCAGCAAGAACGCCAGCATCTGGAAGGGTTGCCGGCCTGGTCACTCAGACGAAACGACGCAGCGCACGATGACCATCGTTAGCGAAGAGCCTCCAAGCCTCACGGGAGAGGCCCAAGTCACTGGCACCGTATACAGCGATGCTCGCGGCGCGCACCGCGTCATGCACGCGGAGAGCGTAGTGCCGTTGGACAAGATCGAAATCGACATCGGCTCCTTCCGCTATGACTTTCTCAAGCACCTTCCGCACGCTACCAATCGTATCGAAGACCTCGATGCCTACCTTCTCAATCGTTGGCAGGATCTCGCCCACAACGTCACGCGGATCCATGGGCGCCAAGACATCCAGATAGCCTTCGACTTGCTCGCGCATTCGGTGGTTGAGTTTGAGATGGACGGGAAGAATCAGAGAGGTTGGCTCGATGCGTGCATTTACGGCGAGACACGTTCCGGCAAGTCAGAGACGTTCCGCCGGCTGATCGAGCATAACCAGGTTGGCGACTACCACACGGCCGTCAGCAACATCACGCGCGCCGGCCTGGTCATGGGCGCCGATCGCCAACAGTTCCTCAAGCCTGGCCTGTTCCCTCGTTGCAACCGCAAGATGCTCGTGCTCGACGAGTGGCACTTCATGGTGCAGAACAACGCCAAGGGGAACAAAGAGCACCCGATGACGTGGCTCCAGTCCGGCCGCGACGAAGGCAAGGTGTCGGGCGTCATGATCTACGGCAGTCGCACGCTGCCGGCGAAGGTTCGCTTTTGCACGATTGCCAACTGGATGCGCAACAAGAAGCGTTCGTTTCAGTTCCCGTGCCAGCACGTCGCCGCGCTCTACGGTTCGCCGGAGACACTCGCGCGACTCGACTTCGCGTTACCGGTGGAGAAGGAAGTCACGCAGCGCACGACCGATCCCACACCGCAGTTCTGGACGGCGGAACGCAGCCGCGCGCTAATCATGCGCGCCTGGTCGCAGGACAAGTCGCAAGTGCATCTCGACCCGCAGGCCGTCAAGGATGCGCTGAAGCGGTGCGAAGGTTGGGAAGGCCAATACGACAGCGAAGACATCCCGCTCTTCACTCCAAAGGAAAAGACGATCTCGATCATGCGCATCGCGATTGCGATCGCGAACATGACGTTCAGCCACCTGGCGCACGATCCCTACACCGTTCACGTGCGACCGGTTCACGTTGAATGGGCGGCGAACTGGCTCGAGCACACTTGGATTGCGCAGGGCTACGATGTCTACAGCAAGTCGCGCATGCGCGCAGCCGTGGTCGATAACCCGCTGGTCGCCGAGAAGATGCTGACGCTATCGCTCGGCCTGGATGACGCAGCGTTCGCGATCCCGATCCTTGGCATGCTGCTTGAGCCATTCGGTGCCAACGACCTTGAGGGCATGCTCGGCAAAGAGCGCTACGAGTGCTCGAAGTGGATCTCGATGATGCAAGGGCTTCACGTCTTCGAGAAGGTCAAGACCGGTGGCACGAGTTACTTCTCTTCCTATAGCACCACGCGCGGCGGCGCCGATCTCATCCGCGACTTGCTGCAACTGTGCGACACTGACCCCGGAACCTACGCGAGTCGCTACCGTCAGTTCGTGACGTGGGGCGCAACCGCAACATCTCAAGAGCCCGAACCGCTCAAGGAGGCGATGAACCATGACGATGACGATTACGGACAAACGATCCCGTTCTAAGATCACGAAGCTGATGGGGCAGTTCGCCAGTCTCTACGACCGCGCGTTCGTCAAGAAGAGCACGCCCGGCTTCGAGTTTTGGAAGGACGTGGACGCGATCGACCTCGAGCTCACGAGGATGCTCAACAAGCGCCCGACGACACCCATGGAGCTCGACGCTGCCGGCCAGAAGGCCATCGCTGCTTTCGTTGATGCGTGTGTTGCGGAGCGGGCAAGGTGACCAAGAACGCACTGGAGGCGCTTATCAAGCACGCCGGCCGCATGCTCGAAGAGCACCAGGTCGCGCGCATCTTCAAGGTGCCTGAAGACATGGTCGGCACGCCGTGCGACTTCTTCGGCTACACCACCGCCGGCCGCGCGATAATGATCGAGGCGAAGTTCGTCAGCAGTCGATCAGCGCTGCCAATCGGTGAGTCGCCCGGCCTGGCCAAACATCAGTGGAACGAGCTCGGCGATGCCAACCGCGCGAACGTGCTGGCTCTCATCGCCTGGCGCCACAAGAAGGAAGTCGCGATCATCTCGATGGACATGGCCATCGCGCTTAGCGATCGGCGCCGATCGATTCCGTGGCGGCAGATAAGCGATCGCTACAAGCACTCGCCGCAACCGTCGAACTGGCGCGCGCTCTTCCGCAACTTCCTAACGATTCCCGACCACGAGCTTGAGCATCGGTGACAGCGTGACTTGCAGCGGCGTGCGCGGATCCCTCACGAGCAGCTGCGCGTAGAACGTGGCGCCCTCCTGGCCTGGCGCGAAGGTGATGTTCACCGCGACCTTGCCCATGCGCTGCGTCAGGAAGCTGTTGAGGAAGGGGCCTTCGGTGTCCGGCGTGAACACCAAATCGGGCTTCACCATGAGCATCCCTCCATTGGTCCCGGCGAGCTCGGCCGGCTCGACCCGCTCACGGCTCACGAGCAGCGCTGTTTGGTGGTCCTTGAACGGGCCTGTGGGCCTCGTAGTGAACACCGCGATGAACTGCCTCCCAACGATCGGCCGCATCTTAGGCGGCACGAGAAGGGGCAATCCGCCGGCTACGTCGGACAGCTGCGGTGGGTAGACGATACGGGCTTCCGCCCAAGCCACTGGAGGTTCGAGCGAAGCGGCTGCGAGCGTGTCGGTTGACGGCTCGCCGGCGCAGCTAGCCAACGTGACCAGGAGGATCGCGAGGTTTCTCATTGTGCCTGAGTGTAGCCATTGTTGCGTCGCCCACGGTGCCGTGCTGCTCGGCCATGCGCCGCACGGCATACGTGAGCTCGCGCATCGTCTGCTCGGTCTGCTCGGTGCGAACCGTGTTCTTCTCGACGGCGCCCCGGATTCCTCCTAGCGCATCGAACAGACCAGGTGCGCCCGTCCGCGTCGTCCAGACGACGATGTAAACGAGGATTGCCAGCGCCCCGCCCTGGAGCATCCATTGGACGGCCTCTTCCATTAGGGCATCACCAGCTTGACGAGCACGCTCTGCGTGACTTGCAGCAAGAACGCTTGCAGGTTGTTGCTGATGACCTGGCGCAGAGCGCGGTCAAGGTTGGCAACGGACGCTTCGACGATCGCGAGCTCGGTTGTGACATCGCCGCCGGAGATCTTCTGCGACATTAGTTGCAGGTAGTTCGCGGAGATGCGCGAGATCAACAGGATGCGCTCGGGGTCGGTGACGCCGGAGTCTCTGGCGATCTTAGCCAGCAATGATTCGACGTTCACTTCGGCGCCCCCACGGCAATGCGCCAGGTCTCGAGCAAGTCGTAACGGGCCTGCTTCTGAATGGCCGTCATCGTCGGGTCGATCTCGACGTAGATGCGGTGCGCCGGCGCGATGACGTTGTAGGTCATCTTCTCGGCTTCAGTGGGTGCGACGCATCCGCCACATAGCATCAGCATCAGAATAGCTTTCTTCATCGGGTCTCCTGAACAAGTGGCTTGGCCAGTTCGAACGCGCGTCGCTCGGCTTGACTTCTTGTCATCCTCCCCGCCCGCTGCTTCTTGCGCAAGTCGCTGATGTCACGCTTCACCGCATTGACCTTCTTGCGCAAACGCTGCTCCTTCGATGTTAGCTCGTCGCTGCGTTGGTCAAGATCCTTGCTGAGCTCGTAAAGGTCCGTGACCGCAGCGGATTGCCCGTGCTCTGTTTGCTTGGTGAAGCGATCGGCGCCGCTCGCGCTCTTCATTATCGCGCCCCATCCACCATCCATTAGTGGGTGGTCCTTCATGCCAAACATCTGGTCGGCCATGCGCATTGCCGAGACGCCGGCGCCCGCAGTCGAGCTCCCAAGGAACTGCTCGATCTCGATCGGCGTCATCGCGCCGTTGAATGCCTTGCTAATAATGCGCGCGGTCGCCGTTGTGTAAAACGTGCTTTGTTCGCTGGGCTTTTGCGACCGCGCGATCCAATCAGGAGTGATTGGACGACCCTTAAAGAAGTCGTAGTTGGTGCCGACTTCAACAAGCGGTCGGAGAAAAGCCGGCATGAACGAGCCGAGCCCTTCCATGTAGCTGCCGGCCGCGACCTTCAAGAACTCCTGCATCTCAACCGGGTTCGCTTGCTGAAGGAACCGGTCGAAGACCATCTCCGGCGCAGTGCCAAAGATCGCGCCTGCTTCGAATGGCTTCGGGATCGAGATGATGTCGTCACCGATCTTGGTGTTCCAATAGTGCGTCTTCCGCCACTGCGGCAAGTCGTGATACCACTCCTCGTCTTTGTTGAGGTAGGCCAACAGCATCGTAGGGACGGTGATCTGTGCCAGGCCGTTGAGGATCGTTCCGCGCTGCACGCGCGCCTTCGCTACGTCGCCCTTCGCGTCACCACCAGCCACCAGCTGACTCCAGAACTTGCGCTTGCCTTGAATGCCCGCGTTGAAGTAGGGGATCATCTGGTTCAGGATCCGCGACACGACGCCGGCGCGCGCGAAGTTCATGAGCTCCTTGCCCTCCTCGAGCGCTTCTAGCCGCGCGACCTCCTCGGTCTTGCCTGACTTGATGGCTGCGTTGTATGCGTCCTTGAACTTCGCCATGCGCAAGTAGTTCTCGGGGTGCGACATCACCTCTTCCATCTTCTTGAACGGGCGCTTGAACTGTTCCCATAGCCCGCCCGCCTTCTGGCCGGCGATCTCGCGTTGACGGCCTTCGTTGAGGAACGAGCTCGTCTTGACACCAAGCTCTTCGTAGAGCTCGCGCATCTCGCCGTTCTTGTGATACTCAATGGCGCCGCGCACGATGTTGATGAGACCGCCGAACGGGCGGAACTTGCCCTGCCTCGAAAACAGTGGCTCGGATAACGCATCGCGGATCGCGTTGGCTACGACGAAGCCAGGCGAGACACCGGTCGCGAAGAAGCGCACCAGGTCACGCGGCGCCTGCAACAGCTTCATGATGCCTTGCAGGTTCTCCGGCAAGTGCGGCATCTTGTCGATGCCCATCATCGCCTCGTATGCCTTCGTGTCGAGCTCGAGCCAGATCAGTCGTTCGTTCTTGGCACCGTGCGTCCCCTGCGAAGTGATGCGCTGCATCTCCTCTGGAGTCAAGTGCGGGGTGTAGGCGACGATCGCGCGCTCGCCAGTCGGGATGACCTTTTGCGCAAACGTCGTGATGATCTGCGGATCGACTGCATCCAAGTCGCGCAACACGTCGAAGATCTCCCCCACGTGATCGCGGAGCTCCTCGGGCACCTCGATCTTCTTCTCGATCATGTCGAGCATCATCGCGACCGGGTGATCGCTCGGCACCTTGCTGCGCGGAACGATCGTCGCCAGGCCACCGGCTTCGTGCGTCAGCGCCATCTTGTAGAGCGCCGTCATCACTTGGTTCTGATGCGCCTTCGCGACCATCGAAGCAGCAACCTCTTGGAGAGCAACGAGCGGATCGCGGATCTCGAGCGTGCTGCCCTTGATCTTCATTAGGCCGGTGCCCTTCTCCGCGACGCCACGGTTGCCAGCGCTCTTGCCTGGTCCCTCCATCGCGCGGAAGAACGGCACGTAGAGCGCCGAAGAATCCTTGATGCGTTGCGCGTTGGCTTCGTTCATGCCACCACTGCGCGCGACATAGTCAACGAGCGCATCGGTCCACAGCTTGATGCCATCCGCTGCCTTGCGGAACTCTGGGTGCAGCTCCTCGAGTTGCTTGATCGCTTCGGCGTAGTCCTGCGGCGGTAGCTGCACTGACTTGCCCTTCCTGAAGAGCTCGAGATTGCGGCGCGCGACCACGTAGCTGTAGAAGGCTTCCGAGTTTTTGGTTGCCGGCTCAAGCACTTGCTTTAGGCCAGGGATCTTCTGCCCACCGGGAAGGCGGATGCCGTCAGTGACGAACCGCTCCGCTGTCTTTCCAGCGGTCATGCGCAGCGCGTCGAACATGCGCGCCGGGTCTTCGTTGATCGGCACGTTCTCCGGCTTGACGCCGGCCATCTCAAGATGCTTGTCCTGCGTCTGCTTGAGCTCGATCATGTCATCGACCATCGCTTTCGTGATGCCCGTGCGCAGCTTGCGGTAAGCCCTAACGACTGGACCGATGCCGGCGAGTTGGCTCTCTGTCGGCTTGTCGGTCTTCAGCACGATGCTCTGACGCACGCGACCAAGACTTCCCTGCGCGTTGTAGCGCGCGAGCATGTCTTGGATGCGGTTGTATTGGATGCGCATGTGCGCTTGCTCTGGCTGCGCGAGCCACTCTTGGAAGTATTTGGTCAGCGCCGGCAGCTTCTGGCCGAGCCCAACCTCACCCAACAGATTGCGCGCGTTCCACTCTGCCCACGCTTCCATCCACCGCACGGCCTTCGGGAGCTTCTCTTGGCCGGGGTAGTCCTTGAGGATGGTGTCGATCTCGATGATGACATCGTCCGGCAGCTTCTTGTATTGCTCCTTCGCGGCCGGCATGAAGTCCTTGCCCCGCTTGCCGGCTGTGTGCCGGTGCATCGCGTGCGACCACTCGTGCGACTGAACCACCAGGTCGCGGCCTTCACGCGAGCGCATCATGTTCTCGAAGAACTTGAAGTGACCAAGCGCCGGCCCGCCGAGCTTGCCGCTGCGTGATGCCACGCGCACTGCGTCTGGCTTCTTGCCGCCGACACGAATCGACGTGAGCGGAATGCGGATGCCCTTGGAGCCCGAGCGGCCTTCCATCTCGAGCTCAATGTCGGATGCCCGCACCGGCTTCACGTTGGAGCTCGGCTCCACCTGGCGCGTCGGGGGAACCTGCAACGACTGCGGCCCGCTGCGTTCGCCGGCCTTGGACGCAAAGTCCTTGCGCCGCACCTCGAGCTCGTCGCCGCCGGCGTCGCCGCCGCGCATCTCGGCGACGAGCTCCTTCGGGGAGTATTCACCCGCCTTCTCGTGAGCTCGCTTGGCGCCCGGCTCCTGGTGGACACTCTCGAGCCCTTCCGGGTAGCGCTGCTTCAGCTGCTCGACCACCTTCGTGTAGAGCCCCTTGCCCCGGTGCGCTTCGACGATCTCGGCGTTGTGGATCTCGGCCTTGCCGCCCTTGGCTGTGAAGCTGCCGCCGCCGATGAGCTCGCCGTTCGGCCCGCGCACACGCCACTCACTGACGCCGCCCTGCCCCTCGGTGAACTCCAGGCCCTGCCCCTCGCCGAGCTCCACACGGTCGCCCGAAGACGCCGAGCGCTGCTCCGCAACACGCATCTCGTTGATGATCGCCTTGCGCTCGCCCATCGACTTGGCCTCCTTGAGCTTGGTGCGCAGCCCCTCCATCTGGGATGCCTCCAGCGCCTTGCCCTCGGTCTCGCTGAGCCCCTTGCGAACCGTGATGTCCCTGGTGCTCGGCTCGGCCAAAGTCTCGCCAGCGTCGCGCACGGTGCGCTCGTTGGGGCCCTCGAGCCCCAGTTCCTGCACGTCGGTCTCCGTCTCGCGCTGCTTCAGCTGCTCAGTGGCCCTCTGTCGCGTCGCAGGATCCGCAGACCGGGTCTCTCGGCTCATCTGACCCACTTCGGCTTCAGGCCCCTGTGCGCCCTCCTGGGCGGCTTGCTCGCCTGCCCGCCGGCGACTCACACGAGCGTCCATCTGGGCCCGTGCCGGCGCCTGGGCCGGGTTGACGCTCCGACCGCGCGACGCGATTGAGAACATCATGAAGCCCGCGACGTTCTTGGCGTAGGTCTCCCACGTGTCCTCGTTGGGGTTCTTCATGAAGCCCCACGCCGCCGGCAGCAACTCGGGGAAGTGCGCTTCCATGGCGCCAAAGCCCACGCCCTCCATCGCCTGGCCGATCGCCGTCGCAGCCATCTTCGGCATCTTCGTGCGGTTCTTGAGGAGCCACTCAGTCTTTCGGCCCATGTGGCCGATGCCCATCAGCACCGGTGCCATCGCCATGCCGTGCATGAACGACTTGCCGTAGCCATCGACTCGACCATAGGCCGCGCTCTCGGCCATGCCGTTACCGACCGCCGCGCCGAGCCCCGAGCCCATCGTCTTGATGATCTTTAGCGCGCGCTCGCTCTCTTTCAGGCCCTTGCCGAGCCTGAGCGTGCCGAGACCCTGAAGGCCCTTGGAGGTCAAACCGCCGAAGAGCTTCGCGCCGCCCTTCATTGCCAGGCCAGCCGGGAGACCAAAGCCCGCACCCATGCCGGCGATGCGCGACGCACCGAGAACCACGGTCTGGAATCCGTTGCGACTGGCAACCTCGAGCTCGCGCGTGCGGCCGAACTCCGAAGCGAACTTGCTCACGTTCTGATCCGTAGCCGCCGCCCACATCATCGCCGTTGACTCAAGGAACGCAGGCGCCTTCGCACTGTTGTCGTAGAGCTTGCCGTCGTCGCCCTCGATGAAGTTGGTTGGCATCAGCGGCCCCATGTCGGGACCGTTCATCGCGAGGATGCCTTGGCGCCCCAAGTCCCACCCACCGAGCACCAGGTTGGTGCCGAAGTCTGCGGTGCCTTCGATGAGCTCGACGCCAGCCATCGCGGCCGTGCCAACAGCACCAATGTTGAGCTCTTGCTCGCCGCTCGTCATGAAACCTACTTGCCCTCCACCGGCTTCGCGGTTGAGCCAATCGGCATACTTCTTCGTGCGCGGGTCCGTCCAGAACGACGTTCGCGGATCGATCGCCTTCATCATTTGGTCGAGCTTGACCGCCATCTGTCGAAGGTTCGCGAGCTCGTTGGGATCAACGCTGACCGGCTGCATCTGCTGCATCTGGGCCATCGCTTCTTCTTCGTTGTTCGGCTTCTTGATGAGCGCTTCTTCGTTGCGCTCCTTGTAGCGCTTGAAGATGTCGTCCATCCCCGCCTTGATTTGTCCCCACCCACTCTCTGGGTTGCCAAACACGCCGTCGTTCATCTTCTGGTTGCGCTCCTTCTCGAGCCCCCAACGACGTTCGATCTCCACTTGCCACGGGATCGGCCCGCCGATCGGCGATGTGGTTGTCAGCGGGTCGAGCCCGCGC
>TARA_R110000772_G_scaffold49433_2_pt1 | contig 18651 bp, 6 predicted proteins | sample TARA_R110000772 | Tara Oceans TARA_R110000772 (sample SAMEA4397948) | marine metagenome | biome: Polar Biome; feature: [SRF] surface water layer (ENVO:00010504); material: water (ENVO:00002006), including particulate matter (ENVO:01000060) such as... | depth 5 m | reverse complement strand
CTCCACCTTTTGTGTCCTGCAGTACATCGCCTCCGATTCTATGTCCCAAGAGGATTCCACCGAGGTTTAAAGGTGTAGTTCTAGTTGCGAAATCTTTTGCAGCATCTAAAGACCACATTGATTGAGAGGGTGCGGTAAATCCAAACGAAGTTGCGACATCATTTTTCTCTCGGTCTTCTCGGTTATCTCTCCAGAACGTGTTAACGAAAAACTTTCTAGATCTTGTCTTGTCCAGATAAGCACTCTGTTGTTTCGGCCAGATGGATTGTCGATAAGTCAATAGAGTGAAAGAGTCAAGCAGCGACCCTTCGTCATCAAGTCCTCCGTCTAGATACATGTTCTTTAGTGTTTCATAATTCTCATCTGTTTCTAGGATTGTGCCAAAGTATTGGTTAGCTTCTTGGTTTGCAAAAAAGCTAGTCTCATTGTTGAATGCGGTCTTGATTTCAACAGGTTTCTTTTCAAAAGTTCCCAAGGCGTCATTGTAAATCGCTACTTCCCCGATTAAGGAGATTGGAAGATTACCAGCAATGACAGGTTCTTGTAAGCTTATGATCTTTCCATATTTTGCTTGATTAGCGCCTATAACAACGCCGGGCTCTTGGACATAAGTAAATGTGTTGATCTTATTTTGTGCGCGAGTGAGGTGATTTTGAGAGGTTCTCATCTGCTTCCACATCGGATAGCCAAAAGGACCATTGCGGTGAAGGTTGAGCAAAACCATCGTCTTTGCTGATACGTGAGCAGTCAGCTTTGAAACATTACCAACATTCGCATTGTCATTATAATTAAAGACAGAATTGGGGTCGTATCCGATGGTGTTGCCGCCGGATGCACCTGAGTCTTGCAAAATCGGATCATAAATACAAATATTTATTCCAAGAAAGTCTTTATATGTTGTCATTTAGCACCCTTTTTTAAACTAAATAGTTTATTATACAAAGTAAGCCTGATTTAATGTAACTGTTAGGGATTCTACATTATCTTCGCAATCCTTAACAAAAAAGATTAGATAAACCTTTTTGTCATCTGCAGTAGTGAATAGGACTTTATTGGGTGTCGTTGCAAGTGCCGCAGTCAGGCCAGTGGGGCTAGACACATATCCAGAATCATAATGATATGGCTGAACGTTGTTATCATCTGCTACCAACCTAAATTGCATACTTTCATCTGGGCAGCAGTCTGAGAAAATAGAAGAAAACACTATTAAAGAAATATCTTCCTGCCAAATTTGACCGGCGATCGCTACATTACTATTTACTACAGTAAGCGTCTTATCAACACTGAATGAATCTGTGCCGTCGGATATATCGTAAGTAATCGTTATGCTCATGTCAAACTCGCAACAAGAGATATCCGAAATTGCCGGAAAGATAATTGCCTCGGTAAACCCTATAGAGGAACTCATCATACCACTCTTCGGAGCATAAGTCAAAACTTTCTGCTGACTCTCCCAAGTTACACCTGCAGCTGTTGATCCGCTAATTGCCGCTTGTACCCACGAGTATTGAAAATCAGACGCTGGTAGAGATGAGTTGTAGTGATCATTATCATACACTAGAATTGTACCAGACGTCTCAGTAGTCCAAACGGGATTAGTAAAATCTCCAAGCTTAGCGACTTTTCTTGTATTTCTGTGTTGCTTGTGGAATGAAGCTTCTGAAACATAATCTTCTGATCGTATAGATCCCCACTGGGAGTCAATTCCAAATTGTCCTTGATGTCTAGCTCTCAGGGTTCTGAGTCCTTCTCGGCGGTTGGAGTGAGAATTTACTCTTGGAGTTCCAATCTCTCCAGAGCCTGATCCTCGGACTGAAAGGTTTCTGAAGTTGATTGAATTATGAACGGAGTATTGCTGTGTTGCGACGTCAAGATAACCAGATGAGTTAACTTCGGGACCACCAGGAGCAGAGAATCGAGTTCTAATTACGTGGGCAGAGCCAGTTGTGCGGTCTTGGGTTGGTGAGTCAGTATTGATCAACTTATTGCTCGTTGATCCGTCGGGTGCATTTAGTTGCAAGTTCCCAAGAGGCCCTGTAGATTGAGCAATCATTGTTGTATAGTTTGTAGTCTGAGGTAATTCGCTGGCGGTGGTGGTTGGTAAAAGATTTCCGGCTCTCTTCAAGAAATAACCTTGGTCTCCGAATGTTGAGAACACTTCGTATTCATGCTGGTAGTTCCCATGAGAAACGGAGGATGTTGTTGTCTGAATGTTCTTGATGTTTAACGGACGTTTTGCTCGTTCTTCTCGATAGAAAATTGAATAGAGTCGTTCATTATCGGGCCATTCATTATCAACATTTAATCCATAATCAGGCGCGGTGAAGCCTAATGCTCCGTCTTGGTCTGGTTCGATAAAGTCAATATCTCCAATCGATCCACTGTTGAGAATAGGATTTTTACCAACCAACAAGCGCCACTCTTCTGGTCTCGAAAATTCGCAGTCTAAATCATTGGGTACTGCGCTGGTCACATTTCTAAACTTACCTGTGCTGTTCAAAGCAGTATGGCGAGATTGCCGGCCGCCGACCCAATGATTGGTGAATGGACCCTGAATAGGGATGACGTTTGTAATGTCTGTTGTATCAGAATGTAGATTCACCACATTCACGCCAACACGAAAACCAGTAAGCGCTTTGTTGATCAAGGCGTGATAGCCAGTATCTACACTACTAGAAACAATGTTTCCAATAAAAAGGTTGCAAACCTTTCTTCTACTGTAATAGTCGAGCAGTGGATCGATTGGGGCATACGTTGTGTGGACAAAGTCGGTGTATCTACCCATCATTCCAAAGCCATCGTATCTGACTTTCTCGTTGGGTCCAAAGGTGTCCCTATCTTTTTCAACCTCGAGGACATTCAATCCATCGCCCAATCCAGCACCAAACGTTATAACGTTCTTGGGTGCACCTGTTGCGCCGAGAGGTGAGTGGAGGCCAATTCCGGACTTCATCAAGTCTCGATCTTTGCTCTCAACATAGTTGATTCCGCCGTGGATGGACCTATTCAAATCAATACCAACGCGAACCGGTCTTGAAAATCTCCGTGTTGCATATGTACTTCCAGAGTAAATTCCAGTTGGGGACGATCCAGAAAGCGTGATTGGGTTTGTAAATTCTTGATCAGTTTGTCTGATTGCCGCTACGCGGATGATTTCAGCATCAGTGGTTGCTCTCGCTCTACGCTCGTGTTGCCACAGTGAGTTTTGGTCATAGGGTGGTAGCCCGCCAACGGTTGCTGGTAATGGGGCATGTCCAATTCTCCAGTTGTAGTTCAGCTCTTGAACACCTCGCATTGAAGCCTCTGTCGAAGTAACAGTTTGCAACAATCCAACTCTTCTTTGATACTTGTCTCTCTCGAGAATGTGGGGTTCAATAATGTCTGTAACTCCACCAGCGAAATTTACAGATGCTGGAATGAGTTGATTCACCATTTCGGAGATTGATTGGTCTATCCATTTAAAATAATTGAAGAATTTGTCAAAATCCAATCCACTGTCTGCTCTTTCGTAGAATAGTTGTCGAGCTCGTGCTAGGTCTTTGTAGTCTAATCTATAGCGGTCGATGTGACGACCAAATAGATTTGAGAATTCTTGAGTTGTTGAGAACAGCTTTAACATCTCTTCGGAGACGATTGCTGATGGGGATTTCTCTAAGATGAAAAGGTTATCGCTTACATCATCATCTGTTCCAAAGTTGATCTGTTGTTCGCCTTTGATGAAGATGTTGTTTGTATTAAATGAGGTCTCGGGCAATTGCTTCTTGTTTGCATATAAAAACTCATTCGATAGAAACGTTGTCGTTGAGGCTGGAAAGTTGTCACCCTTACCATCATATTCTCTGCGAATGATGTTGTCAACCCATCCATAGATGGTGTCAGAAGAACCAGAGGTCGTGTCTGTTATGACAAACTCTCCAGAAGAATCCGATGTCGCTACAGTATCGAAATCCCAGTTTAAAATTGATAAATCCATCGAGGGAACTTGCATGTCTGTGATTGTAAATGCATTCGAGCCATCAATCGCCTTGAAGTTACCATAGTTCATGATGTCTTTATTGTGCTCTTGGATGGATGAGTTTGGTAGGTAGTCAAGCCATGCGGATACTCGGCCGAATTGTAAATCGGTCTTATGGAGAATAGAACCAGTAAAGTTCTCATAGTGTGACGCTGCGTAGATTCTCTTGGGACAAGTCAAGTAAGCAGAACCAGTTAGATAGTCTACTACGGTTGAGATTAGGACTTGTTCTTTTATCTCGTCAAAGTTGTGAGACACGGCATAAAGCTCAATGTCATAGTTGGGTGTGGTGTTCGTTACATTTCCGGCATACGGATAGGTTTGAGGCTTAATTCTCAATGCAACGTTATAGTGTTCGTTGTTGTAAATGTCATAGACATAATCTGATTCATGTTTGATTGTTTCGCTTTGGTTCTTTATGACGAACTTTCCATGCTTTGATTCCGCTTCGTCTCGAACAAGATAGACTTGAAGATCTCGAGCTTCTGCGAATGTGGATGTACCACCGGTGAAGTTTGTAGACGACATTGTTGTTGCAGGTGCAGAAAATGTTATTACTGTGTTTCCTGTTTGACCACTGGTCGCTTGGGCAAGTGATAATACCGTATAGACATACGATGCCGTTATTTTTCCATCGTGGCCGTTCGCAAGCTTGATTGCATTTTCAAAGTTGGGGCCCGTTTGAAACAGTGCACTACCAATTGCGACGGCTGTATTTCCATTTGGCAAGATACTCCCATTTGATGCTGTTTGAGAAAATTCATAAGTAACAGAAGTATTGTCTGTCGATATTATCGTGACTGTCTGTCCATCGTAGTTTGTAATTGACCAACCTTCAGCGCCGGAAGTTGCAGGCATTGCAATTGTTGCTGTTGCTGCGGCTGTACCAGTCTCTGTTGCCCACCATGTATAATCTGCTGGAAAGTTAGGGGATGCCTCATGGAAGCCCATTATGGATGCGGATAGGAATGGGGTGGCGAAGAATCCATTCTCTCCTAGTTCCTTCTTGTAGGGCACCAAGATGTCGGACTCCATTGTAAACGCAGCTACGGTGGCATTGTCGGAGCCAGAAATGAATGTTAGCGAACCGCTTTGATACATCGTTGCCGAAAAGTTGGCAGGCGAGTTCAGGTTGACATACTTCTTCTTAACCGATGTTGTTCGGTATTTGTTCTCAAGATATTGAGTGCCATTGTCAGTATATTGATTGAGCTTTATCAACTCATCATCTATTCCAAAGCAACGGATGAGGTTACGGATTGATTTTTCAGTGCCCTTTGAGTTATAGATGTTCTCGAGGTTGTTATAAATGTTTGTAAAAATTAAATTCTTGATCTCGTCGAGATTGAGGTCGAACTGGTCAGCTCCATAATCAATGCTTGAGAATGTCTCGAACACTTCTGATGAGAGGAACATCTCACTTGTGGTGAAACCCTTGTCTCTTAATAGCTCAGATGCGAATGGTGTAGACTTATAGCTAGCAGATAAGTATTGCTTATCTTGTAATGTATTAAGAGAGTCAATTTGAACCTTTAGAGTGTCCATGTAGCTTGAAAGAATGTGGGAGATCTTCCTTAAGTTTTCGTCTCCGGCGGTCTGGTCTTCCTCTACGAGCCAATTTGGCAATGACCGATAGAATGCTTGGCCTCTTCCGGAATCATAGTCGGAACCACTAAGGGTCATTTCTGCTTCGAGAGCGGTGACGGATGGGTGTGTGGAATAAACAATTGGTGTTGGCTTTTCAGTGTAACCAGCTGTAGTCATTGCAGAATCTGTTGATCTTGCACTTGTAGTGTTCGAATACCCGACCCATAGACCATTTGCCAAGCGTCCTGAATAATCCAATACTTTAGAGTCAATTGAGCTTGTCCCTGTGATGCCTTCGTTGAATTTGAGATAAACTCCCAAGTCTGACGTGTTATCATCAGTGTTTGCTCCACCTCCGATTTCACGGAACCAGTTGAGCTTGATTTGTCTCGATGTTCTTCTTACTTTCCAGAAGCGAAATTCGTCAAGTTGAGCAGATAGTTTACCACCATTGGTTGCACCACCACCGTTCGGTGATGCAGCCTGAAGTGCACCGATGAAGCCGTCCAATCTACCTTCCAAGATTCCGTATGGTCCGGCGATGGATTGTGATGATGACTCTTCTCCATTTGTGTAAAATCTAGCCAACGATTGGACTGATGGGATATCCACAACTGAGATTGCATAATGGTTCCAATCGGTCTCAGTGGTCCCCATTGCAAAAGTCGCAGTTGTAGATGCTGCGCCTTGGGCGATAGTTATGGCCATCTTCTTAATTCCGGCATCGTCAAAAGTCTCAACAAGTATCCTAGAGCGGCTTGGTGTTGGGCCGGTGATGCCGTTAGAAAGATCCAAGATGACCTCTTTGTTTGTAGAGGTGTATGTAGACTTTTTCATCCAAAATTCAATAGTAATACCTTTGTTTGCAAAGTCACAATTAAAATTTTGAGTTCTATTGTTTGCTGCGTCATATTTTGCAGAGTTGTCGAGTTGATAATCTAAATCACTGGATGTCGAACCAGTATGTAGGCCGCCCCAGACTCGGATGTACTCAGGCACTGTTGTGTTGGAATAAACACCAGTGGCTGTGGTTAAGTTTGCAGAGGTTCCTAATACTACATGTCCGGTTGTCTTTGGATACTTGTTGTCGTAAAGCCATCGTTCCAAGTAGGATGACTTCTCTTCGAATTCAATTTGTTCTGCTTTTGATCCGTCATAAGGGTAGTCTTCATAGATTCTCTTGATGGCTGCTTCATAGTAAAGCTCGGCAGAGCCGTAGAACACAAAGTTCTTTGGATCAGCAAAATCAATTGGAGGGAGATAGGCCTCTCTCTTTGCTACAACTTCATCAATAAAGTCAGTTGACTCGACATCTGCCGCTACATCCTTGTAGTTTGTTACGGTTTTCCCGAAAAGGTTTTTAATACTCATTGTTCACCACTCTAAACGCGTACTCAAAAGGAAGCTGTTCATATGACGTCGTTGCGACACTGTAGAGGGATAGTTCAATTTTGTAACTATAGTTTGGCTCCAACATGACCATGTCTAAATCAAAATAGTTTCCTTTAGTGTCATACGAAAGAAGCGTTGATTTATTTACGGTGTCGTAGTCGAAAATTGTTTCGTCGTCAACGATTCGGACTATTTTAAAGTGAAGGTTGTCGAACACTTCTGTTGTCGGGACAGATGTTGCAGTTGTATAGATGCTTGGGCTCCAGTTCTTTTGTCTGGTGTAGAAGTAGAATCGGCTAGTCTGATTCTGATAGTGAATGGCTCGGTTATTGGAAACGGTCACAACAAGATCGTTTTCAGGTGCTGCGTTTAAAGCAGAGAGGAATTTTACATCAATTGTTCCTGAATGATATTGGTTGCTGTCTTTATACCAAACATCGTGAAGAATCGAAGACGTTGTGCTTAAGCAAACGCTAGCGGTGTAAATTCCCGTCTCAATCCATCCTCCGGTTGCAGGAGTGTCTATACATAGGGGCAAAGCAGTCGACCCTAGAGACGCATGGAGGTTCACATAGATGGCCCCTTGTGCGATGGATGGGATGTCCGATAATTGCCCTCGATGATAATTGTAGAGATACAAAGTGTTCAAATTGTCTGCGGCAGGTGCTAGCGATGATGATGCATAGAAATCAATACGATCGTCTTTTGTGGCAGAGTCCCAGCGGACTTCCAAGACAGGTCTCTTGTGAAAAAATTCGGAGCCTCTTGCGAAGAACTTCTTTGTATAAAAAGATTTCTCAACGCTACCGTTTGTTAAGCTAGTTGGAAGTTTTACCATGAAGCCATTGTTGACCTTAGTAGAGTCTAACCAAGCGGCGACCTGTGTTGTTACGTCAATGTTTAAATCTTCAAGACCAGTGTCCAGTGCTTGAGTTGCAGTTGGAGATGCGTAAATGTCTCCACCCTCTGCGGTCCACTTTGTAGCACCGGTGCGAACGATCCAGTTTGATCCAATTCCATTCGATAGATCTGAATAATCTTCCATGTCCAATCCATAGCCCTCTTCCCATGCACCATCGATGCTATTTACTTGTAAGGAATAGTCTCTTGGGACAGTTTGTCCATGTTCTGCGTTGAACAATCTTAAGAAGTATTTGGCATTGGATGGAATGATTCCTGATGAGATGTCTGCTGCAACCTTCGTTGTGTCAAATTCAACTAGAACTCTAGCTTCTTCCAATGAGAATCCAGCAGAGCTTGAAACTTGCCCATAGATGCTGAACACCTCTAAGATGTCTGAGAGCCCCATACTACCAGATACCCCTCGAACAGTTAAGTGGTCACCATATGCATTTGTGATTGTGTTGTCTTTTGTCGCAAAATATCTTTTAATCATCGGATTAGAGTCCCCTTAATATCTCTGTTAGGATATTTCAATTCCATAATAGCATTCTTTGGAGTTATAATGTATGTTCCATCGGATGAGAGAGTTTCGTCAAAGTTTATATTGACTGAGGAATAATCAGCGCCTTTTTTCTGAGAGACTCTTACAGTCTTTACATCTGCTACGCCATCTACCTTACCCAATACTGAATAAAGTCTTGTTATGTAGATTGGTTCGCCAATGTATAGCTGGTTTAAGAAGTATTCTCGGATGGCGGAGTTGCACTTTCCGATTATGTTGATGTCTTTAAATCTAGAATCCAAGACAACCTTGAAATCAATTCCAAAATTAACGATCTTTGCATCGAAAATGTCTACGACATCATTCATCGCCTTGTATTGAGAAATCCAGTTTTTCATGTTAGTCTTCAGAGGGGAGTTCGCAGTAATCAACTTTCCATTTTGGTCCTCGGAGATGACGTAGATAGCCATTCTTCGGTTTGTTGCAGATGGATCGTTCATCACGCTTACTCGCTTTACGATTCCAAATTTGTTTGGCATGTTATAAATCATTGACTCATAGTCTTGTCGAGTTACGGCTCTACTTTGCGTTGAGTAATAACCCTTTGCGCGTTGCTTTAACTCCTCGGTTGTCATTTGCTCAATGGATCCAACAATCGGCTCCTCATTTGTAACTTCCAAAGAAGTAACCACTGCTGCTTTTTTGGATTGATTTAAAGCAATTTCATTTACAAAATTAAAACTAGCGTTCTGGATGTTTGTGACCGTGTTAACAGATGCGTTTGCAGAATTAGAATCGTTGGTTTTGAGAATTACAGTTAGTTTTGTGCCCGATGGGGAGATACCTAGCTTTGTAGTTCCGACAAGTTTCGATGGATCAAATCTTAAATTCGACACATATTCTTTTCCGTGCATCTGGATGGCTACTTTCGCAGGGTCAACGATGGCATCTTCGTCGGATGATTCAGATCCGAAGCCAAACTGGAGATAGGTTCCAGTGTCATCCTGTTCTACCACAAAACGTCTCGCAGCAGAGAAGGGCTTTAGGATACTCCTCACTCCTTCAACCGTTGCGTTTCTATTTGTTGTTTCTTCGAAGACGACTTCCTGAGATAGATTGTCAACTTCATAGTATTTATTTCCATCAGTGTCTACCACAGACACGATCTCCACAACAGAGTCTCCACCAATGCGGACTCTTCTGAATCTTTCAAAAGCAGAGTTGGTTAGATCCACAACGGCTCTCGAAAAAACTCCTGATGAGATCTGACCGTATGCTTTTACGGCAAAGAATGTCGTTGCACCTGAGGTGTCATCGAATCTGGCTGCTACTATCTCATTAGATAGGTCTCCAAAGTTGACATCTTCAGTTAAAATAAAGTTTCCACCATTTGAACTTGAGAATGTGCCGCCTTTCTTAAGGATTGGCATGTAAGTTAGGTCCGGTGCAGTCCCGTCGGTGTTTGCTGGAATCATGCAAAACATGGACAAAATTCCATAAGTGCTTGGCGCTCCGGCATACTTGAACCCTAGAGCTCTAGCGTGTTTTCTGACATTGTTGAATTCAATTGCTGTGTCCAGAAATGATTCATTTGCTTGATAATCCAAGTAGAAAGATAGAACATCTCCCACATAGGCAACGGAATCAATCAATAAAGAGTTGATTGTTGATTTGGAAAAATCCTTCCATTCATCTGGATAGAATCTTTTTGCGTGTTCTACTAGGTCTTCTCGAATTGAATCGAAATCCCTGCTTGTATATTTGATTGGTGTTTTCTTTTGTTTAGACATATGAGACCCTCGTCAAGAACTAAATAGTTGATCGAACAAAAGCGATTGTTGTTTAGGATACCTCAACCTCAAAAAGATCGGGGATGCTCAAACCGTTGTATCTAAACCTTATTTGAGCATTTAGAATTTGATTGTCAGAATCTATTCTTATGGCAACGCCATCTACAGCAACATATGGCAAATATGTTGCGATTTGCTTTCTTATCTCACCCTCAATTAAACCAGTAGAGATTGTTGTTTCATTCTCAAACAAATAGGAGTGAAGTCCTACTCCAAAGTTTGTATCCCAGATGTACTCACCTTTACGGGTTAGCAATAACATCTTCATGTTTTGCTTGATCGCTTGTGTGGTATTAGCATCAGGGTGAGAATCTATACCTGCATTGTTTTCACTGTTCATGTTAATTGGAAAAATAATAGATAAAGACATTTAATCACCCTTGAATAGATTTTGGAATTCGTTCACACATGGTTCACCATTTTCATCGAATGGATCTGCGTCAACAATCCGAAGTCTCTGTAAGAAACCAATTCCGCTTATGTTTAAGTAGATACTAGGAATCAAATTTTTCAAGAAGTTGAGGTTTGCATCTCTATTTCTAGATGCTCTACCACCACCGGTGTCATCTTGGGAGTTGTAAACTGATCGGAATTGCTTCCTTAGAACTCTTTTTGTATCATTGAAGATCCTCTTTTTCCAACCTTGATTGATCTTTCTCTGTCTCTTTTCGTCTTCGACTTCAATCTTTCCAATTGACTCAATAAAGTTGTCATATGAATAGACACCGAAGATAGAAACAAAAGACTTTGTCTTAAAAATCTCCTCAAACAACAGCGTGAAATCTGGATCTTCTGAAAGTTGATCGACATAACACTTTAAATCTTCGCCCATGTTTGGATCTTCCAAGTCTATTTCGCCTATTTTCTCATCCATAATGTCCAGTTCGTAAGAGGCAATGGGGATATGCAAGATTCCAACAGGGGTTTCACCAGAAATGATAGTGTTGGGCAACCTCTCCTTCATAGAGTCCAATGTTGAGGTCAAACCTAAAGATTTGGGGACACACATCATTAACCTTACACCGAACTTTACTCCGATTGTTCCATCTATTCTACCTGCAATAACTGATGCGTTGCCAAAGTGATCCGAAAGGAAAGAGTCTTCAGAGTAAATAGAGCGGTTAGAGATCATCGATTGAAATTCTGGGATTGTCATGACTTGTTCTGTGGTGTCTTTTTGAATTACTCTTATGAACTTCTCCAAATACATGACTCCGGTCTTTTCGATGTCTTCGAGAGTCTTTTTAATTGGACCAAGTGGGCTCTTCAAGTCTTCCTTCGCACAATTTAAGACATCTCCGTAGTCTGGTTTGCTTGCACCTTCAATTACTTCTTGTTCTACGACTGTCATTCCAGCTTTGATATTGGATTGATCCAGTACTCCATCAGTTGATAACATAAATCTTTTGATGTTAAAGACGTGCGGACGAGGGCGTAGGTTGAGGTTTAACTTCTTAGATAGGGTAGTGGTCTCCTTTTGGATTAAAGCAGCTACAAACACTTCTGCGGCGTCCTGTGTGTCATAAATGACTGCGACCTTTCGTGCGAGATTGATTTTGTAACCATTTAGAGTTCTAAAGTTGAGACTTTCGCTTTGTACTACCTCTTCCCACTTGTTTCCATAGGCAAGGATGCGCGAACCTTTACTCATTTGCTCGCTGACGCCATCGGGAAGTGATAGACCTAGTAACAAGTCAGCTACTTTTAACTTCTCATAGTTATTCTGTGCTCTATTTATTATCTTTGAAGCCTCTTTCATCTCTTCAGTTTCAACCATGAGTCCGTCAATAATTTGTCGTTGAACGACTTGGACACACTGCTCTATAAATAGCAAGTAATATGCGAGTCGTGAAATGTTAGAAAAGAGGCCTGCTTCTGACATTTCATCTTGCATCTTGTTTGCCAAAACCTTTGTTATGAGCGAATCGACGTTTAAGTCTGAGAACTGGATTGACCCAAAGATGGGAAATGATCGAATCATGAACTCCGATGCATAGACTCTTATAGTTGACATTACGATACCCTCAATCAGGCCGTGGTTAGCAGGCATTAACTGCCTGTCGTATGGAACTTCCAATCTACACTCCAAAGGTTCGCTCAACCTAGCATCAACCGGCAGCTTTCCTTCGACCTGTTTTGCTCTTGCTGCAATCTCAGTCATATTTAGGAAACCATTATCTTTATCTTCACAGGTTTTGAGCTGAGGTATGAAAGTCTTTATTGTTCCAAGCCACCCTTTGTGAGTTGCTGGTTCGATGTAAATCTTTGGCGCCTTATAACGACCACCATGGACGAGGGGATCTAGAAAGAAAACTCTTGGATTCTCTGTTGCGGATTTCCCTAAGACTGCATCTTCTTCATCAAATGTGTATTCCCAAGTAGATTCATTGTCTGGGTCAGCAGTTGGGTTTACGTAAAGCAAGTCTTTGAACCCTACAGCGGATTGTCCGGAGTAACCATAATCAAATCCGACTGGTGTCTCTCCGGTAGGCGTTGTCGTGATTGCATCTCGGATGACCTTTAGAATGCTAGTGTTGAGATTATCAAATAGTGCAATGATTTTAGATGTCGTTGGCGGTTTTGATGAACCAGACTTTCTCTTAAGAAGGTCCATGAACAGCTTAATTTCATTTGGAACGATCTCATAGTTAACTAAGCCAAGCTCTTTCTTATTAAAAACCTGATTTCTCCTAGCGGTCGTTATCAACTCATTATCTTCGCCAAAACTTTTTCCAAGAAATTTCTTAAATCTTGTTTCTCGGGTAAACACTCTCTGTGTTGACTTGTCGTTGTGTTTTAGTTTGTACTTTAACACGGTTTTAAATTCTGGGTTCTCTGAGTCTTGAAATAGAATCTCAAGTTGAGGATCATCCTTGTTCGTTACGTACTTTAACGACTGCTCTAATAGCTGGTTTAGCATTTGTAGACCAACTGTCTCTGGGAACATCCCCTGTTCGTCACCTTTGTCCATAACCTTATTTTGAAGAAAACCTGCGTCTTCTTTTCTTTCGGCCCATTGTTCTTCTGTATCGACATAGTTTGCCCAAATAAACGTTCTGTCTCCGATTTTTACGCGGCGGTCGTGTTGTTGAAGATGATTTCCTTCGGTGTCAATCAGGATATTTCCGATTAAAGATCCGCGCTCTCCAATTAGGTCTTGTAGGAATAGGGATTCGATACGCTTAAAATAATCATTGAGCATATCTTGTTTGCTTTTGGCAAGATCATCATCTTCCATAATGATTGCAGAGGGATCATTCGCACAAGCTGGGTCTGCTTGATTCAAAACAGCATCTAGCGCATCCTCCAATAGGCCTTGGGGACCCTTTTGTAACATGTCGGCTAGTGAACCTAGGTTATCAAGTGCACGGTCGTTAGCCTTATTTATGAAGTCATCAGCCGTTCCCTCATCAAGTCCATTATCTGTATAGATTTGTTTTCTATTTGCATTCCACTGGTCAAGCTCGTCTTGTGTTAGACAAATGGCGTCATAAATTGGAGCTTCTAAGTCAGCAGCGTTTTGGTCTCTCAAATAATCTCTTAACTCTGGTGGAATATAGCGGCCGATTGAGCCGAAAGCGTCTTTAACATCTTCCATGTCTCCAAGCAAATCCGATAGTTCTGGGCATCTTGAATTCACAAGTGCTGCAAACTTTGAGGCTGTTTGATCATCCATGTTATTTGGCGTATTCGTTAGCAAGTCTAAAATTTCTCTTTTAGACATAGTCCCATTGACTGCTTTAAATAAGCACTCATAAGCAGAGTCAGGCGCTGCGCCTTTCCCTAGGGCGTTACCAAATGCGTTCTTCTTGACATTATTTAGTTCATCGTCATCTGCATCAGGACAGAAGGCATCAGCGAAGGCAGCGTCAAGTCCGGCTCCGGATCCACCAGTCAACTGCCCCGCAGCGAACTGTCCTACAGCATTGATTGACTTACATAAGGCACCATCTATTGTCTCAAACAATTTAAGGAGAAACATTGTTATGACCTTGGTCACTACAGTCTCTAGAGTGGAAATGAATTGGTTTCTTAGCTTCGTTAAAAAGAATGCTCTGCTAAATTCAGGCAACTCAATCGTCTTCATTTTGGATGGAATAGCCAAGCCTGCGTGACGTGTATCACCACAAACGTCCAGCGAGAAAGAACTCAAAAAACTTTTGATTGGTGGGTTGAACAAGCCCTTTGTTGAGCATTTGAATATCTGATTCAATGTGTTAAAGACGAGTTTTCCGCCGGGAACTGATGATAGAGCATCTCCGATCTCATCAATGTTCATGACGTCAAAAATGTAGTCCATGTAGGCTTCCACGACCGCTTCTTGGACGTTGCCCAGCGGTGTACCAAAGGTCCCTTGTGCTTTCTTTTGCTCTTTTATTAATTCAGTTTTTTCTTCATCAGTCATTGCGTCAAAGTCTTCTCCGAGTCCAGTTGAAGAGACTACTACAGTAGCCTCCATAGAATCCAAAGATGTCTCCAAATCTGCTAGATCTTCTTTATTTCGATCAAGGAAAGGCATCCGAGGGTCTGACCCTTGCTCCAAATTTTGCCTTTGTTTCCTCAAGGCTTCCAAGTCTGATGCAACATCTTCCAAGAATCCATCGGGTAAGGATTCCGGTGTGGCTTTGAGGAAGTCTTCCTTTTTCTTTATTTCAAGATCGATACTGCTTATTTTTTCTTTCGACCCAAGTGCTTCAGGGCCGATGCTCTTTTCCAAATCTCTAATGTTACCTTTCAGCGTTCTTATTTCTTGGCGTAGGGCGTTTTTCTCCTTGATCTTGTCTTTTGCTCCTGTTACATCTGCGGACAAATAGCTCTTGTAAGCATTCTTTGAGGCTGCTCCGCTATCATAATCATCTTCCCATGGTAAAGGGATGTTTCCGAATTCTGCTTCAAGCTTCTTTCTGAGCTCTGCTTGTTTGTCTGGTGGTAGTCCTCCGATGAAGAACCCGAACACATCCAAGTCCATTGCTTGCATTGCTGCTCGGAACATCTTGTCAAAGGCTCGGTCCTTAGTTACACCCGAAAATAAACATCTAACGGCATTGACAGTCAGCGCTTGAGCGTTACAGACGGACATTCTTTTAACAACACCTTTAAGCCAGTCGTCGTCTTTTGCTCTTTTCTCGAACTTCTTGCGACTCAACTTGCCGTTCTTTTCGTATTCTTCCCAATCAATAAGAGAAGACAATAATGTGTCTTTCTTTTGGATCTCCTCCATGGCCGTCTTGTAGGCCTTTTTGGCATAGGGGTGCTTTTTGCGGTTCTGCCTTGCTTTCTTGCCGGCATTTCTCCTATCTGTTCGTTCTTGTCTGTTTAGATATCTCGAAGATTTACCTGATATCTCACCATCGAAAACATCTTCATTTAACTCTCTGGCTTTTGCAAATGCCTCTTTCTTTTCTTCTTGTGCGGAAGATCTTTCCTTTTCTATGTTTTCAAGTTGCTTAATATACTCTCTTACATCTCTCCTTATTTCTCTTCCTAAATTAGCAGGACCACCGTTTAAATCAAAGTCTAGTTTGTCAGATTCTCTTTCCTCTAAAAGGTGTTCTATGGAGGAGTAACTAATGTCCATAATGCGAATCTTCTCATTTAAAGATCCAATCTGTTCTCTCATTTTCTGAAATCTGTCGTTCATTCTTTCATTTTCTGACTTATTGTCATATTCATCTTTTGACGTCTTCCTCACTTCCCGTCCAGCATCGTAGTCAGCCTCAAACTCTTTCACTTCCGGTTGATTCTCCGTTGAATACAACTCCTCACAAGATGCTGCTGAGCTGTACTGATACGATAGTGAATCTGCAAAACTAAGTGCCTCCTTGAGGATGTAGTCTCGAAGTTCTCCGCCGAACTCGCGGACGTTCTCTTCGACACACTTGCCCATCGTTTCACCAACGGCAGCCATACTAAGATCTCCATAATCTACAATGACAAGTGGGTAGGTGTATTTTACAAGAAAATCTAGCCATGGTGTCGACTCACGGGCTTGAAGCGTCAAGTCGATGTCAGCTATTTTTGCGATGTAATTTAAGACAGTCGGTTTTTTATCATATTCTTTTTTGAATTTCTGGATTCCTTTGCGTAGCTTTTTCTCTTCACAGCCTTCTTTCCAAGCATGGATGGCCTTTACAACATAGGGATTTCCAGCTTTTCCCGCCTTGAAGTCAATTCGCACATTATCGGCGTTTAATAGTCTTAAGCTTGGGATAGTTGATCTTATGTTTACGCCATTCTTCTTTGCCAACTCCACAAGAGCAGAGTAAAGTTGTCCTACTTTGCCGGCCATGCGATTTGCGTAAAAATCCTTCTTGCTTTCTTTGAACTTCAAGAAGCCATCTTGAGTTTGATAGAACTGAGATTGATACTTCCCAAAGACCATTAGGGATGACTCCAACCTCTTGACTTGACCGTACAGCTTATTTACATCAATTACGACAGACTTTCTAGTACTCAAAGCCTCCTCTTCTAATTCTTCCTTGGAAGGTAATTCTGGTACTTGATCGATGATAAATGCTGGGATTCCAACATGGACTTTCAACACGTTCTCAATTGGGTCTATGTAGAAATCATTGACTTGAGTATAGAGCTCTACAGCAAAAGGATTCTGTACTTCTGGATTAGCTGCTGAGGTTATGATTGCTTTTCTAAAATCGAACGGCTCAGATGGATCTATCTTGGAAATTCCTATAGAAGTTCCAAAGTCAGAACACCTCACTCTATTTTCATCCACTTCTTGCTCAACTATTCGACTGAAGGCATCCTTGAAGTTATCGAACTTGGAGACCGTGTCCTCTGCACTATCTGAACTCGGCAATGCTGGGAATGTAGCGCAAATGATTTGATCTGCAACAAGTTTTCCGGTTTCTTCCAAGATTAAAACGATAGCTGGGTGAATAAAACTCTGAAGTAATAGGTCTCTAGACGCAAAACCCTTTTGTCGACCTTTTAGGTCTCTAAACTCTCTTGCTGTAAAAGAGTCTCCAAACTTGTTGATACTCACGGTGATTTGGTATTCGCACTGTTTTTCGTTCAGATAAGGTTCGCCAATCTCCATAAATTCCCAATCGGGTTCGATGTAGCTTTGATTAGGAACGCATGGGGCACAGAACTTCTTTAACGGTAGTGGTTCAAGTTCTGGATCACACACTTCTTTTTGTAAATCTTTAAAGTTTTTCTCGGACATCTTACTCTCCTATGTACACTATTGAGCTTAGTATCTTATTTTCTTTCGTTCCTGTGATGCCGATCTTGGGTATACCTACTGCGCGCATTCTTTCAACCTCTGTATTGTACTTTTGCAAAATTGTTTTGGAAGTATCATTGATGAATGTTGGGATCGAATCAAGTGCTGATGGGATTGCAACAATTGGGTCTGGGAAAGTAACAATCGCACCTACTCCAGCACCTACATGTTGATGAAAAGCCATTGCTACCTTATATTCGGTCAAATCTGATCTCAATTCTTGAATTCTCTTTTCGACCTCATTGAACTGGTCAGCTATTTTTTCTAAATACTTTACAAGGTTGTCTCCCAAAACTGCTGGTTGATGCTTTTCGGATGATGTTCCTCCAATTTCAATTATTGGAGTTATCTTCTCAAGTCCGTTTACGAGCCTTTCGCCGTCGTCATACTTCGATGGACCAGCAAGAATACGAACTCTTTCTCGACCTATTATAAGTGTGTGGTCGGCCTTTAGTCCTGCTCCGGATTTATAAAGAGATGGCTCAAAGACTCCGTTTGTTTCCGAAGTTGCTGTAGCGAAGTAGGAACTAACATCTCCTCTCTCGGTGAGATAGAGTCTTGCTCCGTCCTCGGCAAAATTCGCGCGAGATTGAGTGTCACCGTCTCTCAACTGCTTTGATGCAGAGAGTGAGCCAGCTACGATGTCAATTGCTTCGCATTTTGTTCCACCAATGCCACCAAGGCCAGTTGCCCTATGGCCGAAGTTATCTCGAGTCAAAACGATTCGAGCACCAGAATGGTCGCCGTTCTTCGACGATTTTCTAGAATAAACCTTCTCACAAGACCCTACAGGGGCAAAAACTGGTAAGGATTCATCATTCTTCGTTAAAAAGATGCCGACATAATCAGGAAGTGAAAACCTGCTTTCTTCAATCTCATCTTCGATCTTAAATCTTGATTTGTGAAAGAGGGCATTGTACGCTGCTTTATTATTGTATGTAATTTTTTCCATTGTTTATTCCGTGAAGCCTTGGTTGATGTTGTGTTGCCTGACTTTTTCTAGAAGAGCTTTGGTTTGGGCATAGGTGTGGCCTGCTCGATTGGGCAAATCGTAGTGAGAGTGACTTCCTCCTGCTGGAAAGACTTGACCTGTTTCATCTGACGTCCATCCTTTTTCATACTTGGTAGCACTCGGTATTGAAGCCCACTCTCCCGC
>TARA_R110000772_G_scaffold7287_3_pt1 | contig 18759 bp, 17 predicted proteins | sample TARA_R110000772 | Tara Oceans TARA_R110000772 (sample SAMEA4397948) | marine metagenome | biome: Polar Biome; feature: [SRF] surface water layer (ENVO:00010504); material: water (ENVO:00002006), including particulate matter (ENVO:01000060) such as... | depth 5 m | reverse complement strand
TCAGTTGTAGGAGTTTCCTCAGTTGTAGGAGTTTCCTCAGTTGTAGGGGCGTCACCATCTTGCAGCGCAAGCATGTCCGCGCCTTCGCTAAAGGAGTCGCCAATGAGGCTATCGAGTCGGTCTATTGTAGTGGGTTCAGTGTCCATAAATTATTGTTCAGATTGAAAACGCGTTCCCCTCCAAGGTTTCGGCACCTCTTGGGTGACGACTCTTGGGTTGGTGAGTGCTTGGAGGTTATTTAAAGCGTTGTGGTAGCCGACCAATTCCGAGTATTGCAACGCTCGTGCGGCAATTGGCTCCTCCCCCTGTGATCCTGGGGGAACGGGTGAGGTCGGCGACGCGAGGTAGCGCAGAACATTGGTGAGGTCTTGGCCTACAGGTGAGGCTAAGAACTCAGCCAGCTGAATCTGGTTTGATTCGTTTTGTTGCCACCGCGTCAGTGGTGTTGGGGATACGTGTTCGTTACTCATTAAAATTTAGGTCTCCGGATGCGAGATGCGGCTTCCGCGTCGGCAATAGCTGACCGCGCCTGAGAACGCTGCATCTCGAGGTTGATTTTTGCGTCAGTCTCTTTTCGCATCATGTCGAGTTTGACTTGGTGTTCCTCCAACTTACGTCGGAGCCCTGCTTGGTGTTCTACATCCTTTTCATTGGATTCAGCTGGAGCGCCTTCTTGAGCACCTGCTTCCGCTTGTGCTTGTGCGTCACGTTGCAACTTTTCAAGCCGCAGCATCGCACGAACGATAATCTCACCAACTTGTTGCAACGCTTCGCGGTAATATGCGACGTCTTCGCGAATCATAGGGTCTGCTTGGATCTGCTCCAAGTGTGCTACCGCGTGGCCGTGAACCAATGACATCGGTTGTGCTACATCTTCGAGAGGTGCGCCGTCTTCTTCTACCGAAGCGACATATTCGCTCAACTTCTTGAGGTGGACTGGCAAGTGGAGCATGTGAGGGTCGTTCGGGCGAATCTCAACAGTGTGACCTTCAATGAGGTCGTTGTTTTCAAGTGCAGCGAGCTGCTCGTTGATGTCAACACGCTCAACCTCGGGAGGTGCGATATAACGGTCAACATTGTCGTAACCTACTTTTGCCGCCACTCTATCGCGCATCAATCGTTGACGCCCAACAACATCGAAGGCTGGAGAGAGGTCAGTCAATTCACGCAAAGCAACTTGGCGAGATGCTGCTGACCCGCCGCCTACCGCGCGAGTGACTTTGACAGAATCCTGATCAATGTTGAAAAGTGCTTCAAGTGGGACGCCGCGCGCCTCTAATTTGGCTCGGAACTTTGCAACTTCCGCGCCGCCTTTTGCCGTCTTCGGGTAATTCTTCCGCTGGACGCGACGGAACATCTCACGAAAAAGCCTGTCCATTGGTTCGTAGAACAAATTTAAACTGGTGACTGACAACTCAGAGGCTTGTTGGACTGACGCCTCAACCTCATAACGAGTTCGGTCGCGGTTGTCCGAGAAAACATTCGCGCTGGAAAATTGCCCAACCTTATCATTCACGAGACGGGTGAGCTCCCCAATAGCGGGGACAATGTTTTGGCCAAAGTTTGGTGTGGTCTTCTCAACAGCTTTAAAGCCTGGTGCTAACACTGCGTAAGGTCCGAAGTAGGTCAGACTCAACTTTTCGAGATCCTGGGGAGACGCAGGTTGAATCAACATCGACGACGAGAGTTTAGCCCCATCGAGCCATTGGCAACGTGCAATGTTGAGTTCTTGAATTATTGAAAATATGCGCCACCCCAGCCCACGAATGCCGTGGTAGTAACCATTGGTGCCTTGTCCGTAAGTGAACCCCACCATACACTGATGAATGTGCTCAAAGCGGGATTTTCTCTTAAACAAGAAATCGCCGCCCTCGCCGTTTTCGCGAAAAATGTAGTGTGAAACACTGCCATCAAACTCTTGGATGAACGCGTTTACCACCTTTACAGGGGCTCCGGTCGTAGATGCTCCGAGGTCATTGTTCTTGGCGTTTTCCTGCCAAGATTCCCAATCGTCGCCGCGACTACCACCACTCATGCTGTCCGTAGAACCTGCTGCGCTGGCGTCAATGATTGCTTTTTGGACTTCCTCAACATCCCAACCCAGTTTTTTAGCTGCTTCAGGGTTCCGGATAAAAGAGTGTAGCTGATGCGTCTCATATTCGCGAATCCAGAATGCAACTTGGATATTTTCCTCGGATGCCATAGTCCGGCGCGGAATTAGGAAGTCGCCAAATTTTGCTGAATTAAATCGCCAGTCGTAGGAATGATCGAAGGCTGCAAATGATACTCCATCTTGGAGCCAATAAGACGAGAGTAATAAAAACCGATGGGAATACTCCGGCCACGCTTTGACCATGTTTGTAAATTCCTCAGCGATTGCGCCGTTCCACTCCTCGCGCTCATTCTCATCACCAAAGTCTGTTTTGACTGTGATGTAGGTGGGGACTGAGTTGAGTAGATCCACGTAGCCTGCTTGGGCTTTATCTAAGATCGCTCCAGCTTCGTCAAAGTTCAGGTTGCAACGATCAGCTTGGTTTGCCGCTGCGAGGTCTGCTTCATCAAAAGGGGGCTCTCCGTCGAACATCGCGCGAATAGAAGCGCGGTTTAGTGCGCTTTGGTGATCGTCGTTCCGCAGACTATTATACAGGTCGTGCGCCGAGCGCATATCTTTAAGGCGCTCCGCAGGGGCTTCGCCTGTGTCTGCGTCAAGTGTTGCCAATTCAAGGTCGGCGAGTGCGTCAATTCCGTGTTTAGCCATATCAGTCTAAGTTTCGTTTTCGAAGTACAATCTCAGCTAAACTGCCATCTTTGCAACCGTGCAAGACTACTGCGTCTGAGCTGACTGGTAGTGCGTGATCGACGGGGGAGCGACCTGCGTGGAGTGCTTTACAGACTACCTTGTTATTGTTGGTGTTCCGCCGGTAGCTGCCAGATGACCAATTATGTTGAATCAAATTGGTGTGGTGGCAGTTGGGAACAATCTCATACTGCATTTCAACGTCGAAGGGTTGCACCATGTAATGGATCAAAATGGATCGCTCCCAAAGATCGTTTGGATAAATTCCCGTGCCGACCATGTGACTGTCTTGCTGTGCGAAGGTCAGCGGGTTATTGTCGTCATCCCGAGTTTGCACGAAGTGTGTAGGGTGGATGCACCCCATAAACGGCAGTCCTGCAGAAACATATTCTTGGTGGAGTGTCTCGACCCACCCGCGTTTTAGCGGGGTGTTGTCAAGCTCAAACCAATACCATGCGCTTTGGCTGGTTTTAGGGTCTTCGTGGATTAGTCGGGCAGTCTCCCGAAAATGAATGTTGCAAGCCTGCGGCCAACCCCCTAAAGGTTCCACTTCGAGAACTTTAAGGTCTACGGAAGAAAACATCCCTTTGATTCCTTCGTGGAGTTGCTGCGCCGCAACAATGGCTGTGGGAGTGGATACCACTACAGCAGTGTGGAGACCATTTGCCCCAAGGCGTTCAATGACTTTAATCATGTTTGGAACAAGCGCGCCATCGGACGCGGAAACAGGGAAAACAATCAACATGTTGCAATGCTCGCTGCAATTAGTTTTCTACGCAAGAAAAATCATCCGCGAGTTAGTCGGCGACTGACGCCTTGGTGTCCGTGCGAAAGTTTTGGGGCTGAGTTAGCCCTGCCTCCCATCTTCTCAATCTGCTGTCTCCAGCTGTTGTTGTTGGCCGTAGTGGCTTCCGAAACTTCGGTAGCGGGGTCAAAGTTGCAACGTTCTCTTGCAACTTCGATTAAAATGAATGCAGCATCTGCGACGTCAGGGCTAAACCCAATCCTGCCTTTCATGTCTTTTTTCTGCTCAACTTCAAACAATATTCCCTCTGCGTTCTTAGTAGTTTTGTGGGTCGTGTAAGACCGCGAAGTCATCTCCTTAATGGTGTCAGGGTCAATCCCTTTTAACTGGTTTTGGCGCAGAAGTTCTTTCCCTGCAAACCAGAGTTCTGAGACTCGGTTCTTATATCTGTCACACCCAGGGGTGCGGTCTGAGATACTGGTGGGTCGCTCGGAAGCGGCTCCAGCAAACGACACGGGGAGCACATCGGGAGACCACTCAGAATAAATGATGTCGCCGAAAGGAGCTCCCCCACCAGTCCAATCATAGCCTGCGTGTTTTGGGTTGACGCGGCGAGCAGTGCAAAGGTCTCGGAACTGTCGCGCAATCTGGTAATTTCGCGGGGTTGGGTCATTCAAGTCTTCAACAATCTCAATCCACTCATCAAATTGCAGCGTTTCAACGCCGTCTGTGCTGCTCCCAAGATGACCAAAGTAAGCAATCGCACGGTCACCCCCAGTTACAAAAGAAGGGTCTAAAGCTGCCAGTGGAGTTGCCGGTTGCCTCCACAGCACAGATTTAGTGCCACCTCCCATCACGACTTCAGACTCAGAATAAATCGCAGTCTGAGCGCCAGTTGGCGACCAGAAACCTTTTACCATTCGCCAATACCCTGGGCTGTTAGTGCCTCCGGTGTTGTGAGCGATCTTAGCGATCTTTTCCGGTGTCAGCATCCAATCGTAAATGACTTCACCTGCCTGCATATTAGGGTTTTTGGTCGCGTCAAAGTGGAGACAGTAACCCATTTTGGTTTCCCACTCGTCGTCAGATTGATTGATGGATTCCCACCCATTCGCGGGCTCTGACAATTTCCCGAAAGGATCGTAGTAGCTCTTAGGGTTCCCAACCCCCAACCCTTTAAGGTAATCGTTTGCCTCCAAGTTGGTGGTCATCGCTTCGAGGAGTGAAAACGACAGTTCAGGAAGTTCATCCATGAGCATAATAATCCGAGGGGCTTTGAAACCAATTAGCTTACCAATGGCATCTTTCTCTTTGGACTTTTCTCCAGCTAGAAGTGCGATGCCTCTGTTTTCGACAAAGTCGCCGTCGATGTTGACTCCACGGATAATTCCCATTGAGTCTACCAGCTTCCCTGGCAGCCCTGGGACTCCGCGCCACAAATCTGAGATAGACCCCCAAATCCGTCGCCGCGAATCTTTTAGCGATGTGGAGGTTGCAAACACCATTGTATTGGCCGGATCGGCCAAGTATTCGATCAGACCAAACGCGGCAGCGAAGTCAGTTTTGCCCGATGACGCGCAACCAGCCAAAGCGAGATACTGGTAATCGAGCGCCTTTTCCGCCATCTGCTCAAACCACGGGTGGATCACTAATTGCTTTGGGATGTCTTTTCGGCCCCACAACATCCTCACCAGATTTAAGAAGTGACCCGCTTTGCCAAGACCCCCTTCTTCGGGTGCGAGCCCCATTTTATATGCTGCGAGTTCGATTGAGAGGTCGGTCTGGTCTGCTCTCCACTCCCAGCCATACCTAATTATTGGTTCCGTGCTTGACATGTTTTCGTAGATGGCTATTTTGTGCGTATGAAACGAAATCCCCCTTTATATTTGAATCGAGGACATGGTGACGTTCGCATCTACCACGTTCGGGTCAACGCGTTTGAAATCCGTTACAAGGTAGGTGGTGAGACAATCCGTGAAACGCGCAAGACTTCAGAGATCGCTCGCTCGCGTGCCGAGGAGGTGCTCACTGCAATGGGGGAGGGTGGCTCAGTCCCCTCGGGGGATGAACTCCAGCTTTATAAATACGTCCACAAAAAAGCTGCGGAGTTGGGTGTGAGCATCATGGAGGTGTGGAACTTTTGGGAAAGATCCCATCGGCAAACTTCGGAGCCGCTGGTCACAGTTATAACTGCATTTTTAGACGACCAGCGTCGGCGGAAGGTTTCTAAATCGACGTTTGCAGCAAATGTAAGTCGGCTATCTGCGTTGGTCAGGGGGATGCGGATAGGGTTCAAGGCAGAAAATGCTCACATGGATGACATCCAAGCCATCCATTTAGATAGCTGGCTAGGTAGCACATTCGCCAACATGACAACGCGGTTGAACCATCGTCGCGCCTGTGTCCAATTGTGGCGGTGGTCTATCAAGAAGGGCTACCTTGCTGATGCTCAATACTCCGAAGCGGACAAAACCACTGTCCCACAAGTGCCAAAAGAAGACCCTACTTTTTACACTGTGAAGGAAATGACAGCCATGTTCCAGTGGATCGAAAAGAATCGCCCTTTAGCCGTCCCCCACGTATTGCTGGCGGGGTGGTGTGGTATCCGAAACGCGGAAATCCTCCGCATCAAGTGGGGTGATCTAAACCTCCCCAACGCAACGGTAAACTTGTCATCTAGCATTACGAAAACTCGTCGGCGTCGCGTAGTCAAAATCCCCCTTGTAGTCATTGCAAAGCTGCGGGAATGGTCGGAGGAACATGGTTATCGCGCAGAGTGGTCTCCAGTCAGTAGTGGGCGATACGCCGCCACTTCCCTCAAAATTGGGCGCACCACTCTCGACATTCCTTCAAAATCAAACGGGCTTCGGAAATCGTTTATCACTCACAAGATTGCAATTCAGGATGATACAATTGCTAAGGTTGCCGAATCGTGTGGTCACAGCGTCGAAGTGTTGCAGTCTAATTACAAGGGGTTGGTTCCGGTGAACGAAGGCGTCAAGTGGTTTGCAATCTTGCAATGCCCTTGATTGCAATGTTGATAAACTGCGCCTAAAATCAACTTATCATGGCAAGACCATCAAAGTTTAAAAACCCTAAAAAACTCAACTTATACGTTGAGGAAACAACTGTCGAGCGGGCGCGCCGAGTTGCAATCCGGCTCAACAAATCCATCAGTGACGTTTTTTCTGACTTCATTGCAAAGCACTCACTCGGCGATAAATAGATGCCTACTCCAATTTTAGCAATAGATCCTGGCAAGAGTGGTGGGCTGGTGTGGGGCGACGGCTCCACTGCTGGCACAAAGTCAGCAAAGATGCCTGAGACTGCCCACGACCTGCGGGATTTACTCTACGAGATCCTCGACGAACTCGGGGAGTCTCCCACGGTTTATATGGAGAAAGTTGGGGGTTTCATCGCAGGTCGAGGTGCTCCTGGCTCCGCCATGTTTAATTTTGGGCGCAATGTAGGGATCTTGGAGGGTGTTGTCGTAGGGATGAATTTGCGGTTGATCCTTCCGACGCCCCAAAAATGGCAGAGTGCTATGTCACTAGGTCGGAAAGGAAATATGACAACAACGGTGTGGAAAAACAAACTCAAGGCTGCCGCACAGAATTTGTTCCCCGCGCATAAAATTACGCTCTACACCGCAGACGCTTTTTTAATTTACTACGCGGCATACCACAAGGATCTGTGAACTCAAACCCCAACCACCACCTGATGATTATCCACCTTGGGTTAGGGGACAACCTTATCTGCAACGGGTTGGTGCGTGTGTGGTTGGAGGATCACCCTAATGTGCATAAGTTGTTCATACCTTGTAGGCATAACAATATTAAATCAGTTGCATGGATGTTTCGAGACTTGGGTCCACGTTTAGAATTGATTCCAGTCCCCAATTACGACCCTTACAAGGTCATTTTTGACGACATTGCGCTGATGTGGGACGCCAACCAAGTCACGAATCTCACCTGTTTTAACAACCGGTTTGACAAGGAAAAATTTGATCAAGAGTTTTACCGGTTGGCGGGTGTGGACTTTGAGGCGCGGTGGCAACGGTTTTTCTACAAGCGGGACAAATCAATTGAGTTACCTGTGGGGGAGTCTGAGCTTCGCATCATTCACGACGACCCTAGTAGAAATTATATTTTATCTCGTGAGAATTACCCTCAGTTGGAGGTTGCAACCCATGTAAGTGACTTCAATTGCACTAACATTTTTAGGCTTGTCGCCGTTTTAGAGGGCGCTAAAGAGTTACACGTAATAAACAGTAGCATCTACAATCTGATGGAGACCTTGAATCCCTGTCTTGAACAAGAAAGGTTCTGGCATTTCTATGCGAGGGCTGACTTCACAATACCCACTACCAAACAAAACTGGATTAAACTATAATGCAAAAAATCACTACAAACCACCGTTGGAATTACCTCCATTTCTGGAACCCTCCTGGCACTTACATTCTGGAGAATCAAGCTGCGTCAACGTGTCTGGCGCAATCTCCTGGCGCAATCGTTGAAACTGTCTCGCGCGAAAACTGGCAGAAAAAGAGTCTGTTGCAACTAAACGACGGCGACCGGATTCTTATTGTTCGTCCTGGCGCTTTCGGGGATCTCCTGATGATGACTCCACTCATCCGCTCACTGCGGGCTCAGTATCCGCTGAGTGAAGTCCATGTTGCTTGTGCTGAGGCTTATATGTCTGTGCTCCAAGGCGTCGTTGGACTAACTCCCTACCCAACGACGGAAGACGCGTTGAAGCAATACGACCTCATTCTCTGGATGGAAGACGTGTTGGAAAACAACCCTGTTGCAGAGGGTTTGCTCGATGGCGTTGACTGCTTTTTCGAGCGTGCTGGAATGGCAGCAGTCGATGGGAAGCACTTGGACTACGAAATAAAAGGCTCCGAAGAATCGGAGGCAATGGAACGGGCTGGGCGCACCCGTGGAAAGAAGCGCGTTACGATTCAGTGCCGTTCGTCGTCGCAGGCACGTAACTACTCCACCGAAAATTGGACGAAGATTATTCACGGTCTGTGGGAGCGAAAGGTCGAGGTTTTCCTCGTAGGTGCTCCCCACGAAATTTCAGGCTTCACAGAGGATCAAGCCATTGCAGATATTTACAACATGACGGACATTCCGTTGAGCTTTCGGCAGTCAGCTGCAATTGTTGCAACATCGGATCTACTGCTCTCAGTTGACTCTGCGATGATGCACGTAGCTGGTGCGCTGGGAGTTCCCTGTATCTCATTACATGGTCCCGTCTCAGCGGAGTCTCGGACTAGCAGCCTTAAAAACAACACTCCTCTCACGGGTGACTGCAGTAATTGTGATTTAGCCCCGTGCTACTATCATCAAAAGGGATCACAACTTTTTCCCGAAGAGGCTCCCTGTGTTGAAGCTGGAGAATGCGTAGTGGTTAATTCGATACCGCCGAGCATTGTGCTTGAGGAAGCGTGTAAGCAACTCCAAATCAAATACTGAGGCTTATGATGACTCTGTTTCCGCAGCAAGTGGGAGCTCGCAATGCGTTGCAACGCGCATTGGAGACCTATGGAGCTGCTTTAGACTCCAGTGATATGGGGACTGGCAAAACGCTCAAGGCTGTGGAGCTGAGTCGAATCAGCCAAAGCCCTCCGTTGGTGATCTGCCCTAAGTCAGTCATCCCCGCGTGGAAAACTACCTTCGAAGGTCAAGGCGTCGAGTTTCTTGATGTGTTGAACTACGAAAAACTCCGGACAGGTAAAACCAAGTGGGGTAACTGGGAGGTCAACATGGGGACTAAACGCTTTGTGTTTTCTGAGGAAGCCCAGTTTATTATTTGGGATGAAGTCCACAAGTGTAAAGGTCGTAGGTCTCAGAATGGGATGATGTTGGCGGGGGCTAAAGGTCGCTACAATCTCATGTTGAGCGCGACTGCGGCGGAAGATCCTACCGAGTTGAAAAACATCGGCTATCTGCTGGGGTTGTTCCCAGACCTCCGAAGATTTGTAATGTGGGCGAAGGCTCATGGTTGTTACGTGGACCCCTGGAAAAACCTCAAGTTTAACTTTCGCAACCGTGAGGTTGCTTTAGGTAAACTGAACGCGGAACTCTACCCTGACCGAGCCCACCGGATTTCGCGCGACGACATGAAAGAGTTTTTTAAAGAGACTCACATCGTGACAGAGCCGCTAGATTTTGGTGACAAAGGTAAGATCGAAGCAGCCTACTCTACAATGGAAGACGAACTCCTTGCTCTTGAGGAAGCTATGGCTGATGACAACCCTGCAGCTGCCATCTTAACAGCGCAACTTCGAGCGCGTCAGAAAGTCGAACTCTTGAAGATCCCAGTGATGGCGGAGATAGCACAGGACTACATGGATCAAGGTTTTAGTGTTGCAATCTTCCTGAACTTTGACGCTTCAATCCTGGCAATTGACGCGCTGCTTAAAGGCGTAGCCCCTTTAATTTGGGGAAAGCAGGACGATTACGAACGACAAGTTTCGATGGAATTGTTCCAGACCAATGAGGAGCAAGTGATCATCTGCAACATTGCAGCTGGTGGTGTAGGCATTAGCCTTCACGACGTCCACGGAGGTCACCCACGAGTTGCGTTGATCAGCCCAAGTTGGAACGCAAAGGACATGGTGCAAGTGACTGGGCGAGTGGATCGTGCTGGTGGAAAGTCCCCAACCATTCAGAGAATTTTGTTTGGTGCTGGCACTATCGAGGAAGAAATCCGAAAATCTTTAAACATTAAACTTGCTAATCTCCGAACTCTGCATAATAAATCTGTGTAACATGAGTGAACCACAAAAAACACCCGATCCCGAAGGCGACCACGCTAAGTTTAACCCTTCCTCCCTCAAGATGTGGGAGTTATGTCCGAGTTACATGAATAGGGATGATCAGGGACCAAACCCTGCAGCCGAGATGGGGACTCGCCTCCACGACGCACTGGAGACAGGGGACACAAGTAAACTCCTCAACGACGAAGAGATCGAACTTTATGAACTCACTCAGATGGCTGTAGGTAATATCACTGGGGAGCATCGCGCTAAGCTGGGTAAGGGCTACACCATCCTGAATGAGATCAAGGTTAAAATTGATCTACCTAATGGGGACTCAACGTATGGCACTTGTGACAAGCTCATTCTCTCTGCGGACAAAAAGTTCGGGGTCGGGATGGATTACAAAATGGGGTTGATGGCAGTGGACGACGCTGAGATTAACGCGCAAGTCGCAGCCTACAATGGGGGGATTTTCCAAATGTTTCCCGAGTTGGAGTTGACTGAGTTCTATTTGATCATCCCCCGTCAGGACGAAATCTCCCACGGGACGTTCACCCGTGACGACTCAAAAAACCAGCTGCTCCGCACAAGCACAACCATCAGGCGCGCAAAAGAGTTGGGTGGCGAGGTTTTCAGCCCGCAGCATAACCTGTGTGAGTTCTGCGGTCGGCAGGGTAAATGCAAAGCCCTCTCCGAGAAGGCTTTACTCGTCGCCCAAAAGTATGCTGGCGAATCGGAGAGTGATGACCCTTTTGACATTCCGAGCGATGTGTCTGGTGATGCCCACGACGACCCTGTGGAGATTGCTAAGTTGCTCCAGGTTGCAAGGATCTTAAAGGGTTGGTCTGATGGGGTTTGGGAGCAAGCTCGGTCGCTCGCATTCGAAGAAGGCTGGGACATTCCAGGCTTCAAGAAGCTCGAAGTAAAATCTCGGCGGGTGATTTCGTCCCCTGCTGGCGCTTACAAGTTGCTCGGTCCCGATTCAGAGTTTAATCTCGATCTTGAAGAATTTCTGCAGTGTTGTTCAGGTGTTGCAATTGGCAAGCTGGAGGATGCTGTGAAAGCAAAGGCACCTAAAGGGAAAAAGGCGTCCTACTGCGAAGGGGCTGAAGATATTCTTCGGGATTCTGAAGTCCTCTCCGGTGGTGACAAAACGTCTTGGCAACTTCGGATTGACCGGAACTTTCATCACAAGAAATAAACAAAACAAAAAACAAAAAACAAAAAAAAAACAAAAATGAAATCATCATTCGCTAAGAAAACAGGGGAAACCCCCGAAGAAACAGAAGTAACGGACGCAAAAGCCGAAATCGTAACTGATGAAGCTCCTACGCCGAAGAAGAAGAAAGATACCTCTTCAACTAAAAAGTCGGAGCCAGATCCCGCGAAATCAGATATTGTAACCCACGAAAAGCAAGAACTCGCAACTCCTGACGCAACGGCATCATCCGGCGGTATTGAGGGTGACCTCGACGCGGACGACGTTAAGCTCCCCCGAATCAACCTTGTGCAATCTACGTCAGCTATTGCCGATGAGTTCACACCAGGGTCATTCGTGTTGGATAAGGAAATCGAGTTGGGAAACGAAGAACACCCTGTCCAGATGGTTACGTTGTGGGGTCGCAAGCTCTTGCAGCAAAAGCTCCCTTTTGGCGAGTCAGATGAGTCGCCGCTTATCTTCAAAACTCGACGGGAAGTGAAGGAATGGGGTGGCACAACCGATTACTCGCCAGATGCAATCAAAGCCGGTCAATACTTCGAGAATCTCGCGCACTTTGTTGTGGCTGTTAAATGCCCTGACGATGCGGCGGAAGACTTGCAAGGTCGCTTTGAACTTGATCTGGAGGGCGAGCTTTGGACTCTAGTTGCCTTCACAGTCAACGGTTCAAGTTACAACGCTTTTGGCAAGCAGATGATCACTGCTGCTATGAGTGACAACATCTGGAGCCGTGCGTGGGAAGTCAAGCCAGAGAAGCGTAGTAACTCCAAGGGTCGCTGGTTTGTGCCAGTTCCTCGTTTCAAAGGTAAAATTGTTGACCCTGATCGGTTGCAGTTCTTTGCGGATCTCGCCGCACAAGTCAGCAGTTAAGTTTTCCCTCTCACTATCTATCCGGTAGCTTTATATCGGGGGTTGGAGGTCAGGCATCTGACTTTTGACCCCCTTTTTATTGCACCCACCAAAAATATGACTCAAAACATTATTGGGATCGACTTCGAAACCTACTACGACAAAGAAGTTTCCATCACGGTCCAAGGAACTTACAATTACTGCCGCCACGAAAAATTTGACGCTTATCTGATCACCATTGTTGACAGCCAAGGTAACGAATACGTGGGGCGTCCCGAGGACTTCGACTTCACTTCAATTGTCAATCCTGGCGATGTGTGGGTCAGCCACAACAAGAGTTTTGACCAGACCGTGTATGTTGCGCTAGTTGAAGCTAAGTTAATCCCCGCTGTCTTCCCCGAGGAATGGCATTGCTCTGCCGACTTGACTGCTTTCCTCGGATACCCTCGCGCACTGGACAACGCAGCGCACTTCCTGTTGGACGAGATCCCCGACAAGTCAACTCGAGCCAAAATGAAAGGGCAGAACTGGGACGACATGACTCCGGAGTTTCGCAAAGAGGTGCTCACTTACGCTACGGAGGACTCTCGTCTTTGCCGCGACATTTTTGTAAAATATGGTCATTTGTGGCCACAGGTTGAACGCGACTATTCCGACCACACTGTCCTGATGGGAAATCGGGGCGTTCCGGTGAATGTTGCAAGTATTGCCAAGGGGATTGCAACTTTGCAGAAACAGATTTGGGACGCGGAAGCCAGCATCCCGTGGGAGTGGGACTCAGATAAAACCCCCCTATCCCCGAAGTCACTGGCGAAGCAGTGTCGCGCAGAAGACATCCCAGCACCGAAGAGTCTGGCAATGGACAGCGTAGAGTGCGCGCAGTGGGAAGATCAGTATGGTGATGAATATCCGTGGGTTCAAGCCATGCGAACTTGGCGACGTTGCAATATGCTCGTCAAACGATTGAAAGCAATGCAGTCGAGGATCAAGAAAGACGACTCAGGTTGGATGGCATACAACCAACTCTACGGGGGTGCTCACACATTGCGCGATTCTGGCTCAGGTGGTGTTAATATGCAGAATCTCCCACGGGCCGAAATGTTTGGGGTCACTTTACGCGAAATGGTCGAGGCTCCGAAGGGATTTAAGCTAATTGTTGCGGACTACGCTCAAATCGAGGCTCGTGTGACCGCGTGGCTCGCTGGCGACGATGCTTTGCTTGCATTGGTAAGGCAGGGAATTGACATCTATGAGGCGCACGCACGGGCGACGATGGGCTATACCGGCTCCCAGCCCTTAAAGAAAGTGGACTTCAACATGCGTCAATTGGCCAAAGCTCGAGTGTTGAGCTTAGGGTTTGGTTGTGGTGCCAAGAAGTTCGTGCTGATGGCTAAGACCATGTATAATCTCGACATTTCGCTAAAAGACGCGGAGCGGACGGTGAAAGAATATCGCAAGACAACGCCAGTCCCCAAACTCTGGCGGCGTTTGGAGCGGGACGTTTGGAGTAATTCAGACTCCACATATAAAATCGAACTGCCCAGTGGTCGATGTCTGACTTACCGCAACGTGACACGGCGCGGTGACGAATACACTCAAGTTTTAACCGTGGCAGTGCCGCGCGGTCGTAACTTTATCAAAACAAAAACGTGGGGAGGGAAGCTAACTGAAAATCTGGTGCAAGCTACCGCTCGCGACTTGTTCATCGAGGGTGTGCTGCGAGTGGAAAACGCAGGGTTCCCCGTCATCATGAGGGTCCACGATGAGGTTGTGTGTCTCGTGAAAGAGGAAGATGCGGAAGCCTCTGCCCGTGAAATCGAACGCCTCTTAGCAACGCCTCCGGCGTGGGCAACAGGTCTCCCGATTGAAGCAGAAGCAGACATCATGGACAAATACACAAAATGAACTGGTTCTACATTCCCAATCACAGCACGACTCAAACGGAAAAGCTGGAAGGCAACCCGTGGGACTTCGAGTCGGCGCGACCTAAACTGGCTGATAAACCTGCTTACCGGAAATGGTGCAAAAGCGAGGACACTCAGCACATATTTTTCACCGCATTCGAAGGATTGAATCCTGGGCTGCGCGTGGAGAAAGAAAACAATCCTCCGCTCAAACAGTGGGCGTGGGTTGTAGACTACGACTACCGAGGCAAGCAGGAGGAACTGATTGCGAGGATCGAAACGGAACTCCCTGCGGATCTCCTCCCAACTGCTGTAAGTAGCACCTTCAGTGGTGGAGCTCGTGTGGTGTGGGTGTTTGAGGACTTTGTTTGGGCTGACCAACCCGAGGTGAGCGAACGCTTCCAGCGAAAGTTGGGGGAACTCCTCAAAGTCAGCCGCCTAGCTCCAGGTTTTGATGATGCTTCTTACTCCACAGTAATTACATGGGAACTCGGCCAAGACTGGCAAGTTTTAGGCCAAGGTAATAAGCTGAGCACGCAGACTCTTACTAAGTTGCAATTTGAGTGTTGCCGTGCCGTCAAGAGCGTTAAATCAGGCTACACAGAAATCCCGTGGGACGTAATCCAAACTAAGGTGGAAGAAATGTTCCCTGGCCGATTGGGTGAACTCACTCTCGGGCGTGACGTGCGAGTGCCGCTGTTCTGGATTGATGATAAAAATCCAGATCATTCGGGCATCTGTGCTGAGTGGGGGGTTTATTCCTTTTCAACTCGGGCTGACCAAGGGCTGACGTTTTGGGACGACATTCTCGGGGCGGAGTTTATGCGTCAGTTTTCGGAAAAGAAAATTGCTGGCGCTGTCGACAACAATTTCTTTGATGGGAAACTCTACTGGCAAATCAGTGGTCAAGAACAATTTGAGTTTACTACGAAGGACGATCTGACCCAGTCACTGAAAGTGCGTGGCTACAGTCATCGGGTGGATAAAAAGGCTACCTCTACGGAAGTGGATCAAATTATTGAGGGCATCCGGTCATCCAACCGCGTGTTCGCGGCGTGTCCATTCCCTCACACTCATGATCGCTTCGTCGACCACAACGGCAACCGCTACCTGAATATCAATCACCGGAAACCGATGCTCCCTGCAGGGAGAGAGGAGTGTGAAGACGACAAAAACTTCCCTTGGTTCTCTGAATTTCTTGAGGGCTACTTCGACGAAGCGTTGCAGGATGGCTGCAGACCAATAGATTTCTGGTTGGCTGACATGCAGCGCACGTTGCGAGCGTTGCATGGCGGGGAACCCTGCTCGGGCAAAGCGGAGATTCTGGCTGGAGGTAAAAACCTCGGCAAGTCACTCATGGCAATTAAGGTGAAGCGTATGTTGTTTGGCTCAGGGACTGACGCAGGTAAATTTCTCTTGGAGCAGGGCGCATTCAATAAAGAGTTGGCACAATGCTTTCATTGGTATGTAGATGACAACCAAAGCGTCTCGAGCTCACAACGGCACATGCTTTTCTCGGAAACACTGAAGAAGCACGTTGCAACCCCCGAAGTTGTTTATCACCCCAAGTTCCAAGATGCCAATGTCATCCCGTGGTATGGGCGAATCTCGATCACATGCAACGATGACCCTGATTCACTGTCTATTATCCCCAACATGGATATGACTATCCGAGACAAAGTCTCACTCTACAAACTGAACCGTCGCGAGATCAAGTTCCCCGCGAACTCGGACTTGCACAAAATTCTGGAACGGGAGTTGCCTTATTTTGTAGGTTACATGCTCCACCACTACGACCCGCCAATCAAAGTTTTAGACACTGTGCGATTTGGCATCAAGCCTTACCACCACGTCGATTTACTGCAGACCGCGAAGGAAGTTACCAGCCACGCTCGGTTGGAGGAAATAGTAGAAATCTGGCGGGATTTGAACAAGTATGATGACAACGACTCCGACGACAGTCCTGTGTGGGAGGGGACTTCGTCAGCACTGCTGGCTCAGATGACCGTGCATGAGGGTTTGCGGGGTGTGCTAAAAACCTACAGCCCGACCAGCTTCGCGCGAGCGTTGGATAAGCTGCAGAAAGATGGTTCTTGTCCCTTCATGAATGTTCAAATGCAGGGTCGAAAACGCCTTTGGAAACTAGAAAAATTGACAGCATAGGTTTTAGGCGTATAAATACTTTATGCGCGACAAAATTTCATGAACAAAATTGCACTAATCACAGGCATCACCGGACAAGACGGATCTTATCTCGCAGGGCAACTCCTGCAGCTGGGCTATGAAGTCCACGGGGTCATTCGCCGATCTTCCAGCTTTCACACTGAGCGGATCGAACACATTTTCAGTAAGTTGCAACTCCACTACGGCGACCTGACTGACGCGGGTGCTATCTCCCACATCATTGGGAAAGTCCGGCCCGACGAGATTTACAACCTCGGCGCACAAAGTCACGTCATGGTGAGCTTCGAGCAGCCCGCCTACACGACGGAGTCAATCCTCATGGGGACGCTGCATGTGCTAGAAGCCGTCAAACATCTGAGAACTGCTAAGTGGGAACCTAGAATTTATCAGGCATCGTCGTCAGAAATGTTTGGCGCGGCTGCTGGCCCGCAGGATGAAGACACTGCTTTCCAACCCCAAAGCCCATACGCGGTGGCGAAGGTTGCGGCGCACAACATGGCTGAGTTTTACCGCGACGCGTATGGCATGTTCATTTGTTCGGGAATCCTGTTCAACCACGAGAGTCCTCGCCGTGGCCCCACTTTCGTGACCCAAAAAATCGTTCGCGCTGCGGTGGCGATTTCAAAGCACCCAAACGCAGACCCTCTGATCCTCGGTTCACTGTGGCCCCAACGTGACTGGGGCTACGCCGCAGAATACATGGAAGCGGCTTGGCAGATGATGCAACTGGACCTCCCGCGCACTCTAGTAATTGGAAGTGGAGTGACTCATACGGTTGAAGCGTTCCTCAACGCGGTATTGGAGGAGTTGGGTCTGGATCGCACGATTCTGGAGTCCCTAAATAAGTTGCAGGTGGGTGATAAAAAATACGTCCGCGCAGCGGAGGTTCCCTTGTTACTGGCAGATGCGTCGCGAGCCAAGGAGGCAATCAACTGGAGACCAAAAGTCCTCATGCCTGAACTCGTGTCCATGATGGTTAAATCAGAACGTCTTAAAGTCTCTTACCACAAATGAACACTGAAAAAAATACTAAACTCACCGTTGCAACTGAAGTCACTGATGGTGACCGTGAGTGGTTGCAACAAGTTAAAGCCCACCAGTTGGTTACCCGTGTTATGGGCTCCGTTGTCCGGATGGAGTTGATGGTGTCTAAAGTTGACAGCGAGTTCATTTATTGTGGCCCGTGGAAGTTTTCAAGGGAAACTGGCGCTGAAATTGACGTGGATTTAGGCTGGGATAAGTTCAACACGGGTGCCACCCTGCAACCTGCGAAGCGAACTAAGAAATCATGATCTCCAACGCAAAAACCAACGGTGAGTGGATCGACGAGACCGCTGATGAATTGGATCTCCCGCTATCTGTGATGGAGCCTCGGAGTCAGTGGGACGCGGCTATTGTAGGGGTGAGTGGGGGAACTACAATTTATGACCTCAACATGGTTATTGACATCCTAGAAGCCAGCGGCATGGATCGCGACGAGGCGTGGGAGTTTCACGAGTTCAATCAGCAGTCATTGTTGTGGGAATTTATGCACTGCCCCCCTAAGAGTGATCTCGAAAAGGAATACAAGCTTAACTTGGACAGGCTTCGGGAAGACCCTGATGTCGTCCACACGAGCATGTTAAGACATCAAATTGCACGGTTGACAGATGCCCAAGTGAAACACCTCTACCCACATTTGTTTGAATTATGATAACACTCCTCGCGGCATCAATGATTGCGCTCCTACCGTCTTTAGACGGGGTGGGCGATCACGAGCAATACCACTGGCTGGAACAAGGGGCTGAACTTTTCCCAACTAAGTTAATTCGTGAAATCGAGCTCGACTGGATCAAAGACCAGGAAAACTTTTGAATATTATGTATAAGTATCTGATCTGGCTGGCGATAACGCTCGGTCTCCTATGGGCAGCAATTAGCCTGAGTTCATGTACGCTGATGGAGATGTTGCGCGACCAGGATAGGGCTCGCACGAAAGCAATAAGACTTTTTACACCAAACGGCAACGATTAAACAACCAAATAATTACGATGCATAATTACCCTGCCGACCCACCGGAGGTGAATGAACCTGTGGCAATCCATCGACCAACAACCAAATAATTACGATGCATAATTACCCTATTGACCCACCAGAGGAGGATGAACTCCCCGAATGCTGTGACGAAGTGATGGAGTATGACGAGGGGACGAACAACTGCGTCTGCTCGATCTGCGAGAAGGTCATCGAAGGCGCGGACTACTCATCCGGTCGCGGTGGACCCGAATACGACATTGATGCTCCGAATGACTGG
>TARA_R110000772_G_scaffold58539_7_pt1 | contig 18830 bp, 12 predicted proteins | sample TARA_R110000772 | Tara Oceans TARA_R110000772 (sample SAMEA4397948) | marine metagenome | biome: Polar Biome; feature: [SRF] surface water layer (ENVO:00010504); material: water (ENVO:00002006), including particulate matter (ENVO:01000060) such as... | depth 5 m | reverse complement strand
GAAGCGGGCGCAGCTGTGATGGACTTGACGATACGCGATTGGATGGTGATTGCCGGTGTGCTGCTGATTCTGGCGGTGCTGCTGGATGCCTGGCGGCGGGTGCGCAATGAGCGCCGTGCGGCAGTGCGCATCAAGTTGGTTGGCGAAGAGGGGGAGGGCACCGGCGAGCCGGATATTGCCGTGTTCCGCGAGCTGCCCAACGGCGGCGCCCGCGTGGTGCACCGCTCAGATCTGCTGGATGCGCAGGCGCAGCACAAGGCCAGCGATGCCGGGGCTGTATCACCCCAGGCTTCCGATGCCACCGATGAGCAACCGGCGAACGCAGCCGCTGGTCGCCCGTCGGCTGACGGAACACCCGGGGAGCCGCGCGCGACCCGGGGCCGCGCTGCGCGCAAACGCACGGCAAAAGCGGAGCCTCCGGACGATGGCCTGGTAAGTGGCTTGAGTAGCCGCGATGAGCCCGAGAACCTCGACTGGCTGGATGCTCTGGACGCCGAAGAGCGGGAGCTGTCCGCCAGCGAAGAGCCGGGCCGGCTGCCGCGTGACGTACAGCCGGAAGTCTTCATGTTGAACGTAGTGGCGCGTGAACCCGAGGGCTTCCGCGGCGACGAAATACTGCACATCCTGCTGGCCTGCGACTTGCGCTTTGGTGACATGAGCTTCTTTCATCGTCACGAGCAGGAGGCGGGGCGCGGGCCGATACAGTTCAGCGTTGCCAACATGATGCAGCCGGGTGTTTTCGACATCGACAACATGTCCGACTTCAGCACGCCGGGTCTGGTTTTTTTCGTCACACTGCCGGGCCCTGCGGACATGATGCAGGCCTTTGACTACATGCTGGAGACAGCGCAGACCGTGGCCCACAATCTGAAGGGTGACGTGCTGGATGAAACCCGCAGTGCGTTGACTCGGCAGACGCTGGAGCATTCGCGGCAGCAGATCCGCGATCTCGAACGCCGCATGCTCGCCCACGCGCGCTAGGGCTCAGGTACATGGCAGACGCGGTTGCAGCGGGCGAAGAAGCGGCCCGCCTGCGTGAGCAGCTGGACGACTGGAACTACCAGTACCATGTGCTGGACGACCCCAGCGTGCCGGACGCGCAATACGATCGCTGCATGCAGCGTCTGCGGGAACTCGAGACGCTATTCCCCGACCTCTGCGTGCCCGACTCGCCTACACAGCGGGTGGGTGCCACACCTCTCGCCCAGTTCAGCCAGGTGCAGCATGAGGTCCCCATGTTGTCGCTGGAAAACGCATTTGACGCCGGGGAGCTGGCGGATTTCAATCGGCGGCTGCTGGATCGACTGGGGCGCGACGCGGACGATGCTCTGGAGTTCGCCTGTGAGCCGAAGCTCGATGGCATCGCCGTCAGCCTGCTCTACCGCAGAGGACACTTACAGCGTGGCGCCACCCGGGGTGACGGCAGCACCGGTGAGGACATTACTCACAATGTGCGCACTGTCGCCTCGGTGCCGCTGCGCTTGCGCGGCAGTGGTTTTCCAGAACTACTCGAGGTGCGAGGCGAAATCTACCTGCCCCGCGCCGGGTTCGAGCAGTTGAACAGGGAAGCGCGCGAGCGCGGCGAGAAGACCTTCGTCAATCCGCGCAACGCAGCGGCGGGCAGCCTGCGTCAACTGGATGCCCGTATCACGGCCCGCCGTCCCTTGCAGATGTGTTGCTACAGTGTTGGCCTGTATCAGGGCGGCGAGCTGCCCGGCCGTCACTCCGAGGTGCTGGAGCGCCTGCACGGCTGGGGCCTGCGCATCAACGCCGAATCGAAAGTGGTGACCGGGATTGCAGCCTGTGAAGCCTACTATGTGGCGCTTGCGGCACGGCGTGCCGAACTGCCCTACGACATTGATGGCATCGTCTACAAGGTGAATGACCTCGGCCTGCAACAGCGGCTCGGCTTCGTGTCGCGCGCACCGCGCTGGGCCATCGCGCGCAAATTCCCGGCGCAGGAAGAAATGACCCGGCTGCTCGCCGTGGAGTTTCAGGTGGGGCGCACCGGCGCCATCACGCCGGTTGCGCGTCTGGAACCGGTTTTCGTCGGTGGTGTGACTGTCAGCAATGCCACACTGCACAACGCCGATGAAGTGGAGCGGCTGGACGTGCGCATCGGCGATAGCGTCATCGTGCGTCGCGCTGGCGATGTGATCCCGCAGGTGGTGGCTGTTGTCAGCGAGCAGCGCCCCGCCGACGCCCGCCCGGTGGTTTTTCCCGAGCGCTGTCCGGTGTGTGGCTCGGTGGTTGAGCGTGCCGCCGACGAGGCGGTGTTGCGCTGCATGGGCGGCCTGGTTTGTCCGGCCCAACAGAAAGCTGCAATCCGCCATTTCGTGTCTCGTCGCGCGCTGGATGTGGAAGGTCTGGGCGACAAGCTGGTCGAGCAGTTGGTCGACCAGGGGCTGGTGCATACCGTGGCGGACCTTTACACGCTGCCGCGAGAGGCCTGGCTGCGGCTGGAGCGTATGGGGGAGAAATCCGTGGACAATCTCCTCGCGGCGCTGGAAGAAAGCAAGCTGACCACACTGCAGCGGTTTATCTATGCGCTGGGTATTCGCGAAGTCGGTGAGTCCACTGCCGGCAATCTTGCGCGCCATTTTGGCCGCTGGGAAGCGCTCGCCGCGGCGAGTGAAGAGGCATTACTGGCGGTGCCTGATGTGGGCCCCGTGGTCGCCGATCACCTGCGACAGTTTCTCGACTCCGCGGACAGTCTCGCCGTGGTGCAGGCGCTGCGCGATGCCGGCGTGCACTGGCCTGATCTCGAGGTGCGGCCGGCAGAAGCCTTGCCATTGGCGGGTGAAACCTGGGTGGTCACCGGCAAGCTGGAGTCCCTGGGGCGCAGCGAAGCCAAGGCGTCTCTGGAAGCACTTGGTGCGCGGGTTGCGGGCAGTGTTTCGGCAAAAACCACAACCGTGGTTGCAGGGCCCGGTGCCGGCTCCAAGCTGGGCAAGGCGACAGAGCTCAATATTCCGGTGATCGATGAGGCGGCCCTGTTGGCCCTGTTGCGTTCCCACGGTGTGATGCCATGAAACGCCTTCTGCCGTATCTGCTGCTGCTCTTGCTACCCGCCTGCGCCACAACGCCGCCCGGCAACGTGGAAAACGCCTGCAGTATTTTCCGCGAAAAAGATGGCTGGTATGACGATGCGCTGGCGGCGCAGAAGGCATGGGGCAGCCCGGTGCCGGTGATGCTGGCGATCATGCATCAGGAATCGCGCTTCGTTGCGCAGGCAAAACCACCGCGCACACGTATTCTGGGCATCATTCCCGGTTTTCGCCCATCCAACTCCTACGGCTACAGCCAGGCCATCAAATCAACCTGGAAAGCCTATGAGCGCAGCACCGGTCACTATGGCGCGGACCGCGATGATTTCGGTGACTCCATGGACTTTATCGGCTGGTACAATAACGAGTCGCTGCATCGCAGTGGTATCGCGAAGAACGATGCGTACCGTCTGTATCTGGCGTACCACGAAGGACATGGAGGCTATAACCGCGGCAGCTATCGCGACAAGGCCTGGCTATTGCGCGTCGCCACCAAGGTGCGCGATCGTGCTGCGCAGTATACGGTGCAGCTGAACGGTTGCGCTGATTCCCTGCCACGGGGTCGCGGCCTCTTTGGCTGGTTCTGAGCCGGGACGCTGGTGGTTCAATAATGCTGTCAGCGCAGCGTTAAACACCTGATAACACAGCCCCCCGGGCGCAAATGGAGGCGCGTGGTGATGCAAAAGAATGCGCTTTATGACACACTTCAGGCGTGTGCCGTCATGGTCGCGAGCCCGCTACATAACGTTCAAAACAGGTCTTCGCTGTGAACCCTACTGATATCAAGAATCCCGAATACTTCCACAAAGTTGTCGATTGCCAGTATGCCTGTCCGGCGCATACGCCGGTTCCGGAGTACATCCGTCTGATCGCCGCGGGCCGCTACGACGACGCCTACATGGTGAACTGGGAGTCCAACGTGTTCCCCGGTATTCTGGGGCGCACCTGCGACCGGCCCTGTGAGCCGGCCTGTCGCCGCGGTCGCATCGCCAAGGGTGAGGAGCCGGTAGCTATCTGTCGCCTGAAGCGTGTGGCGGCTGATAACAAAACCGACATCAGCGCGCGCCTGCCGCAGATTCCGGCCCAGAAGAACGGCAAGCGCATCGCCCTGATTGGTGCCGGCCCGGCGTCCCTGACGGTGGCGCGGGACCTCATGCCACTGGGGTACGACATCGACATCTACGACAACCAGTTTGCCGGCGGCGGCATGATGCGCAGCCAGATTCCCTCTTTCCGTCTGCCGGCTTCGGTCCTGGACGAGGAAGTGGGCTATATCCTCGACATGGGCGTGGTGACGCAGTTCAATACGGAAGTCACCAGCCTGAAGAGTGTGCTCGACAAGGACTATGACGCGGTCTTTGTCGGCACGGGAGCTCCCCGCGGCAAAGGGCTTAACCTGCCGGGGCTGGAGGAGGCCGGGAAACAGGTTCATATCGGTATCGACTGGCTGGCCAGCGTCGCCTTTGAGCACACCAGTGCGATCGGCAGGCGGGTACTGGTGCTGGGTGGCGGCAATACGGCGATGGATTGCTGCCGTACCTCGCGCCGGCTTGGGGGTGAGGATGTGCGCGTGGTGGTGCGCAGCCCCTTTGCCGACATGAAGGCATCGCCCTGGGAGAAGGAGGATGCCATGCACGAGGGCATCCCCATTTACGACAACCACGTGCCCAAGGAATTTGTCGTCGAGAATGGCAAGCTGAAGGGCATGCACTTCGAGAAGGTTGAAGCGCACTACGACGCAAACGGCAAGCGGAGCCTGGTGCCCACGGGCGAGGACCTCGTGTTCATGGAGGCCGATGACGTACTCATGGCCATCGGACAGGACAATGCCTTCCCGTGGGTTGAGCGCGATCTCGGTATCGAATTCGACAATTGGGATATGCCCGTTGTCGACAAGGCCACCTTCCAATCCACCAATCCCCGGGTATTCTTCGGCGGTGACGCGGCGTTTGGTCCGGAAAATGTCATTACCGCCGTGGCGCACGGTCATCAGGCAGCCATCAGTATCGACCTGTTCTGCAAGGCGGAGCCTGTGAGCAACCGTCCGGCGCCCATGACCAATCTGCTCAGCCAGAAAATGGGCATTCATGAGTGGAGCTACGACAACCAGATCGAGAACGACAAACGGTTTGTCGTACCCATGGCGCCACTGGAGGAAACGCTGCGCAATCGCAAGCTGGAGGTGGAGCTCGGTTTCGACCAGGGCACTGGCTTCAAGGAAGCGGAACGTTGCCTCAACTGCGACGTGCAAACTGTGTTCGATACCCCGCGCTGTATTGAGTGCGATGCCTGTGTCGATATCTGTCCGACTGACTGTATCTCCTTTGTTGAGAATGCTGAGGAAAGCGAGTTGCGCACACGTTTGACCGCGACGGCCGGCAATCTTGCCCAGGATCTCTATGTCTCGACAGAGCTGCCGACACAGCGGGTCATGGTCAAGGACGAAGACGTCTGCCTGCACTGCGGCCTGTGCGCCGAGCGTTGCCCAACCTCTGCCTGGGACATGCAGAAATTCCTCTACAGCGTCACCAAAGCGGGGCAATAAACCATGCAAGCGCTGCAATCAGTCAATGAGTTCGTCATCAAGTTTGCCAACGTAAACGGCACCGGTAGCGCCAGTGCCAACAACCTGTTTGCCAAGGCTATTTTCCGCATGGGGCTGCCGGTGTGCCCCAAGAACATATTCCCCTCCAACATCCAGGGCCTGCCGACCTGGTACGAAGTGCGCGTCAGTGAGCGCGGCTACCTCGGCCGCCGCGGTGGCGTGGATATCATGCTGTCGGTGAACCCACAGAGCATGCCGCAGGACATCAGGGAAGTGGAGCCGGGTGGATATTTCATCTACGACAACACCAAGCCCCTTGACCTGCGCCTGATGCGTAATGATGTCAACATCATCGGCATCCCCCTTACGCGTATGTGCAACGAGGAATATGAGGATCCGCGGCAGCGCCAGTTGTTCCGCAACGTGATTTACGTGGGGGCGCTGGCGGCACTGCTGGACATCGACTTTGCCGTGCTCACTGGTCTGGTTGAAGACCAGTTCAAGGGCAAGGACAAACTCATCCTGCCCAATATCCACGCGCTGGAGCTCGGTTACCAGTACGCCCAGGAACACTTTGATTGCCCGATTGGCATTCGTGTGCGCGCTTCCGACAAGGTGGGTGACAACATTCTCCTCGACGGCAACACTGCCCTCGGGCTGGGTGCCATTTACGGCGGCGCCACGGTAGCAGCCTGGTATCCGATCACGCCGTCCACGTCCGTTGTTGATGCCTTTGATCGCTACGCCAAACGGCTGCGCATTGACCCGGGCACAGGGCGCAAGAACTACGCGATTTTGCAGGCGGAAGATGAGCTGGCCGCCATCGGCATGGTGGTGGGTGCCAGCTGGAATGGAGCGCGCGCGTTTACCGCCACCAGTGGTCCGGGGCTTTCCCTGATGAGCGAATTCCTCGGCCTGGCCTATTTTGCCGAGATCCCTACAGTATTGTTCGACGTGCAGAGAGCCGGGCCGTCCACCGGCATGCCGACCCGCACGCAGCAGTCCGACGTACTGTCCGCCGCTTATGCCTCTCACGGTGATACCAAACAGGTGTTGCTGTTCCCGTCCACGCCGAGGGAGTGCTTCGATTTCGGTGCACTGTCCTTTGACCTGGCAGAGCGGTTGCAAACCCCCATTATTCTCATGACCGATCTCGATCTGGGCATGAATGACAACATGTCGCCGCCACTGACTTGGGACGATGCACGCCGTTACGATCGCGGCAAGGTTCTGAACGCAGAGCAACTGGAAGAAATGGAGCGCTACGGGCGCTACCTCGACGCCGATGGCGACGGTATCTGTTATCGCACCATACCCGGCACCCATCCTGAAAAGGGCGCATTCTTTACCCGCGGCACCTCGCGCGACGAATATGCGGTGTATACCGAGAAAGGTGAGGAATACGAGAAGAACATGCATCGGCTCATGGCGAAGTGGGAGACCATCAAGGAATGGGTGCCGCGCCCGGTGGAAACACAGAGCGAACAGAACACCGATACCGCAATCCTGTTTTATGGCACCAGTGAGGAATCCTCCATGGAAGCCCGCGATTACCTCGCCGAAGACGGCATACCGCTGGATGCCATGCGTGTTCGTTCGTTTCCTTTCAATCACGAGGTCGCGGACTTCATTGCGCGCCACGAGCGTGTTTTTGTTATCGAGCAGAATCGCGACGCGCAGTTGCGCACGTTGCTTATGGCGGAGTTCGAACTGGGCCCCGACAAACTGAAGTCCGTACTCTGCTTTGACGGCAACCCCATCAGTGCCCGGAACATCCGCAAGCAGATACTGCAACAGATGCCCGGCTACAACGTTACCCCCTTGCGTCGCGAGCGCGTGGTCGCCGGCGCGGAGATCAGCTCATGAGCTATCAGCTGCCCAAATTTCGTCACCCGGACCTGCCAGTCAACACGCTTGGTTACACCCGGGCCGACTATGAAGGCGCCATCTCCACGTTGTGTGCGGGATGTGGTCACGATTCCATATCCGGCGCTATCGTGCGCGCCTGCCATGAGTTGGCACTGGAGCCGCACAGGATTGCCAAGTTGTCCGGCATCGGCTGTTCCTCCAAAGCGCCCACCTATTTCCTGGGCAAGTCCCATGGGTTCAACTCCGTGCACGGGCGCATGCCCTCGGTGGTAAGCGGCGCCAACATGGCCAATCGAGAACTGCTCTACCTCGGTGTCTCCGGCGACGGCGACACGGCATCCATTGGCATGGGGCAGTTTGCCCACGCGGTGCGGCGTAATCTGAACATGGTCTACATCGTCATGAACAATGGCTGCTACGGCCTGACGAAAGGGCAGGACTCAGCCACTGCAGACGCGGGCTCGGCGAGCAAGAAGGGCGACCCGAATCCCTTCTCGGCCATCGACCTGCCGGGCCTTGCCCTGCAGCTTGGGGCCACTTTTGTAGCGCGCAGCTTTTCCGGTGACAAGGGCCAGCTGGTGCCGCTGATCAAGGCTGCCATTGCGCATCGCGGCTTCGCGCTGATTGATGTCATCTCGCCCTGCGTAACCTTCAACAACAACCCGGGTTCCACCAAGAGCTATGATTTCGTGCGTGAGCACGCCGAGGCCACCGGCACGGTGGATTTTGTGCCAATGCGCGAGGAAATCACCGCCAGCTATCCGGCGGGCCGTACCCAGGACGTCACGCTGCACGATGGCTCTGTATTGCACCTGGAGAAGCTCGCCCCGGACCTGGATCCGTTCGACCGTGTGTCGGCCATGGTGGCGCTGCAGAAGCACAGTGCGGAGGGCCAGATTCTGACTGGCCTCATTTACATGGACAAGGACTCGCGTGACCTGCACGACGTCATGCAGACCTCGCGCCGTCCGCTCAACAGTCTTGCCGAGGAAGATCTCTGCCCCGGTGACAAGGTGCTGGCGAACATCAACGCGAGCCTGCGTTAGACAGGATTTCCCTTGAAGGCCCTCTGTGGCGGCGGAAAAGCCGTGACAGAGGGCCTTTTGTCATTTTATTGTCATACTTTCCTCATCTAATACGTACTAGCCAGTGCGAATGAGGGGACAATGTGACCAATGAATGAACGTCAGGTATTAATCGTCGATGATGAGTTTGCCATTCGTGATATGTTGCGCATGGCGTTGGAGATCGCGGGATACCGCTGTCTGGAAGCGGAAAACATCCAGGATGCCTTCACCTTGATTGTCGACGAACGCCCCGATATGGTGCTGCTGGACTGGATGCTGCCCGGCGGTAGCGGCCTGGAGCTGCTGCGACGCCTGAAACGCACCGACACCACTCGCGACGTGCCGGTGATCATGCTGACTGCGAAGACCGCGGAAGACAACGTCATCCAGGGCCTCGATGTGGGGGCTGACGACTATATTACCAAGCCGTTCGCGCCGCGTGAGCTTATCGCCCGCATCAAGGCGCTTATGCGTCGCTCTGCGGGTGGGGATGGGCAGGATCGCATCCAGGTGGCGGAACTGGTACTCGACGGCGAAAGCCGACGTATCTTCCTGCTGGATGAACCGATCGATATGGGCCCCACGGAATTCAATCTGCTGCAGTTTTTCATGTCACACCCCGAGCGCGCCTATACCCGCAGCCAGCTGCTCGATCAGGTCTGGGGCGCCAACGTCTACGTTGAGGAGCGCACTGTGGACGTGCATATCCGCCGCCTGCGCAAGGCGCTGCAAACCCCCCAGGCCGACTATAGCGATCTCGTACAAACTGTGCGCGGTACAGGTTATCGCTTCTCTGCCCGCGGAATCGCCGCGCGGTGACTCCACAGGCTGCCTGGTTGGCGGAGTTGCGGCGGCTGATCCTGCTGATTGCGGCAGCGCTGGCCATTGGCTGGCTGTTGGGCGGGCCCTGGGCATTACTCTCTGCGGCGTTGATTGTGCTCGCCATTCGCTGGTTGTGGCAGATGCGCCGTCTGCTGCACTGGTTGCAGGAACCCGCCATTGAACCCCCTGAAGCGCTGGGCTTCTGGGGGGAGATGTACGACCGTCTGTACCAGCTGCAACGCAAGGCACGTGAACGCGAAAACGAGCTGCGCTCCCGCCTGGACTACCTGCAGGACTCCCTGTCGTCCATGCACGATGGGGCTGTTATGGTCACAGCCGGTGGCTCAATCGAATGGAGTAACCACGCCGCACAGCGGCTTCTGGGACTGCGTTACCCGGCGGATCGCGGTCAGGCCCTGTTGAATCTGGTCAGGCTGCCTGCTTTTCATCGCTATTACATAGCGGGAGCTTTTGACGACCCGTTGCAATTGCGTATGCAAGGGGAGTATGAACAGACACTGCAGTTTGCGATTACCCCCTTCGGCAACGGTGATCGCCTGGTGTTTGTGCGCGACATTACCAGAGAGGCGCATCTGGAACAGATGCGGCGTGACTTTGTGGGCAATGTCTCGCACGAGTTACGTACGCCCTTGACGGTGATCAAGGGCTATCTCGACACGATCCTGGCCAATGCAGAGCACCTGGAGGGACGCTTTCAGCGACCGCTGGAGCAGATGTCACAGCAGACCCAGCGCATGGAAAATCTGCTCAAGGACCTGCTCTGGCTGTCACGACTGGAGAGTGTCCGTACCCACGCCCGGCGAGAGCAGATTGATGTCGCTGGACTGCTACAGGAACTGGTGGATGAGCTGCGTACTCTTTATCCGGAGCGGGCACTGGCGCTGCAGCTGGATACCGGTGCAACAATCCCGGGCGACTACCGTGAGTTGCACAGCGCGGTCTCCAACCTCATTCTCAACGCCTTCAAGTACAGCCAACATGACAGTTTGGTGACAGTTTCGTGGCGTCAGGCCGACGGCGAGCTGTTGCTGGCGGTGGAGGACGAGGGCATCGGCATTGACGCACTGCACATTCCCCGTCTCACTGAGCGTTTTTACCGGGTTGACGACAGCCGTGCTTCCGCAACGGGCGGCACTGGTCTGGGCCTGGCAATCGTCAAGCACGTGGCAGCCGGTCACCGTGCGGAGCTGCGTATTGCCAGCCTGTTGGGCAAGGGCAGTACGTTCACTCTCGTCTTCCAGCGCTGAAAGGGGCTTCGACATGGCCTTGTCATAATAGTGTCATATTTTGCGAGTACTGTGTGCATCGTCGAATCGTTTTACCCACAGGAGCGCTTTATGTCGATCAAACAGTGGCTGAGAAAGTCGGTAGCCGTGGCGGGCGCCAGCGCGTTTGCCGTGTGCCTGGCGCCGTTGGCACTGGCGGAGCTGGACCCCGGTCTCAAGGACTACGAAGTTGCCAGTGGCGTGTCGGGCAACCTCTCCAGCATCGGTTCTGATACGCTCGCCAACCTGATGACGTTGTGGGCAGAAGACTTCAAGCGTGCCTATCCCAATGTCAATATCCAGATCCAGGCTGCAGGCTCTTCCACAGCGCCGCCGGCGTTGACGGAAGGTACCGCCAATATCGGCCCCATGAGCCGCGACATGCGTGACAAGGAGATCGAGGCCTTCGAAACGCGCCACGGTTACAAACCAACCGCGGTACCCGTCGCCATTGACGCACTCACCGTGTATGTACACAAGGATAATCCGATAGAAGGCATGTCGATCGCTGAGGTGGATGCGATCTTCTCCTCCACACGCAAATGCGGTGGCGCACGGGATATCGTGCAATGGGGGCAGCTCGGCCTGGGCGGGGCCTGGGAAGGGCGTGACATGCAATTGTTCGGTCGCAATTCCGTCTCCGGCACCTACGGCTACTTCAAGACTGTGGGGCTGTGCAAAGGCGACTTCAAGAACAGCGTCAATGAACAGCCGGGGTCAGCCTCGGTGGTGCAGTCGGTATCCACGTCCATCAATGGCATCGGCTATTCGGGTATCGGTTACCGCACCTCCAGCGTGCGTACGGTGCCGATCAGCAAGACTGAGGGCGGGCCCTACTTCGAAGCGGATGTGGAAAACTCAATCTCCGGCCGCTACCCGCTGGCGCGCTTCCTTTACGTGTATGTGAACAAGGATCCGAACAAGCCGCTGTCACCGCTGGAGCGGGAGTTTTTCAAGCTGGTGTTCTCGCGCCAGGGTCAGGATGTTGTGTTGAAAGACGGTTATATTCCGCTGCCTGCGGCAGTGGTGGACCGCTATAGCCAGCAATTGGGCCTGTAAGGCATGAAAAACGCCAGGCCAGGCTCGATGCAGCTTGCCTGGTGCCGTCAATCGCCGATCGAGTGATTCCGTCTTGACTAAATTGAGCGAACACGTGTCTCCCTTCACACCCCGTTGGCGGCACTTCAAGGATCGCGCGGCCACCGTGTCCGTCACGGCGGGCGGCGCCAGCGTACTGATCGCGATCCTGCTGATTTTCTTCTATCTGCTCTACGAAGTCCTGCCCTTGTTCGGTAATGCCTCGATAGAGAAGCGTACCGAGGTGGCCTCGCCCTTTGCATCGGCGCCCTTGTATCTCGCCGTGGAAGAGCAAACGGAGATGGGCTTCGCTGTGTTTGCCGACGCGCGCGGCAGCTTTTTCCAGTTGGACAGCGGGAAGGTTGTTCATGAAACGGACCTTGCGGCTGACCTGGGGCCGGTAGCCGCGGTGGCAGAGGAAAGTGCAGGCAAGCGTTTGCTGGCGATCGCCCACACTTCTGGCCAAGTGTCTTTGCACACGCATGAATACCGCCTCAGTTACCCGGGTGGCGAGCGCTTGATAACACCGCGAGTGGAGCGTTACTACCCGGAGCTTGCCATTCGCATCGCCGTGGGCCCGGTGCAGAAGCTGGCGCTGGGTGACAACGATGAGGCGCTGGTGGTTGTTGCCCAGGACGCCGCGGGCGTCCTGCACGCTCAGCGCTATAACCGCTCGGAGAACTTTCTCACCGGCGAGGTGAGTTTCGACCTGGAAATATTGCCTTTGCCAGCACTCGCAGGCGAAACGGCGGATTTTCATATCGACGAGAATTTGCACTGGCTCTATCACATCGACAGCAAGGGTGGCTTCGCCGTCATCAACCTGCGGCAGCGCGATGCGGCGGGCAAACTCGAGGTGACGAGCCGCGGTGAACTGTTTTCCGGCGGCGGCCAGTTGAGCGAGAGCGCCATGCTGCTGGGCGGCATTTCCCTGCTTGCGGCCTCCGACCGCGCCGAGCTAGTGCAGTATTTCATGGTCCGCGATGGGGAGGGTGGACACCACCTGCAACGCGTCCGCGAGTTTGATACGGGCGGTGTCAGCATCGCCGCGCTGTTGCCTGAACATCGACGCAAGGGATTCGTCGCGCTGGGCCGGCAGGGCGAGGTGCAGATCTATCACACCACGTCGCATCGACGTCTGTTGAGTGAGAGCGCGCTCCCTTTGGGCACGGGCGCGGCCGCCATCTCACCGCGCGCAGACGCACTGCTGCTGGTGGACGCCGATGGCAGCTTGCGCAGCTGGCATATCGATAATGAACACCCGGACATCTCCTGGTCGGCGCTGTGGAGCGAGGTGTGGTACGAAAGCTACGATGAGCCTGCACACGTGTGGCAGTCCTCCGCGTCAGACAATGACTTCGAGCCCAAGTACAGTTTTGCACCGCTCGCCTTCGGTACCCTGAAGGCTGCGTTCTACACCATGATGATTGCTGCGCCGCTGGCCATTTGCGGTGCTATCTACACGGCCTATTTCATGGCGCCGGCCCTGCGGCGCAAGGTGAAGCCCGTGATCGAGCTCATGGAAGCCCTGCCCACCGTGATCCTCGGTTTCCTCGCGGGCCTCTGGCTGGCACCGCTGATAGAAGACAAGCTGACGGCCGTGGTCACGCTGATGCTGGCGCTGCCGGTTGGCGTAATCCTGTTCGCCTTTCTCTGGTCTCGCCTGCCACTTGCGGTGCGGGCCCGGTTACCCGAGGGTTGGCATGCCGCGGTGCTGATCCCGGTGGTTCTGTTTATCGGTTACGCCAGTTTTGCCAGTAACGACATACTGGAACTGTGGTTGTTTGCCGGTGACATGCGCGGCTGGATTACCACGGAGCTGGGTATCTCCTTTGATCAGCGCAACGCGCTGGTTGTCGGCATCGCCATGGGCATGGCGGTCATCCCCACGATCTTTTCAATTGCGGAAGATGCCATTTTCTCGGTGCCCAAGCATTTGAGCTATGGCAGCCTGGCTCTGGGAGCAACCCCCTGGCAGACCCTCGTGGGAGTGGTGATTCCCACGGCCAGTCCGGGCATTTTCTCGGGCCTGATGATCGGCCTGGGCCGCGCGGTGGGGGAGACGATGATCGTGCTGATGGCAACGGGCAACACGCCGATCATGGATGCCAATATTTTTGAAGGCATGCGTACATTGTCGGCGAATATTGCGGTGGAAGTACCGGAAGCCGAAGTGGATAGCACGCACTATCGCGTGCTGTTCCTCGCCGCCTTTGTGCTCTTCATGTTTACCTTCATGGTCAACACCGCCGCCGAGCTGGTTCGGCAGCGGTTGCGCATCAAGTATGGGTCACTTTGATGAACAGGATGATCAACGAGCAGGAACTTCACAGCGACCGTGCCCCCGGCGTGGGCAAGTGGTTGCGTGGCGGTGATCCGCTGATATGGCTCAACGGCGCTGCGGTGAGTGTGAGCGTGATTGCGGTGGTGGGCCTGCTTCTACTGCTGGCAGTGCGCGGGCTGAGCCACTTCTGGCCGGCGGATGTGCTGGCGGTGTCGGTCAGCTATCAGGGGCAGACGCGTGAACTGCTGGGCGAGGTTGTCGAGCAGGTCGAGGTGCCCGGTGCCCAGCTGCGTGAGGCCGGTTTTGAGCTGCAGGGTCCTGGGCCGTTTTATCAACGTACCCTGATGAAACAGGGCAACCGCGATTTCCTCGGTACGGATTTTACCTGGCTTATCGATGAGCAGTTTGGGCCCCGACGCTATCCCCTCGACCTGATGGTTGTGGAACGCCTCGAATGGGGCAATTTTTATGGCTACCTGCGCTCTGTCAGTCGCTTCGGTGAAGATCCGGTGACTGTTGCCGAACATGGTGAAGCTGCGACGCTGGAGGCGCTGCAGGCCTTGATCGTCGACACAGTAGCCGTGCGTGAGGAAATTCACGATATCGAGCAGGGCGAGATTGGCGCCATCAACTACGAGTTGGAGCGCCTGCGCCTGCGCGAGCGCGAGCTTGAGCTGGAGGGCCGTCTCGATGCGGCGGCGCAAGCCGACCTGGCGAGCAAGCGGGCAGAGGAGGAAGCACGCTTCCGCGTCTTGCAGGAGCAACTCTACACACTCTACGACAGTATAAAGGACCACAGCTACAGCGCTGAGCTGGCCGATGGCCGTGTGGTTACCCTGCCCATCGCCAAGGTAGTGCGTGCCTACCAGCCCAATGCGATGAACGTATTTGAAAAGATGGCCATGTATGTCGAGCGTCTTTGGGAGTTTCTCTCCGAGCCACCGCGCGAAGCCAATACCGAGGGCGGGGTATTCCCGGCCATGTTCGGCACGGTGTTGATGGTGATTCTCATGTCTATCATTGTGACCCCGTTTGGCGTCGTCGCGGCGGTGTATCTGCGCGAGTATGCGAGTCAGGGTTTTGTCACCCGCACCATACGCGTAGCCGTGAACAATCTGGCCGGGGTGCCTTCCATTGTTTACGGTGTTTTTGGCCTGGGCTTTTTTGTTTACTTTGTGGGGGGAGAGCTGGACCAGCTGTTTTTCCCCGCTTCGCTGCCGCGGCCGACGTTTGGTACGCCGGGCCTTATGTGGGCGTCACTGACGCTGGCGTTGCTCACGCTGCCAGTGGTCATTGTGGCAACTGAAGAAGGGCTGGCACGTATACCGTCCACTGTGCGCGAGGGGTCTCTCGCGCTGGGTGCCACTCGCGCGGAAACGCTTTGGCGGGTGGTGTTGCCCATGGCCAGCCCGGCCATGATGACCGGCCTTATTCTCGCCGTTGCCCGGGCGGCAGGAGAGGTTGCGCCTTTAATGCTGGTAGGCGTGGTGAAACTCGCACCCTCGCTGCCGCTGGACGGTAATTATCCCTACCTGCATCTCGACCAGAAGTTCATGCACCTGGGCTTCCACATATACGATGTTGGCTTCCAGAGCCCCAACGTGGAGGCGGCACGTCCGCTGGTGTATGCAACGGCATTGTTGCTGGTGCTGATCATCGCCCTGCTCAACCTGGCGGCCGTCAGTTTGCGCAACCGGCTGCGCGAACGCTACAAGTCACTTGAACACTAAACAGGAACCTGTCATGCAAACCCATGCTTTGGATATTCAGGCGCTGAAACGTGATCAGGCACCGTCCGCTGGCCCGGCAGGGCCGGCGGAAACCAGCCTGCGCATGGAAAACCTCAGTCTGTTCTATAACCAGAAGTCACAGGCGCTGTTTGATATCAACCTGGAGATACCCAAACAGCGCGTAACGGCGTTTATTGGCCCCAGTGGTTGCGGCAAGTCCAGCCTGCTGCGTTGTATCAACCGCATGAATGACCTGGTGGATGGCTGCCGGGTGCAGGGTCATCTACTACTGGACAATGAGGATGTCTACGATCGCCGGGTTGATGTGGCCGCGCTGCGCCGTCGTGTCGGCATGGTGTTCCAGAAGCCCAATCCGTTCCCCAAAAGCATCTACGAAAACGTGGCCTACGGCTTGCGTATACAGGGCATCAACAAGAAGCGCGTGCTGGATGAAGTCGTTGAAAAGTCGCTGCGTGCTGCTGCACTCTGGGATGAAGTGAAGGACCGCCTGCATGAAAGCGCGCTGGGCATGTCGGGCGGTCAGCAGCAGCGCCTGGTGATTGCCCGCACCATCGCCGTGGAGCCGGAAGTGCTCCTGCTGGACGAGCCGGCGTCGGCACTGGACCCCATCTCCACGCTCAAGATCGAAGAACTGATCTATGAGCTGAAGTCGCGCTACACCATCGTGATCGTCACCCACAATATGCAACAGGCTGCTCGCGTGTCGGATATGACCGCGTTCATGTACATGGGCAAATTGATTGAGTACGACGATACCGATACTCTGTTTACCAACCCGGAACAGAAGCAGACCGAGGATTACATCACCGGCCGTTACGGCTGAGGACAACGCCATGCTCCATCAGGACAGTTACAAGCAACATATCTCCGCCCAGTTCAACGCCGAATTGGAGTCAGTCAAAAACCACCTGCTGGAAATGGGCGGGCTGGTAGAGCAGCAGATTGGCAAGGCGGTTGAATCCCTGTTGAATCGCGACAGTGGCCTTGCGGAAGAGGTCATCGCCGGTGACGAACAGGTCAATGAATTGGAAATCAATATCGATGAAGAGTGCTCACGCATTCTCGCCAGGCGCCAGCCGGCCGCCAGCGACCTGCGTCTGGTGTTGGCGATATCCAAAGTCACAACAGACCTTGAGCGCATCGGTGACGAGGCGAGCAAGATCGCGCGCCAGGCGGTGAAAGCAACGGAAGAGGGCTCTGCAAACACCAGCAGCTTCGTCGAGATTCGCCACATCGGCAATCACGTGAGCGATATGTTGCGACGCGCACTTGATGCGTTCGCCCGCCTGGATGTCGATATGGCGGTGCAGACGGTCATCGCGGACAGGGAGGTCGATTCCGAGTACGCGAGTGCCATGCGCAGCCTCGTGACCTTCATGATGGAAGATCCGCGGACCATTGGTCCGGTATTGGGCCAGATGTGGTCTCTGCGCAGCCTCGAGCGGGTGGGTGACCACGCAAGCAACATCGCAGAACATGTCATCTATCTGGTCCGCGGCCTCGATGTGCGTCATGTAGAGCCGGATGACCTTGTAGCACAGGTTGAAGAGCGCCAGTAGCCGGCGCCCTCCGTGCGCAAGACTTCGTCGCTGTCATGAAAATGTCATAAAAATCGCATAATATTGACATTTAAGTGTCATGCGCGGCGGCGCATGCACAGACAGACGAGGAACACTCATGAACAGACTCTCCCTGGGGTTGGCAGTCGCCGCCGCATCTCTCGCTTCTGTGGTTTCACCCGGAACTGCTATCGCGGCGGTCAGCGAGGCCGACTTTGCCCGGCTGCAGGCGCAGATGGCGGGCCTGATGGCCCGCGTGGCGGCCCTGGAAGAAGAGAACGCGGAGCTGCGCGAGAATACCGCTAATGCCGTGTCCGAGATTCGCCTCACCCGTGAGCAGGTGGCTGCGGTGCCGCTGCGCGCAGCGCCCCCGGGCGCCGAGGATACCCTGCAGTTTTCTGGTGACTTCCGTTACCGCTACGAAGAAATCGATATCGGCCAGCGCGTTGTGCGCACGCGTCACCGTGTGCGAGCGCGGGCTGGGTTTGTTGCACAGCTACCACAGGGTGTGCAGGTTGGGCTGAAACTGGCGGCGGGGAATGATTCGCCGGTCTCCGGCAACGCCACCCTGGGTGGTGGCGGCCAGAGCAAGGACCTGTACCTGGATCAGGCCTGGGCGACCTGGCGGCCTTTCACGGGCGCTTACGCGACCGTGGGTAAAATGAAAAACCCCATGTATCGCCCTGAGGGCTCGGGCCTGCTCTGGGACTCGGATTATACGCCGGAGGGCATCGCGCTGGGCTGGGCAAATGACGCGGTATTCGTGAATGCGGTCGCACACGCGCTCGACAGTGACAGCGCGCGCGCCAACAGCGCGTTCTACTACGGTGTACAGTCCGGTTTTACCCTGGCACTGGGCGAGACCCTCGGCCTGACGGCGGGCGCTGGCTACATCGACATGCCCGTCAAGGGCAAGAACACCTACTTCGGCAGCTTCGATGTGTTCTTCGGCAACAGTTTCAGCTGCGACTCGGTTCTGCTCACCTTCTGTACCTACGATAACAATTACGAGGAGCTCGAGCTCTTTGCAACGCTGGATATTGACGGCCTGGGTATGCCGGCCGCCGTGTACGGCCACTACGCACAGAATCTGGATGCGGACGATGAGGATACCGCCTGGACGGCGGGCGCACGTCTGGGCAAGGCGAGCGGTGCCGGTAGCTGGCAGGTCGCCTACGAATTCGCGTCGATCGAGGCGGACTCCCTGCTGGCACTGCTCAGTGACTCCAACATCGGTGGCGGCGGCACGGACGTGCGCGGCCACAAACTGGGTGCCGTGTTTGCGGTGGACAAGCAGTGGCAGGTTGGCCTGACGGTGTTCATCGACAACGAGACCTTGAGTAGTCGCTTCGATGACCCGATTGATTACGACCGGGTGATCTTCGATACGTCGTTCAAGTACTGAGTCCTGCAGGCTACGCCTGGCAGGACACGGTGGCTATGCGTTTTCGGCGCGATGGCCGCGCAACCGCGTTGCGTTGCGCGGCGTGGCTTGAGTACAATAGGGGCCTCGGCATTGTCGT
>TARA_R110000772_G_scaffold137468_1_pt1 | contig 18837 bp, 23 predicted proteins | sample TARA_R110000772 | Tara Oceans TARA_R110000772 (sample SAMEA4397948) | marine metagenome | biome: Polar Biome; feature: [SRF] surface water layer (ENVO:00010504); material: water (ENVO:00002006), including particulate matter (ENVO:01000060) such as... | depth 5 m | reverse complement strand
TCAGAGATGAACTCAGATGCAGATAGGGAGTTGATGATGGCAAGAACTATAGACTCTTTATCCTCTAGCTCTCAAGAGCAGAATCCGCAAAGACTTACCGGCAACATGTCGGCATTAACCCAGCCTTCAGAACTTATGTCTCAAGCTGAAGATCAATCAAGTATTGATAGAGAGTCTTTGCTTGATTTTGCGGGTGATTCAGCGGATTACTTGGGCGGCAAAGCAAGCGATCTTGCTGATTGGGCAAAAGAAAATCCAGTGGATGCTGTAGCCGCAGGAATGATGTTTGTTCCCGGCGTTGGATGGGCTGGGGGGTCGATAATAAAAGCCGCTCAACTTGGATACAGGGGCGCTCAATTAGCAAGAGCTTCTAATGTTGCGTCTAAGTTGAACCCGCTAAATCTTGTAACTAAAACTACACCCAGAATAGAAGGAACGCTTGGCGCATTTGGTAGCAGGCTGGGTACGGGCAGGGTTTATTCGCCAGAAAGAACGGCGTTAAGCGGCCTTGGAATAGGTGCGCTTAGTCAGGCGTTTGGCGCTGACAATCCTTCAAGCGGGGAAATGCCGTCTGCTATATCTCAGACTCAAGCTGAAGTTCAAGATCCGTTGGGGCCTGTTGCATTGCGGCCAAATGATAACAACAATCAACCTTATCAAAAAGCTCAAGATGCGTCTGATTTATTAGCGTTGCAATCAAATGACAATAAAAATCAACTTGATGCAAAAGAACAAGAATTGCAAAGAATTAACGCTCTAATTGATGAGTCTTCGTTGAAACGTGAGGTTAGCGACACAATTGGCACTAATCAGTTGGGAGGCACAGATGTAACAACTGATGATCAAATTAAACCTTTTTTAACCCCATCAATTCCAGAGGGCTTTGTCGCTGGAAATGCTATCAAAGAAGATGGCAGTAGAGCAAACAATCTTAACCAGATTCTTATGGCGTTAGGCGCGGGAATTATGAGAAACGATCTTGCTGGCGGCTTAGAGAGCGCCTCAAAAGTTGTTGCTCAAGGTGAAGCTAGAGATATTAAGCAACGTCAGCGTCAAGAGGATAAGCAATTTAGGTCAAGAGAGTCTGTTCTGGATCGAGCATCGAGAGAAAAATATTATAAAGCGACGCAAGAAAAGCAGGATGATGCTTTAGAAGTAGCCGCTACCGCTAGAGATCTTGGAGCCGCCAGACAACTGCAAGCTCTAGTTGATTCTGACTTTAAGGAAAGATACGAGAAAGGCTCTGAATACAAAGGCTTATCATTAAAGCTTCAAACGGCTACAAGTCCTGAAGCTACAGCCCAAGCTGAACAAGATCTAAATAGATATATACGCGCCAAAAAGCTAGAGTTAGCGAAGGAGAAGAATTCAGGCGGTCTGTACACTGAGCGTCAGGTGCTGTTGGCTCTAGGCGGTGCGCCTCAGCAAGAAATCATTCCTAGCGGTCAAGTAATTGCATACACTAGAGATCCTAAAACTAACAAAGTGATCAGGGCTGATTGATGCAATATCTTAAAATGCCAGACGGTCAGTTAATTTCGGTTCCTGATGACATTACTGATGAAGAGATGGATCAAGTAGCGAGTGAGTTTGTTGAATCTCAGTCGTTAGATGTAACAGGTCAAGAGGAAGATCCATTTGCTGATGATCGTACAGTTCTTGGTCAGGCGTTTGAAACTGCAAAAGCAATACCTCGCGGATTTGCCAATACATTTCTATCTTCTGGAGAAGGAATAGGTGAGCTTGCAGATGCAGTAACAAATAAACTTGGGTTTGAAGATCTAATTGATGACGGAGAGGATAACGAGCTTGTAAGGCTCTCAAGGCAGGGTCAGGAGTCTGTGGAGAGGGCGTTAGGTGCTGATGAGGCGTATAGGAATACTTGGTTTACGGGGTTGGGAGAGGCGCTTGGTAGCTTTGCGGGGTTTGCAACTCCGGTAGGTGCGGGATCGCTTCTTGCCGCAAGGGGATTAGGCGTTGCCGGTAAAGCGGCAAGTCTTGCGGGAGTTGGTGTGGCGGCTGGTTCAGGAGCGTCAAACCAAGCTCAAAGAGTTCAGGCCGCTAGAGATCAAGGAATTGAAGTATCGGAAGATCAAGAAGACGTTTCTACGCTTTTAAGCGGCGGGATCGGACTTCTGGAGCTTGTATCTCCAACGGGGCTATTTAATAGAATACCTAAAAATGCCAATCCTGAGTTTGTTTCCAGCATGTATCAGAGAATACTTTCAGCCGCCAAAACTGGTGGAGTAGAAGCTGTTCAAGAGGTTGCATCTGAACTTGCTCAAGACGCTGTAGAGCGAGGCATATATAACGAAAACCTTGCTTCTGACATGTCAATATCAAGCCTTATAACATCAGACGAGTTTACTTTAGGCGGGGCTACAGGATTTATAGCCGATTTTGCATTAAATTCCGCTCTCAATAGGCGGGGGAAAATAGCAAATGAGGCAAAAATTAATAAGGAGGTTGAGGAGAGAGCTAGATTTGACGCAAGAGTCGCTGATGGTGAGCAAGCTGTTTCTGACTTTCAGGAGCTAGAAGCTCAAGGAATTGAGGCATCTAAGGGAGTTCAGTCCTTAGCTCAATCTCTTAACCTTCCAGATGCATCTATTATAGCCCCTCCAACAGAAGGTCTTACAGACAATCCGGTTAATGACTATGCCAATCATATCCAAGGAACCCTGAACGAAGACTTCCCATCTTCTGGAAAGTTTGAGATTGAGTTTATAAAGGGTGAGCCTCAACCTTCTACTCCTATATCTTATGAGGAAGGAATAGCTCAAGGCGTTACATTAAACCCTGACGGCTCTATAGCCAGTCAAGATGGAGACACACCTCAAGTCAGGGATGCTCAAGCCGTACCGCGAATAGTTCATGTGAGCGACCCTGACAGCGATGGCAATGTTGAGACAACTGTTATATCTGGCAACCTATCTACGCCAGAGGAAGCGGGAACCATGCGCTCCATCCTTAATGAAAGGATTGATGATAAGAAAACCAGAGAGGCAGTAACAGAGACTGTTGCAAGGCAAGGAGGAGACCTTACAGGCGATCAAAAGAAAAACCTTGTGTCTTGGGGTCAGAAAGCCTTGTATCCCCGCGAGAACGAGCATACTGCGCTTGATGTGAATCGCGCTTTAGACACCATTAACCCTGCTGATGGATACATTGAAATTCTTTCGCCGGAAGATGTTATCTCGACATCAGATTTAAAAATGACTGCCGCTCAAAAGATTGCCAGCGATTTGGATTTAAAGAACAAACAATCATTTACAACAGCACAGATAAGAGAAGTATTTCCTGACGCTGATCTAAGTAAGCTATTAAATGATCCAGAAAAAATAACATACACCGTAGAAACGACAAGCAAGTCTAAGGGAAAGGATGGTAAATTTTCTGGATCAGATACTGTTTCTGTAATAGGTAAAAATGCAGAAGGGGTGGTGGTTGACAGAAAGAGCGGAAGCCCCTACTCAGAAGAGGAAATGACAGTAAGGAGACAGCGTCAAAGAAATGCCAAAAAAACAAGACCCTTCAGCCCACAAGGCCGGAGGGGCAAAAAAGAAACGCCCCAAGAAAAAAATGCAAGGTTAGCTGAGAACAAAACCAGAAAAAATAATGCTATTAATTTTGCCAACGAGCTAAACAGGGCTAACGAGGGCAAGTTCGTCATTGAGGAGGCCGACACCTCCGTAAAGAAAGAAGCTGTCGCTAAGGGCATTCTTGAGTCTCTGAATGTGACCAATGACATCAACTCTCCAGAGATAGGCGTGTACCTCAATAACGCCATAGGCTCGGAGGCAGGCGCGGTAGGAAGCATGAAAAATAGCGACTTTACTCTCGCTATGAAAAAGCTACAGTCTTTGCCTAGATTTTCTATTCCTACACAAGTTCCTTTGTTTGGATTTAAAGATACATCACCAATTATAAGCCCCTCTCAACAAGCTGTTATTGAAGATATTGCGCCAGACGCAAGGGTAAATCAGTTATTAGGTCAAGATAACCCAATACAGTCATCACTCGCTCCTGTTGAGCCTGACGCGCCAATAGAAAATATTCTTGATCCAGAGGCTGTTCTTGATATAAACAAGTTACAAGCAAGTCTTAGGAAAAAGTTAGACAAATATGGGCTTAAAGATATAGGCATTAACATTAGCGAATCTTTGCAACGAGCGTCCAGAAACAAGGATGGAGATCTTGTGTTTGGCGTAAAGACAGAAAAAAAAGACGGTATTGTTGTTGCCTCTAGAGAGCAACCCGATGTTGATGAGGATGCTTTAGCTTTTTTTGACCCTATGACAAGCACAATAATGTTTGGCTTAGATAAGGTATCTGGGGCAGTTGAGTACGTTACGGGTAAAAGCGCACAGGGAGCCACAAAACAACAAAAGGAAGATGCAATATTAAGTGTTCTTGACCATGAGATGATGCATGCGATGAGAAGGCTTGATCTTTTTACTCCAAAGGAGTGGCAGACGCTGTCTAATCAGGCTTCTATTAAAGTAAGCTCTAGAGGAAAGACATTTTTAGAGCAAGCCAAAATAACGTACAAGAATGCAAGCTCGGATCTTCAAATGGAAGAGGCGGTTGTTGAGCTTTTTCGCGAATCTAGAGTAAACCCTAAGCTTCTAACTGGAAAGCCCCGAACCCTTTTAAACAGAATGATTGATTTTCTCTACAATGTCAGAGAGGCGATCACTGGCACTGGCAACCAATCGTTTGATCAACTAATAAGAAACATAGAGTCTGGACAGGTTGGAGCAAGAGAAAGGTTTGACCCCAAAAAAGGCAACATAAGATCTACTGTATACACGGATATAATTGAAAGCGGGAAGACAAAAAGACAACAGCAAGAGTCTGGGGATTTAGCGTCAAAAGGTCAAGAGGGCCAAAGCCTTGGTGACTTTGAGGGGGTTGATAAGATAGCCGAAGCTCGCTTAGATCGTTCCCTTCAGCCTCGTCAAGTGGATCTTGAAGAAGTTCCAATGGGCATAAATGTTGCAACAGATGGGGATACAAATTACGCGAACTTAATTGTAAGCGGTCAGAAGCAATATGAGTCTAGGCAAACAGACTCTTTGCGCCCTTATGTAGGCAAAAGAGTTGGCATTGTTGAGACAAAATCAGGTCAGAAGGCGCAACTAGTAGGCTATGCCACTATAGGCGAGCCACAGCTTGTGGGTCAGCAGGAGTTTGAGTCATCTAGGGATCTTCACCTCGTTCCAGAAGGGAGTAAGTTTGACATCAAGTCGGGTCAGCAGAAGTTTTTGTATGAAATGATTGATCCGTCAAAGCTAAACGATCCCATCGATGCGTCAGGAAGCAAAGGTATTGTTGCCAGAAATATTTCAGCAATTTCTGGCTTAGGGGGAGAGCGCAAAACAGGCCAGTTAGAGGCTGATGAGTTTCTTTCTAAAGGGTCTCAGAGTCGGGACAGAATTACGGATATATCCGAAGAGAAAATTGACGAGGTGGTTAGAAAAAACCTTTCTGTAGCAGAAAATATAAGCGGAGGTGCTATTCCTGAGTACAGTGTAAAAGCAGAGCCTCGCGCTCAGTATATAGCGCAAAACCCAGATGAGGCCGCAGAGTTTTTAGCAAAGCCTATGTACTCTAGGCAGAGAGAGCCGGAGTACGACATAAGGGCCAAGGATGAGCTAGATCGCCTCGTAAACGCTCCCATTCCAGATAAAACAGCATTTGATACCTACCTTGAAACAACAAGCCAAACGTCATTTGGGGTAATGATGGAAAGGTTCAAAATGGCAACGCTTAACAACTGGACGAGGTTAGAGAAGCTATACACAGGTGATGGCCCGATGGCTGGGATACTTGCTGATTCTGGAGCGTGGCAAGCGGCCATGATGGCTGATAGATCAAAAGGATTTATGGCTGAAGCCATTAGAGAAGGCACTCCCTCTTATGTTAATGGAGCGTTTAAAGTTGAGCCGTTTTCTCATAACGGAAAACCCTATCGCGGCCTGATAGGAGTAATGGATCAGCTATTCAACAATCAATACAACGTGAACCTTGAGAAGCTCGCGCAAGCCTACTCAGTGGCAATGAGATCAGCCAATGACCTTATTGGTGACAAGTTATCACCAGCGAATGCTCAGTCACTTGCAAACTTACAGCCTGAGATTGAAAAGTATATTAATCCAGAAACTGGAAGGCCAATTGTTATTGAGTGGCATGAAGCGTGGACTGCCTACAACAACAAGACGGTAGAGTTTTTAATTAAAACGGGAGTTTTGGACTCTACCACTGGAGAGATATGGAAGGACTCTGCGTTTGTTCCCTTTTATAGAGAGGCCGAGGACATGGGCGGCAAAGATCCCGTCCCCAGTACGTTTGCAGGTTTTACTTCAGAGAAGTCGTTTAAAGAATACAAGGGTAGCGAAAAGCAGGTTACAGTTCCGTTGCTTGAGGCAATAACTAAAAATCTTGGCGCGGCTGTAGATATGGGCATGAAAAATGTTGCCCAACAAAGGATTGTTAGAGACATGGTTAAGTTGGGATTAGCCGAAGAAGTTAAGGTGAATGCAAAAACAGGGAACGCTATAGGTAGCTCTGCCGCTCTCCCGAATCAAGTAACTTTTAAAGTAGACGGGCAGACAAGAAAGTTCTCAATTAAAGACCCGTTAATATTTGAGTCTATGAGTTCGCTCGGTGGCGGTGAGTTAAATGGATTATTAACAAGCATTGTTAGCTTCCCATCAACTGTTTTGAGAGAAACTATTACAAGAACGCCTTCATTTATGATTGTAAACATGATGCGAGATACGATCTCTGCATTTGTAACAAGCGGATCAAGTTTTGTCCCCGTACTATCCACCTTGAAAAACTTTAACTCTGGCATAGGAAATTTGAGCCAGTACGGTGTTGTCGGGGGTTATGATTTTGCAAATGACCCTAAAAACATTTACGAAGACTTCCAAGCGGAGTCGCGTCGAAGAAATAAATCTGGCTCTCTATCGTTCATACACAGAGACATATGGAATTTTCTCGGTCGGCAAACAACAAAGTCAGATGCGGCTACTAGGCAAGCTGTTTTTAACGATGTAATGGCGCGTACTGGTAATGAAGCGGAAGCCGCATTTCAGGCATTAGAGGTATTAAATTTCTCAAGGCGCGGAAGTCACCCTGCGGTTAGATTTATTACTGCGGCAATTCCATTTTTAAACGCTAGATTTCAAGGCTTGGATGTTCTGTATAGGTCTGGCGTGTCGGGGAGGTATAGCTCTAGGTCGGATAAATCTGTTAACGAAAGACGATTTCAGTTTATGATGAGAGGTCTTACATTGACCGCTCTTTCGGCCCTATATTACACCTCTGTTAGCGATGATGATCAATACAAGGAAGCCTTGGAGTATGAGAAAGACCTGTTTTTTATAATCCCAAATCCCTTCTCGCCAAAGAATCCGCTAAAAATACCGATTCCGTTTGAGATCGGCCTTATATTTAAGACGATCCCAGAAAGAATCCTATCCTATAGAGATGGTTCAACCTCTGGTCGAGAGCTAAAAGACTCTTTTCAGAGAAACTTAACCTCTACGCTAGAAGTAAATCCTATGGGGATTGCCGCTATTTCCCCGCTCTACGAGGCTATGGTCAACAAGAACACGTTTACAGGTCAGGCAATTGTTCCTGTATATCTTACTGACAAAAACTCACAAGAAGCGTTCCAACAAAGAGCTGGAACAAATCAGTTGGCAATTGAGTTGGGTAAAATATTAAACATGAGTCCCTTAAAGATAGATCATGTTTTGCATGGCTATAGTGGAACAATGGGGGCCTACGCATTGCAGGCTATCGATTATGGCCTACGATCACAAGCAATTTCCGGCACTGATGCCTCTGAGCGTTCTACGATACCGCTTCATCAGCTTCCGTTTATACGAAGGTTTGTGACAAGCGAATTTGGCGGTGGGCTTAGTGAAGACCTGTACGAGGCAATGAATGAAGTCACTAAATTTACTCAAAGCTATGACAAGTTAATAATAGAAGAAAGATTTGATGAGGCCGAAAAATATATGCAGGGGCGCGAGCATATGTTTGATTTGGGAGATCAGGTCAAGGATGCTAAAGCCGAAATGAAAGTATTCAGAGAACAGCTCATTGCGATAGCAAGCATGAAAGGCATTGATGCCGAAACTAGAAGAGAGATGGAGGATAATATAAGAAGATCAAGGCAGATGTATCTTCGTCAGGAGTCTGCTTTTGGCGGCTTAAAGGAGCAGGTTAATGCTCCTCCATTTGATTTTCTTTATAGGTCAGGCTCTAAGTAGCTTAACCTTTAGCCATTGATTACTCAACGACTCAGCTTTCTTTAGAGACTTGCTTTTGCTGGACTCTGCGTTATGATTTCTTTTTCGCTTAGTTGCTTCACCGTCTTTCGATAACGTCATCATTTTTTATGTCCTCTTCTTTTAAAACAAAAACCACACTGTCACAGCAGGGGCAGGTAAGCATGGTGAGTTTTACTTGCACCTCTTCCTTCTTCTCTAGCTGTTCAGAGCAGTGTAAGCAGTTCATTCACTTCTTCCCATGTAGTTTAATATCTCGATGAGTTTTTTAATTTTGCTCTCATCCTTTACTTCTAAGTTGTCAACAACAAGGTCAAAAACCAATCTTTCTCCGCCATAGCCAAACTTACTGATGATTCTCTTCATCGTTCTGGAAAAGATAAGAAGGGAGTTGCTGTAATTGTCCTTCGCTTTGCCTCCAGAATAGCCAGCCTCCATAGAGGGAGTCTTGAGATACACGTTAGCCCTAACTGCTTGAGCGAGTATCCATTCTGCCGTGTAGTGCTGATTAAGCGTTAACTTCTTCTTGAGCAACAGCTTGTCGATAAATAGCTGGTCAATGACACGAACCCGAAGGAACGTGCCGTCTGACGGTTCAAGGGCTGTACGATGCCGTTGATGGAGCGACGATGTGCCTGTGTCGTTTACTTGTATGTCAGAATTCCCAGTCATCTTTACCCTCCTGCCAATCCGGTTTGTGCGCGGTATAATCTGGTGCAAAATCTTCATACTCAACATCTGAGTAACGTCCAGTTGGTAGGTCGTAATCAAGATTGACAACTCCTGTACCGCCAACCCATTTGAACCGGCACTTCCAGCAATGTATCTCTACATTCTTGTCCTTATCTAAATGCACCGTAAGGCCAATATCAGCCTTAGCGAAGAACGCGGCAGATCCTGATATGTTCATTCCTTTGGGTACTGGGGTCTGTCCGTTCTGATCGGTCATCATCTTGGCAGGGTGAGCGATGAACCAAATGTGAACATCGTGCGCTCTTGCGAACACTACCAATCGGGTGAGCATATCGTTAATACCCTTGTGTTCGTTATCCTGACCGGATGATTGCGCTATATAATTATAGGGGTCGATGACTAGACCTCTAACGCCCAACCGCATAACAGCCTGCTTTGCCCTGTCCAGTATGCTATCTATAGTGGCTGACTCACCGCCTCTTTGCTCAAGAAACAAAAAGTGTTCATTGATCCACTTTACAGCATCGTTCTTCTCCTCCTCTGCCATCTTCGGCGTGTCACCGTCAAAGAATGGCTTGCCAATATACTTTTCGGAGAGCTTTGCTATATGTAGCGGGGGAGGATTCTCAAATGACGCAATTGCAAACTTCCAGTCATCTCGACGAGCTAGGTTAACCATAATCTGATCAATAAATTCAGACTTGCCAGATCCGGGTATGCCTGTCACTACTGTTAACTGACCAGTGACAACAGTGAACAACTGATCAACGCTCGCAATACCTGTCGAAGCCCCGCCTACAATGCCGTCAACATACAAGTGATCAAGGTCAACACTGTAATCATCCGCAGAGTAAACGCCCTCAAGAGGTACTGGTATCGAGTTTTCTACAAGATCTCTTACCGCCTCCTCTCCGTGGGCTTTAAGGACATCGTTTATATCGTTACAACCTTCTGGGTATCTAAGCGTCCAGCACTTGGCTCTTCCGATTCTTCGCGCAAGCTCCTCCGATAAAGCAAACCCAGCTTCGTCATCGTCTGTGGCTAATATTATCTTCTCAGCTTTATCAATCTGCTCTCTCGCCTCCCACACATAACTAAACTTGCCGTCCTCACTTGGATCTACCTTTTTTCCTGACACTTTTTGAGGAGCGCCATTTGGGACTGAAACAACGTCTTTCAATCCACTACTGGCTAATGCCAGCCCATCAGTCTCGCCCTCACAGATAACTATCTGTTTAGCCCCCTCAGATAGCTTCTCAATCGCCCACAGCGTCCTTGCGGCACCATCTTGAGTGAAGTGCTTGCCTTCGATTGATCGCCACTTAACGGCCTCCTTGTCGCCATATACGAATCCTATTGCTGGCAACTCTCCAGCGTTATTAAAGTATTTACGTCCTGACACAACCTGATAATCAGCAACGGCTTCAGGGTTGATCGATCTTGATTTTAAGTAGTCAGATATTAACCCTTGATCGCTTGCCACAGGAACGCTAATTGCTCTCACCTTTTGCGGCACTGTCTCAGGTTTTAGGTATATCTCAGGACGTTTCCAGCGCCCCGATATGTGGCAGTGATGACAATAATATAAGCAGTCAGACCCATCTACCGTAACGCTTAATGTTTTTTGATTTTTTTTCTTTCGTGAGTCACCGCATTCAGGGCATTTTATGCGGCAGTCATCTGATACACCTCCTAAGAGGTGAGTGTAGTCGTATTCCATGCATTTATCCTTCTGTGTTGATTTGTTTGTTTGCGCCATTAAAATCTTCGATAAGATCGTTCACCATCCTCTTACGCCTTACGCCTGTTTCTTTGATGCACTCGATCACCCTATTCCTTAGCTCATCGTGATTTATACCAATGTCATCACAAAATCCGGCGTGTTGGTTTTCTATGAAGTAAGTGGCACTGTCGAAGCTAATCTCTGGGTTTTTGTCCGATAAGTCTCTCAAAGCCTGACGTATCAATCTCTGGCATAACCTGAATGAGGCTTCTGGGGTTTTCTCTGTCAAGCCCCCAGAAAATGAACTTTTGCTTAACCTGTCTATCGTTCGCATAAATTTTCCCTTGCATACAGTCTAAGATTACAGATTCGTCAAGGTCTGGTCGCCTAGACTTATAGTAGATGGTAATAATTACGGCAACATCGTCTTGCAGTAAGGTTTTTAGTCTAGGGCATTGGCCGTCAAAAATCTTAACATACTCACGCGCTTTTTTTGACTTTATGAATGCTGGCCTGCCCCGAATGGTAACTAATTGTCGGCTGTTAGCCTTGCTGGCAGGCTCTCCGAGTATTGTGAAATTAACTGTTGTCATGCTATTCTCCTCTGTGTATGATGCACTCTACACGATTAAAAATTCATGTAAAGAGAAATAATTATGAGTAAGATAAATAGTTATTTAATTGATCGAGAGGCAAAGGGAGAGTTAGAATATGACGAAGAGCGAAGAAGATACGTTGAGGTTGGACAGCGATGTACCACCTCCAGAGGATCGCAGGGGGAAGGGGGAGAAGTTGCCGAAAGGACTGAAAGATATTATGCAGAGAATGGAAATAGGTCAGAGCTTTCGGATTGACAGCAATGAAATTGCCTATAAAAGGACGATTGCGGCTATACGCTCTGCGATCCAGAGGTTTATGTCTACCCCTGCCTCACCCATTAATGATGACTGGGTGTTTAGTGTGAGGGTGCAAAAAAACTCAGAGGGTGTTGTTGAAGGTATTCGCGTTTGGCGGCTGGAGAGTAAATGAAAGTCACAAACCATCACGGTCTCCCGCCCATAGTCGTGAAGGCGCTTACGCAGGATGATTACACCAAGGGCAAGAGCAACAGGTCAATGACTCAGTTAATCGACAGTCCTCGCGTTGGCGTTCTGTTTAAGGAGCATGAGGCTGAGGTGGAGAAGGATGTCACCGACTTTCTTTGGTCGCGATTCGGCACTGCGATGCACAATGTTTTTGAGAACGCAGTCGAGGGTACTGAAAGTCTGATAACTGAGGAGCGTCTATACACTGAGTCGCTAGGCTGGACAATATCGGGCGCTATTGATCTTCAGGAGATTACGCCAAATGGTCGCATTATCAGTGACTACAAGGTGACAAGCGCATGGTCTGTCATCTTTGGCAAGAAGGAATGGCACAATCAGCTTAACGCATACGCATGGCTGGTGAGGAAAGCAACGGGTGATAGTGTTAAGCAGTTAAGGATTATTTGCATCATCCGTGACTGGCAACGAAGAAGATCCTACGAAGACCCATCTTATCCGCAGTCACCGATAGAGGTGATACCGATTGGCTTATGGTCAGATCGAGATCAAGATCAATATATGGAGGGGAGGATTAAGCTCCATCAAAATGCTGAGTTTGATCGGCTAACTGGATCTGAGTTGCCGCATTGCTCTGACGCTGAAAGATGGAAGAAGGAGGACACCTTCGCGGTCATCAAGAAAGGCCGTAAGAGGGCGGTGCGGGTGCTTGACTCGCTGAAAGACGCGGAGTTATTTCTTAACAACCTAGAAGATGCAAAACAGCACAGCATAGACACCCGAAAAGGCGAGGCTACACGTTGCGTACAGGACTGGTGCAGTGTTGCACGGTGGTGCGACCAATATCAAAAAGCGTCAGATGTAATGGAGAATAATCAATGATTGGCAGTGACAAAAACTTTTATTTGAAGATGGTAGGCATCTGGGGGATTACTGAAATGCCCAGCTTGTCAGCCAAGTTTGTCGGAGGTGCAGTAAAGTTTGCTTGCGCCAGAGGACACATCATCACAATGGACACAAAGCTATTTGATGAGCTTGCGGCGATTGAGATTGTTAATGTTCTTGATCAAAAATTTGAGAAGAATTTTGGTACTAGCGCGTCTATTTATCGAAAAGACTTCTCCGCTTTCAAGCAAGATCCATTTAGCTCACAGAACAAAATCATCATAACCAAGGAGTAATTTATGCCGAAGAAAGAAGAAGCGCCAGCCAAGCTGACGTTTAAAGAGATTTGGGAGACCGCGTCAAAGATACCGTGCGGAGACTTTGTAAAGAAGAAGAATGGCCTCGACTACCTGAGTTGGAGCGATTCATGGGCGCTGACTATGTCTAAGTTTCCGCAAGCGACCTTTGCGTTCAAGGAAAACGAGGTTCACCCTGACGGATCTCTGAGTGTTGTCTGCTCTGCTGAGATCGATGGCAATGTCAGAAGTATGTGGTTACCGATCACCAACTACAGCAACAAGGTGATTATGAACCCCAGTGGCCGTGACATCAACGACTCTAAAATGCGATGTCTTGTAAAAACACTCAGCCTTTTTGGAATTGGATTCCACATCTACCAAGGCAAAGTACAGCCTGAAGATACTTTTAATGATGAGGAGTTCGATGAGCCTGCACCTGCGCCTAAACCAAAGAGTCCACCAAAACCTGTAAAGCCAGCGCCAGCAAAACCTGTATCGCCTGTTAGCTCTGAACTAGTTGAGAACAATAGCGATCAGCCTCAAGACCCCGCGCACTGGGTGACCACTACAATTGAAGTGGCTGAGAAGTTTAGCGAGTCGGCTGACGGGTTGCGGTCATTATGGCAGGCAAATAAAAAGATTATTGATTCTCTGGACGCAAATCACCCAGAGCAATATAAGCGCCTCAAGGAGGCATTTACCAAGATGCGAGATACATTAGAAGCATCAAAAGCAAAAGAGGAAACAAAAGATGAGTGAACAATACCCCAAGTCTGAAGGTGGGATGTGGAAGAACAGCGCCAAGGCAAACGAGAAGCACCCCGATTGGCGCGGCCACATTGAAGTTAGTAGCGCACAACTGCGGATGCTTTTAGCTATGGCAAAGGAGAACCAAGCCAACCCTGACCCAGAGTTCAAGCTCAAGATTCAGGTTGCGGCATGGGATCGAGTGGCAAAGCAAACCGGCAACCAATACTTTTATCTTGGTGGCGAAGTCTATAAGCCAAGCGAGGATAAGGCTGTGCGGCAAGCGCCTGTGCCTGATACGCAAATGCAGAATGCCCACTCTCATATGAATGATGATGATATTCCCTTCTAGTTATGAGGATTGATACGCAAAACGGTGAGCAAGTGTCGGAGATCCTTCTGGCACTTTGCTCGACCTTTCCTGAGCAATCTCAGGCGGTCATGGAGCTTTGCCTGAATGCAAAGCGCGGAGTTGTTCTTGAACTGAAGTGCGCGACTAAATCACGTTCTTCGGCGCAACAAAAATACTACCGCAAATGGGTTGGTGAATTTGCCAAGTTCGTTGGTATGACGCACGACGAGATGCATGAGGAGATGCTGTGCAGATCCTTTGGTAGTGAGTACGTGGCAACGTCGATGGGTGAAATTAGAAGACCAACAAAAAGAAGCAGTGAATGCGGATCGGCGGAGTATGCCGTTCTCATTGACACGTTAATAATAACCGCTGGCGATCTTGGGTTCCAAGTTCCACCGGCATCGTGAGGAATTTTATGGCTAACGCATTGAAAAATCTTAGTGCAATTGGAAGCGAAGTGATTGACGGCGCTTTAAACTTAATTAGCGAAGGAGGAGTTAGGCAGATGAAAAAATCGGAAGCAATATTGGATTATTATAAGCAATATCCAGAGTCAACGATCAAGCAGATAGCAAAGGCTACATCGTCAACGACAAGTTATGTTCGCAATGTCATCAAGTTGAGGGTGCCAACGATAAAGACTAAAAGCAAAAAAGTACCTCTTACGCCCAAAAAGAAGGCAAAAAAAATGGTAAAGGTACTTTCTGCGCCCAAAAAGAAAGCAAAGGTCGTGATAGTCGAAGACCCTAAAGTTGTCACGATGACACATACCCAAGTGTCTCTTGCCAATAAGCTGGGGATTCCACTTAACGTATATGCCAAAGAAATACGTAAAACGCGAGAGCTTGCACTTAGCGACGGAAGCACCGCTTCATACTACGTATTGCCGGAAGGTTGCTCACAACTACAGCACCTGATCTCTCATAGGGATATGAATGCTCAGATTGGTGAGATATTCAGAAGTTGTTACAGATACGGTGAATGTCCACATAGCGACAAGCTTCGTGATGCCAAGAAAATAAAGTTTTATATTGACGCTGAAATTGAGAGGCTATTGAGATGAAGATCGAAAAGAATATACCTATTCCAAAAGTAAGAGGCCGAAAGGGTAAGTATGCTTTTGTCTACGACATGGAGTTTGGCGACAGCGTGTTGATGCATGATGAGGTGGAAAAGCAAAAATTATCTGCTCATATACGATACAGCGATCCAAATTGCCGCGTGGTCGTTCGTACTTCGGAGGACGATCAAGGCAACAAGTCGATCAGAGTCTGGAAGGTTAAGAAGGAGGATTAGCGTGGATCTCGCCGTTAGGTATGCAACGCAGGACTGCCTAAAGTATATCGATCATCTACAGCGCAAGAACGCTGAGGAGTTGAGCTTTTACCCGCTCATGGTGTTTGAGCGCGAGATCGACAACAATCGCATACTGCTTGCATACGTTAACGGTGAGCCTGCTGGTTACCTTTATCACGGCTCTATGTCACTGGATAAAGACTGCAAGGTTCATCAAGCCTGCATTGAGTATGACTTGCGAGGTAATTGGTATGGCGCGGGTTTGTGCAAGCAACTGGAGGAGTTGGCCTTTATAGCCGGATCTAAACTCATCTCTCTTAGGTGCGGCAGTGACATCGCCGCCAATGCTTTTTGGAGCAATATGGGCTTTGATTGTGTCGCAATTACTCAAGGCGGTGTTAGGAGGATGCGCGATATAAACGTCTGGTACAAGCTGTTGTCTAGTGACTTCTTTGGCTTTGACAAGTTAACACCAAGCACAAAGAAAAAATCACAGAAAATTTGGTCAAAAAGAAAAAAAGGCGTGAAGCAAAACTCTATGCTCAGAGGTAAGGCCCTTTTGGATTATCGAAAGATGATTGTCGAATCCATTGATGATGAGTAAAGTAGATGATAGGCGGTGTAATGGGTAGGGTGAGCGGTGGCATCCTGACCTTATTCCTTGCGCCTAATAGAGGCGAAAAATGCTAAGGGGTGATGTCGCGGTGACCGTCGAGGCATAAGTGAAGCCTGCATACACCCAATCATCTCAACCACCGCAACTAAGCGAGGTATGAAATGGGTGACAACACAGAAAGATTTGATCGGTCTTGGATGTTTAAAAAAAAGACAACAGTAAAGCATTCGGCCTATTGCAACAATGAACTGGATGATTTCATCAATGCGGGACAAACCTTGTCATTGGAGGATAACACCGAAGACGAATTAGATTTTAATGATGAAGACTAATTGAGGATAAGTTATGAGCAAGGGTAGCAAGCAGAGACCCACCGCCCAATCGTTTTATGACAACTGGGATGACATATTTGGCGACTCTGAAGATGATGAAGAGGCAGACGATATCGAGTGGGAATGCACAAGTTGCAACAAAGAATTGTCTGATGACCATGTGTATTTTGTTGTTGAGGTTGACCATGAGCCTATGGGAGATAGAACTGTCGAGAGGGTATCGCGCATAGCGCACTGTGATTATTGCGGTCAGGAGGTTGAATATGCTGGTTAGATTATCAAGGCAGGATGTCCACTCGTCAGAGGTCATGGGTGCTGACACAGTGAAGCTGTGCGAGATGCAAGGGTTCCCGCCGCGATTGGAGAACGAAAGGCAAAGTAGAGTTGAGGCCAATGCGTATGGTTTTAAATCTGAGTTTGCTGTTGCTAGGCTGTTAGGAGCAGACCTGCCAACGGTCAATGTCGTCAGTGATGGGGGTGTTGATGCTTGGGTTAATGATGTCTCTATTGATGTAAAGTTTAATAATCAAGAGTACGGTAAGTTAATTTTTGACAGCATGGAGAAGTTTAGGTCTCAGGTTGCTGTGTTGGTGGGTAGGACGGAAGAGCCTGATGTGATGCGGATCAATGGATGGATGGACAGGAAGACGTTTAGGGAGAGAAGCGTGGAGCATAACTTCGGCTATGGTGACAGATTGGTTGTCAGCGCGTCAGACCTATTCCCAATTGAAATGCTATGGCTAAAACTTTCGGAAAAAAAATTCAGCTAATCATCATATAAATTATCTTCCTTGATCATAAGATTTATTACCCTAGCTTTTATATACCTCTTAACATCTTATCAATAACAACTAGGGCGAGCGAATTGCTTTAATCAGTTTATTTTAGACGAAAAAAAAAGCCCCTACCAAGAGGCAGGGGCAATGACTACACTTAGAGAATTTACTCACGAAAGGATTATATCAGTATCTCCCTGACAAGTTAAACAGTAAGCTCTGTTGTACGGGCTGGATGTTTGCTTTCCTTTGAACCTCATTAGATAATTTTCGGCAGGCATGGCCTGCTTGAGCCTCCACTCATTAGCATCAACATCCCAGTAAGGTTGTCTGTCAACGCCAACATCGTCACTGCCGCAATACGCGCAGGTAGCTTTGATTGGCCTATCTTTGAGGTTTACTTTACTCATCATTGCCTCCAGATTGATAGCCGTCTAAAAATCTCTGTAGCTTATCCTCGCGGCTACTAGCCCATATCTCATCGACAGGCTTACCATCCTTGCGAACCTCAGCTAGGAGAGCATCCTCTGCGCTTGCTATGCTTCCGGCAACATATGGATGCCCAAGGTCTTTTGCTATGTAATACAGCGTTCCAAGTGCATAGAGCAATTCATTCTCAGTGGCCTTATTTACTAACACATCACGAATAGGTATGACCTTGTTCACGCCATTCCCGTCATCTAAAATCATCTTAATCATGTTTGACCTCGTTACCCTTTTAGGATTCGGTTCCACGCGGCATTGATCTCTGCGCGGGTGTAATCGGCTTTGGATCGGGTGCCGTCTTCATTAAGCGCCTCGACTCGACGCAGGACATTTTCAATTATATCCCGCGCATCTATCCAGTTTAACGGTTCGTGGTGAATGCTCGTCCAGCTTACCGCCTTGGTTGTGTTCTTAAATTTTTTGGTCATACGTCCATCTCCAGCCATTTGTGAATACCTGCCTCATATTGAGACTCAGAAACCTCGATATCGTTGAACCTGTAAGTAAAGCCCTCCCGCGAAATGCGCTTAGTCACATCGCTGGCCGATGCATCTGAACCTTCATCCAGAAGGTCATTGATCATCAGATTGATAAGGTTGTTAAGCTCCTTGCGGCTTATCATCTTACTCGTTGACTTGTTATGAAATACGTTTGATAGCTGAGATCGCTGTGCGTCATCAAGCTCAATTGATATATTAGTCTTCATAGATACTCCTAAGTGATGAATGGGTGGGCAGTGATTCTGTCGTGGGTCACCCATTGTCGATCTCCCTGATCGAGAAGTCTAAAGCCGCATCAATGCGGTTAAGCATATCCTCGTTTCTTGCGCTGAAACAATCAGCGCAGGCGCAAACTGAAACGTCGTGGCCTTTATATGTAATAACCTCGCCGGTCATATCCATCCAATCGTTCCACGCATCGCAAGTGGAGCAACCGAGACAGTACAGATTGCAAGGCTCTCCCCAATGCTTGATAAAGTTAGATCGGGTAATTGTCATTACTACTCTCCTTTGATCAATTGCTTGTTGATCCTACGCTCAGATCGTGCGCTGGCGCACTTCCAGTAAGACCGTGATTTTCTTTTGAGTGGCTTTCCGGCAATCTCATTTCGGCTGTAGACCCTAACAAAAACACCATCTGCATTAAAATAACCGAAGGACGCTCTACTTTCCCGACGCTCTACATTAGCCTCCGCGCCTGCTTTATTTGTATAACGATCTCTTGGAATTCTATTTGATTGTTGCATAGTCTTATTCCTTATCTTGTTAGTGCTAAGGGGC
>TARA_R110000772_G_scaffold205498_7_pt1 | contig 18839 bp, 16 predicted proteins | sample TARA_R110000772 | Tara Oceans TARA_R110000772 (sample SAMEA4397948) | marine metagenome | biome: Polar Biome; feature: [SRF] surface water layer (ENVO:00010504); material: water (ENVO:00002006), including particulate matter (ENVO:01000060) such as... | depth 5 m | reverse complement strand
GCGGGATGCTGTTGCTGTGGCTGGTCTATTTCATCGGCTTTGGCCGCGAACGACGGAGGCCCGGCGCATGAGCAGCAGCAGAGCCGTCAATCCCTGGATACGTCGTTCCGCCGATCCGACGCTCGACCGCATCATGGTCACCCCGGAAGGCGTGCCGCTCAATGTCACGATAGCCAGCGCCGGTGCAAGAGCAGGGGCGTTGTTGCTGGATCTGGTCTTCATCCAGATCCTCTCGACCGTGATCGCGCTTCTATGTCTGACACTGGCCTTTTTTTTCGTGGCCGGCGGGGCCGATTTTCTTGATATGGATGGCCCGCTGGGTTTTGTCGGGATTTTCTATTTCATCGCCAATTTTCTGCTGCTCAACGGCTATTTCATATATTTTGAACTGGGGCACAGGTCGGCCACCTGGGGCAAACGGCTGGTCGGTATTCGGGTGGCCAGCCGGGATGGAAGCCGTCTCACCGCAGAGGCGATCATCGCCCGGAATATCGTGCGTTCGGTCGAACTTTTCCTGCCGCTGACCTTTCTGGGTTCGGCCGGAGCAGGCGGGACGTCGGTTGATCTGACCACCTGGGCCGGCTTTCTCTGGGTGTTGATGTTTCTTCTCTTTCCCTTGTTCAACAAGGACCGGTTGCGTGGTGGCGACGTGATCGCCGGGACGTGGGTAATCCAGAATGTGAAAAAGAATCTCGGCGATATTGTCGCGCCTTCGGCAGCACGGATTTCAGCGGACGGCAGTCCTGTGGCCGCGCGCTATCACTTTTCCGACGCGGAATTGTCTGTCTATGGCGAATATGAATTGCAGACCCTGGAAAATGTCCTGCGCAGCGATCAGGAGGAAGCGCTGGAGAAGGTCGCGACTTCTATCTGTCAGAAAATCGGATGGGAACCGGGCAGCGGCGACGAGCGCGCTTTTCTCGAGGCTTATTATACCGCGTTGCGGGCCCGGCTGGAGCGGAGCATGAAATTCGGCAAGCGGCGCAAGGACAAATTTGCCCCGCACGAGTAAACCGGCCCGATGGCAGCGATCCGGCGGTGCCGTAGCGTCACCTTAATCGGCTGGTTAATTGCTTGTTTTCGGCGGGTTTCGCCCTATAGTCCAGCCAAATTCTGACCAAGGAGCATTCCCATGAATCTGGAATTCACAGAAGAAGAAAAAGCCTTTCGCGCAGAAGTGCGTGAATTTATTGAGAATAATTATCCTGAGAATATCGGCACACGCGGGGTTCAGGATGACCTGAGTCCCGAGGATATGCTCGCCTGGCACAAGATTCTTGGCAAAAAGGGCTGGTCTACGCCGGCCTGGCCCAAGGAATATGGCGGCACCGACTGGACCCCGACCCAGCGCTATATCTGGTCGGAAGAAAATGCGCGGAAAAACACCGTGATGCCGTTGCCTTTCGGCGTCGCGATGGTTGCGCCGGTGATTTACACATTCGGCAATGAAGAGCAGAAAGCGCAGCATTTGCCGGGCATCAGATCGGGTGAAGTATGGTGGTGTCAGGGCTATTCCGAGCCCGGCGCCGGTTCCGATCTGGCTTCGCTGAAAACCACCGCCGTGCGCGATGGCGATGATTATATCCTCAACGGCCAGAAGACCTGGACGACGCTGGCGCAACATGCCGACTGGGGTTTCTTCCTCTGTCGCACCGATCAAGATGCGCCGAAGCCGCAAATGGGCATCAGCTTCATTCTCGTCGACATGAAGACCCCCGGCATCGAAGTGCGCCCGATCAAGCTGATCGACGGTGGCTATGAAGTCAACGAAGTGTGGCTGACCGATGTACGCGTTCCGGCGACCAATTTGATTGGTGAAGAGAACAAGGGCTGGACCTACGCCAAATTCCTGCTCGCGCACGAACGCTCCGGTATCGCGGGTGTCGCGCGGTCGAAGCGTGGTGTCGAACAGCTCAAGGAAATTGCTGCAGCCGAAATGCTGGATGGCAAGCCTCTGCTCGAGGATATGGGTTTTGCCCAGAAAATCAGCCAGCTGGAAATCGATCTCTCGGCGCTGGAAATCACCGAGCTGCGGACGCTGGCCGGTGAACAGGCGGGCAAGGGGCCGGGACCGGAAAGTTCCCTGCTGAAGGTCAAGGGTACGGAAATCCAGCAGCGGCTGACCGAGCTGACGCTGGAAGCGGTCGGCCATTATGGCGCGCCCGATTTCCGCAGCTTCCCGGATGACGGTTCGAACGACTTCCCGATTGGTCCGGACTATGCCCATCACGCGGCACCGACCTATTTCAACATGCGCAAGACGTCGATCTACGGCGGGTCCAACGAGATCCAGCGCAACATCATCACCAAAATGATCCTCGGCCTTTAACGGACCGATACAGGAGATATAGAATGGATTTCGATTTTACCGACGAACAGAATATGGTGCGCGACGGCATTTCGCGTCTGATCCGCGAGCAATATGACTTTGATACGCGCCGCAAGGTCGTTGCGAGCGAATCCGGCTGGCGTCCCGAGCTCTGGGCGCAACTGGCCGAACTCGGCATGCTTGCGGCACCCTTTTCGGAAGAAGATGGCGGTTTTGGCGGTGCGACCGAAGCGATGATCATCATGGAAGAATTCGGCAAGGGCCTAGCGGTCGAGCCGTTCATTCCATCAGTGGTCTGCGCCGGCGGTGCCCTGAAACATGGCGGCAATGATGCGCAGCGCGAAGAATATATCGGCGGCATTATTTCCGGCGAGATGGTCTTTGCCTTTGCTTATGCCGAACCACGCGGGCGTTATGATCTGGCGAATCTGGAAACCACGGCCAAGGCCGATGGCGGCGACTATGTCATCAACGGCCACAAGGCGGTTGTGATCGGCGCACCCTGGGCAACCCATCTGGTCGTAACCGCGCGCACTTCGGGCGGACAGACCGACAAGGACGGCGTATCCGTATTCATCGTCGACAAGGCGGCACAGGGCGTGAGCACCCGCGATTATGCGACGGTTGACGGCCGCCGCGCTTCGGAAGTCTATTTCGAAAATGTCAAAGTTTCCGGCGACGCGCTGATCGGCGACGCGGGCAACGGCTTGCCGCTGATCGAGAAGGTCGTCGACGAAGCGACCGCAGCGGTCTGCGCGGAAGCGGTTGGCGCGATGAAGGTGACCAACGAAACCACGCTCGATTATTCGCGCCAGCGCAAGCAGTTCGGCACGCCGATCGGATCGTTCCAGGTGCTGCAGCACCGGATGGCGGATATGCTGATGGAATATGAGCAGTCGGTATCGATGTGCTATCTGGCGACGATCAAGCTTGATGAAGACGATGCAACCCGCAAGAAGAATGTCTCCGCGGCCAAGGTCCGGATCGGACAGGCCGGACGTTTCATCGGCCAGTCGGCAATCCAGACCCATGGCGGCATGGGCATGACCGACGAACTGGCGGTGGGCAGCTATTTCAAGCGCCTGTCGATCATCGAAGGCGAATTCGGCAGCGTCGACCATCATATGCGGCGGCATATTGCTTTGACGGCAGCCTGATAGTCGAACCCAACCCAATTAAAAAGGGGGGCGAACCAAGCCGGTTCCGCCCCCTTTTTTTGTCCAGCGCTTTCACGCAAATTATAGCAGCAAACCGCCGTCGGCGATAATCGTCTGGCCGACGATATAGCCAGCCAGCGGTGAGGCGAGGAACAGGGCGAGGCCCGCCATGTCATCCGGATCGCCGATTCTGCCGACCGGGATCGACTTGACGGTTGCTTCCCGGCGCTGGGGATTGTCGGTGGTGACCTTGGTCATCTTGGTCGCGATCAGTCCGGGCGCAATGCCGTTGACGCGGATGCCGTCCGGAGCCCAGGCCTTGCCCAGAGTCCGCGTCAAACCGGCAGCACCGGCCTTGGAGGCATTATAGCCGGGGTTGCCGACCGTCGCGTGGAAGGCCGCGGTGGAACTGATGATGATCAGCGAGCCTTTGGCCTGTTTCAGCAGATCGTGAAACTCTCCTGCGCAGGTCATCAGGCTGTTGAGGTTGACCTGGACGACCCTGGCGAAATTCTCCGGTTCGAATTCTGCGCGCTTGTACATCACCATGCCCTGGGAGCAGACGAGTATGTCCAGCCTGTCGAACTTCTGGCGGAGCGCAATGATAGCGCTATCGTCGGCGGCATCGAGCTGGTGGTAGGTCAGACCCACAAGGTCGGAGCCTTCAGCCGCATCATAGTCGGTCTCGCTGGCCCGCGTTCCGGTTACATGGACATCTGCGCCCTGGTTGCGAAAGGCGTGCGCGGTGGCATTGCCGATGCCGCTGGATCCGCCGATGATGCAGACGGTCTGGCCATTATAGTCGAGCGATGGATCGATCATTTTTTTCTGTCTCCTGTATGATTGACTATTGGCCGAGCATTTGCCGATCGTCTAGACCCTGTTGCATCATCAGGCCGGAGCAATGACATTATGGATATTCCCTTTTCCCTCGAAGGACGCACCGCGCTGATTGCCGGTGCCTCGTCCGGCTTTGGTGCGCGGTTCGCGATTCTTTTTGCGGCGGCGGGTGCCAATGTGGTGCTCGGTGCCCGGCGAACCGACCGGACAGATGCGCTGGCCCAGCAGATTGTCGATGCCGGCGGCAGGGCGCTGGCGGTGCCGCTGGACGTTACCGACGAAGCGTCGGTCGTCGCGGCTTATGATGCAGCGGAGGCGGCTTTTGGAACGGTCGATACGATCATCGCCAATGCCGGAGTGGCAGCACCCGGGCGAGCAACCGAGGTCGCAGCAGATCGGCTGCAGACGTTGCTCGATACCAATTTCAAGGGGGTCTATCTGGTGGCGCGCGAGGGTGCCAAACGCCTGATTGCTTCCGGTAGCCGAGAAAAGGGCAATGGCCGGATCGTGATTGTCGGATCGATCACCTCGCGGCAAACCGGCGACGGCGACAGCGCCTATGCGGCCAGCAAGGCCGGCATAACCCATCTTGGCCGCAATTTTGCGCGCGAATGGATACGGCAGGGGATCAATGTGAATATCATCCACCCCGGCTATATCGCTACCGAAATCCAGGGCGACTGGTACCAGACCGCTGGCGGCGAAGCGCAGATTGCCGGATTCCATCGCCGCCGCTTGCAGGATATCGAATCACTCGATCCGATGATGCTCTATCTCTCGTCCGATGCCTCGCAGATGGTAACCGGATCGGATATGGTCGTCGACGACGGCCAATCGCTCTGACCCGCAGACCGGGCTAAAGCTCTGGTCACGCGATTCAATCCGACGGTCTAGGCAGCGACGCTCCCGGGCTGAACCGGCGCCGGCAGTCCGGTTTCCGCCAGACAATTGGCGCGGAGCGTTTCGATATCCGGGCCAAAGTTGAACGGTCCGTCGGTCTCGACGATATTTTCCGCCATTTCCGCGCGCAGGCTTTCAGTGGACGGACCATCGACGCTGCCATCGCTGGCAATCACCACGCCATAATCGCGGGCGCCTTTGGCGGTGACCAGGCCCTGCCTGATTTCCAGCGCAACCAGTTCAGGGTCGCGCTCGAGCGGGTTGCCCCAGCCGCCCCCGCCCCAGGTGATGAAGTGAAGCAGATCGCCTTCGCGCACCTCGATGCCGTCCTGCTTGTTGCCGACCACCTCTTTTGATCCATCCGCGCGCTCGAGTATTTTGGTCGCCCGGTCACCCGGCTGGCCTCCGTTGACGCCCCAGGGATAGGTGAACCAGCGATCGTCGTGGATCGCCACCGTTCCGGGTTCGAGGAAGCGGTAGGTCATGTGGATGCCGTTGCCGCCGCGAAACAGGCCTGCGCCACCGCTGTCCGGCTTGGCTTCATAGCGTTCGATTCTGAGCGGGAAATATTTCTCGAGAAATTCGTTCGGCACATTGGTGAAGCCGGGCCACAGCGAGTGACCATCCGGGCCATCGCCAAAGGGTCGGCCGGGAATGCCGCCAAAGCCGATCTGGAAGAGCTGGAACCATTCACCCGACTTGTCGAAACCGGAATACATCAGATGCGGGCTGGAGGAGAATCCGGCGCCGTTGAGGAATTCCGGCTGGCGCTGGCCGAGAAGACCGCCCAATATGTCGAAAATCCGGCCCAGCGCATGGGTGCGTCCGGCGAGCGCGGCCGGATATTTCGGCTTGAGCAGCGAGCCTTCCGGAATGCGCACGTCGACCAGATCATAGAAGCCGTCGTTGAACAATATCTGCGGATCAAAGACCATGATCATGTAGATGCCGAAGAACATCTTGAACATATTCTCGTTGAGGAAGAAGTTGATCGAGCTCGGCGCCTGCGGGTCGGTGCCCTCGAAATCGAGGATCACCTTGCCGTCCTCGCGCCACATCTTGCAGCTGATCTTGTAGGGGCCGAAACCGACGCCGTCGTCGCAGATATAGTCGCTGAAGCTGACCGGTTCCTCGCCGATGCTGGTCTCGATCAGATGTTTCATGGCGCGGTGGTTGCGTGCCAGCAGCAGATCGGTGGCGCCGGCAAATTCATCCTCGCCAAAGCGCGCACACATTTCATCGACCCGGCGGGCCGCCACCCGGCAGGAAGCAATCAGCGCGTTGAGATCGGCGGCGCACCAGTCCGGCTTGCGGCTCTGGTGCAGGACGACCTTCACCATCTCCTCGTTATAGACGCCCTTTTGATAGATTTTCACCGGCGGTATGCGGACACCTTCCTCGAACACGCTCTTGCTGTCGATCGGAATCGAGCCGGCGACCTTGCCGCCGATATCGGACTGGTGACCGAACATGGCGGTCCAGGCGACAAGCCGCCCACCGCGATAGACCGGCAGCAACACCAGCCAGTCATTATTATGGCTGACCGCGCCGTCGCAACTGTACGGATCGCTGAGGAAGATCATGTCGCCTTCCTCGATCGTGCCGGGATAGGAGCGCAGGAAGCCGTCGATGAAGCTGCCGAACTGGCCGACCACCATCTTGCCGGCGCGGTCGGCGATCAGGGGAAAGGCGTCGCCCTGTTCCCTGATGCCCGGCGACATGGCGGTGCGCACGAGGGTTGCGTCCATCTCGATCCGAGCGTTGCGCAAGGCATTTTCCATGATGTCGAGCGTGACCGGGTCGACCTCGACCTTGTTGAAGGGAGCATTGTTGGTTTCGATAATCTGTGCGGGCATATCAGGCTCCTTCCACCAGGTTGATGATCAGATTGCCATGGTCGTCGACCAGCGCTTCGCAGCCGCTGTGCACGAGCGTGGTGCTATCCATTTCGGTGACGATGGCGGGCCCCGATATGCTGTTGCCGGCCTTCAGCAGCGCGCGGTCGTAAATCACCGCATCTTGCATCTTGCCGTCCATATAGAGCTGGTGATCGCGGGTTTTTGCAGCCGACGGGTCGGCATCCCCCTTTTCGATCACTGGTGGCGCAACGTCGGCGGACTTGCCGAGCGCGACCGCGCGAACATTGACGATCTCGTGTGGTGTCTCGTCCAGATTGAAGGTGAACAAGCGCTCATGCTCGGTATCGAAGCGGGTGATCAGGCTGGCGATGGAAAGACCTGCGGGTTCCACCGACAGCGGAATTTCGAAGGCCTGGCCGGCGTAGCGGATATCGATTTCATAGAGCAATTCGATATCGCCGGGCGCGACATCCTCGGCCTCCAGTTCCTGTTTGACCTGCGCGCCGAGGCTGTCGAGATAGGCGGTGAGCTCTTCGTCGCTGGTGTTCTGCACCATCTTGTTGAAGCTGCGCTGGGTTTCGACCCGTTGCCGTGTGGTCGCGTCGCCATAGGCGCAGAGCACACCGGGTGAAGGCGGGATGATCACCGGCCAGCTGTTCATCAGCTTGCCCATCGCATTGGCGTGCAGCGGTCCGGCACCGCCAAATCCCATCAGAGCAAAGTCGCGCGGGTCATAGCCCTGCTGGACCGAGACCAGCCGCAGCGCGCCAAACATATTTTCATTCACGATGTCGATGATACCGGCGGCGGCGTCCATCAGGTCGATGCCCAGCGCGTCGGAAATCGTCTGCACCGATTTTTTGGCCCCTTCGCGATCCAGGGTGAAGCTGCCTCCCAGCAGGGACTCCGGCAAATAGCCGAGCACGACATTGGCGTCGGTCACCGTCGGCAATTCGCCACCCTTGCCATAAGCCACCGGCCCGGGCACCGCGCCGGCGCTTTCAGGGCCGACCCGCAGCGCCTTGGTCAGCTCGGGCACGAAGGCGATCGAGCCGCCACCCGCGCCGACGGTTTTGACGTCGATGGAAGAAGCGCGGACATTCAGGTCACCGACCGAGGTCTCCCGTTGCAACCGCGCGGCACCGTTTTCGATCAGCGCCACATCGGTCGACGTGCCGCCCATGTCGAGCGTGAGAATATTTTTCACGCCCGCGCTTTTCGCCACCCAGACGGCCCCGGCGACACCGCCGGCCGGTCCCGACATCAGCAGGTTGACCGGCGCTTCGGCGCTTTTTTCCGCCGACATCAATCCGCCATCGGAGCGCAGCAGATTGAGCTTTGCCTTGCTACCCCAATCCTTCAGCTCCCGTTCCAGATTGCCGACATAGCGCGCGACCGCCGGGCGTACGGCGCTATTGGCGATGGTGGTGAGGGCGCGTTCATATTCCTGCATCTCCGGCAGGATGTCGGAGGAGATGGAAATCGGAATATCGGGAAAGACTTCGGCGCAAATGGCGGCGACCGCCTTTTCGTGCCGACCGTCCACATAGCTGTTCATCAGACAGATGGTCAGCGCCTCGATTTCTTCCGATGCTTTCAGCCGTTCCAGCCGGGCTCGCATTTCCGCCTCGTCCAGCTCGCGAACGGTCTTGCCTTCGGCATCCATCCGTTCCGGCGCCTCGATCGTGCGTTCGAGCGCTGCCATGGGTTCGGGTTTCGGCCAGATGATCCAGGCGGCGAGGCCACCGGGTACCAGACTGCGGGCAATCTGCATCAAATGGCGATAGCCGTCGGTGACGACCAGCCCGACTTTGGCGATCTTCTTTTCCAGCACTGCGTTGGTCGCGACGGTGGTGCCGTGCAGAAACAGGTCGATATCGGCGGGTGCAATATTCTGGCGTTCGCAAAGGCCCCTTGCGCCATTAATAACCGCCTGGGAGGGGTCGCTTGGGGTTGAGGGCACCTTGTCGCGGAACGTCCGGCCGGTCGCTTCGTCAATCAGCAGCAGGTCGGTAAAAGTTCCACCGACGTCGACACCCAATCGATACCCCATATTTTACACTCTCTCTTATATTATGTCATTCAGGCTTCGGCTCTCGCAACCAGAGACGGCAACGGTCGCCCGAGAATCGATTCAAACCACTGGTTGGTGGCTATGGCTTTTTGCAGATCGAGATCATGGTCAATGCCGGAACGGTTCAGCAGATTGACCAGATCTTCCGTGGCGATGTTGCCAGTGGCATTGGGCGCGAACGGACAGCCTCCGAGCCCGCCGAGGCTGGAATCGAGCGTCGACACACCCGCCTGAACCGCGGCCCACGCATTGGCGATGCCGGTGTTGCGGGTGTCATGGAAATGGGCGCGCATGGAGATATGGTCGGGAAGCAATTCCCTGAGACGGCCGAACAGGTCGGTGACCTGCGCCGGCACGCCGACACCTATCGTGTCGGCCAGGGCAATTTCCGTGGGGTCTTCGGCGGCCATTTCCTGAGCGATATGCATTACGGTTTTGGGATCCACAGCGCCTTCGAACGGACAGCCAAAGGCAGCCGAGATGGTGACTTGTGCCTTCAGTCCCTCGGCCTTGGCGAAACGGATCATCTCGCGATTTTCTTTGATCCCCTGCTCAATGGTCTGGCCCTGGTTCTTTTCACCGAATGTATTGCTGGCCACTATAACGCAACCGGCTTCGTCAATGCCGCGCTTGTTGCCTTCGCGCGTCGCCAGTCCGCGCAGCACACCGCGCTTGTTCAGGCAGAGGCCGATATAGGAGATATCGTCGCGGTCGGGCAGACCGGCGATCACCGCTTCGGCATCGGCCATTTGCGGAACCCGGCCGGGGTGGACAAAGCTCGCCACTTCGATGCGCTTGACTCCGGCGTCGAGCATCCGGGTGATCAGGCCCAGCTTGTCCGCCGTCGAAATGATCTCCGCTTCATTCTGTAGCCCGTCCCGGGGACCGACTTCCAATATTGACACGGCAGTGCGAGTATCTGTGCTCATATAAATTGTATACAATCCTGTTTGCGCTTTGTATAGGGGAAAGCATGATGCGGGAGTATTTTTCATGACGCAAGGGGCGTTGACAGGATTGCGGCTGATCGAAATGGGTCAGCTGATTGCGGGGCCGTTCTGCGGCCAGCTGATGGGCGACCATGGGGCAGAAGTGATCAAGATCGAACCGCCGAAGGTCGGCGACGCGATGCGCAGCTGGGGTCAGGGCATTCCGCTCTGGTTCTCTGTTGTCGGCCGCAACAAAAAGTCGATCACGCTTAATCTGCGCGAAAAAGAAGGACAGGCGATCGTCAAGCAGCTGGTCGAGAAATCCGACTTTCTGTTGGAGAATTTCCGTGCCGGTACGATGGAAAAATGGGGTCTGGATTACGAGACGCTGAGCGCGATCAACAAGGGCCTGATCATGATCCGTGTCTCTGGCTATGGCCAGACCGGACCCTATTCGCACCGGGCCGGCTATGGCGGCATAGGCGAGGCCATGGGCGGCATGCGCTATATCATGGGCGAGCCCGACCGGCCGCCAAGCCGCGCTGGCCTGTCGATTGGCGATTCGCTCGCCGCGACCTACGCCTGTCTTGGCGGGCTGATGGCGCTGGAGCACCGGCACAAGACCGGCGAGGGACAGGTCGTCGATTCAGCCATTTACGAAGCGGTGCTGGCGAATATGGAATCGACCATCGCGGAATATACGGTGGCGGGCCATATCCGCGAGCGGACGGGATCGATCCTGCCGAAAATTGCGCCCTCCAATGTCTATCCGACCAGCGACGGCAGTATATTGATCGGCGGCAATCAGGACAGTGTCTGGAAGCGCATGGCGGCGATGATGGGCCGGCCGGAACTGGGCGAGGATCCACGCTATGCGACCCATGTCGCGCGTGGTGAAAACCAGACCGAGCTGGACGAACTGATCATGGAATGGACCAAAGGGATAAAAAGCCAGGAATTGCTGGATATGTGCGAGGAACATGGGGTTCCCGCCGGCAATGTCTATCGCGCTCCCGAAATGCTCGAAGACCCCCATTTCAAGGCACGCGAGGCCCTGGTCGAGATGGACCACCCGCAGCACGAGCATTTCGTCATGCAGAATGTCGCGCCGAAATTGTCCAAGACTCCCGGCCATATCGATAGTGTCGGGCCGGATCTGGGTGCGCATAATGAAGCCGTTTATGGCGAGCTTCTGGGCATGGACAGCGCGAAAATGAACGACTTGCGGGAGCGGGGTATTATCTGAAATCTGTATCCAGTCAGTCTTCCACGGTTCGCGCCGATGCGCTGCTGAAGCTGTGGAAAGCGCGCCGGATATGGCTGGTCATCACCGCACCGGCCCAGACCTGATCCCTGGCGGTAAAGGCGGCGATCAGTTCATCATGATCGAGTCCCGACTGGACCAGGTCCTCCTGTGAATAGTGATTGGCGGTGCGACGGACCACTGGCTGTTCGACCAGCGCCGGCAGCAGCTTGCTCAGCCTTGGTGACTGCGCACATGCGAGGATCAGGTCGTGAAACTGCCGGTTGGCGTCCAGAAAAGTCCCGATGTCGGGCTTGGGCCGATTGACGGCCTCGGTCAGAATTTCATTGATCTCGCGCAACCGGACAAGGCTGTCGCCGTCCATGCGCTGTGCCGCCCGCTCGGCGGCATGGGATTCCAGCATCGCCCGCAATGTGAACATTTCATCAATTTCATCATCGGACCAGTCCGCGACCGAAAGTCGCTTGGAGGCGCTGCGCACCAGCAGCATCTCGTTCTCCAGGCGCTGAACCGCATCGCGCACCGGGGTTCGCGACACGCCGGAAATCTCGGAAAGCCGTTCCTCGGTCAATTGCATACCCGGATGGGCTTCTCCGTACAGGATGAAGCTGCGGATTTTTTCATAGGCGGTGTCGGAAGCGCGGCTCATGGACAGGCTATTGGCGGATTAAGCACGATTGAGCAAGTCCTGACCAGAACGGGCAATTTCCGCTTGACGGACGGCAATTGTATACAATAGAACGTCATCAGGGAGTCTTTACATCACCATGACTGAACCGAAATTGCTATGAAGCGGATCAAGGTCATCGTCCCCATCCCGATGGATGAGGCCGGCGTGGCCGCCCGCGCAGAGCAATTGCCCGCTGACTTCGTCAGGGAAGGTTTCCAGCCTGAATTTGTCGCCGTCCCGTGGGGCGCTGCCCTTGGCGACAGCTATCATGACACATTGCTAATGGACTGGACCGTCTTCCAGGCCGGGATCAAGGCCGAGGAAGAAGGCTATGCCGGGGTGCTGATCGACACGGTCAGCGACAGCGGCCTCCGCGCACTTCGTTCCCGTCTTGATATTCCTGTGGTCGGCCCTGGCGAGGCCGCTTTTGCCGCCGCGATGATGCTGGGCAAGAAATTCACCGTGCTGACGATGTGGCCCGAATGGTTCCCGCTCTATGAAAAGACGCTGACCGAATATGGCTGGTGGGAGAGGGTGGCGTCGTTGCGCTCGATCGACACCCGCCCCGACGTCACCGAATTGCTCGCCGGCAAGGAAGAGGTGATCTTCGACAAGCTCAAGGCAGAAGCTCTGCTGGCAATCGAGGAAGATGGCGCGGATGTGATCGTGCTGGGTTCGACCACCATGCATCAGTCGGCCCAATATCTTGACGCGAACCTGCCGATCCCGGTGCTTAACCCGGGCCAGGTCGCCTATAAATTTCTCGAAACTTTGATCGAACTCGGCCTGACCCACAGCAAGAAGGCCTTCCCGGCTCCCGAAGTGCCGAAGGATGAAGATATTCGAAAGGGATGGTATTGATGACTGACTGGACACCCGGAATGGCAGGCCAGGTGGCTTTGCCTTATCCTTTCTACATCGACATCGTGACCAAGCGCTATTTTGATGGCGTCGACAACAAGAACATGACCCAGGTGCTCAACTGTTTCGCGCCCGATGCGGTGCTCTATGAGGCAACCTCCGATACCACCCACAAGGGCCGCGAAGCGATCAGGGCGATGTTCGAAAAGCTGTTCGCCGATTTCGAGCAGATCTGGCACGGCAATTTTGTCCACACCGCCGACCCTGCTTCCAACGCCATCTGTTCGCAGTTCACGGTGCTGATCACGCCCAATGGCGGCGAGCAGCTGCGCTATGAAAATTGCAACCGTTTCTATTGCAAGGATCGCCTGTTCCAGGACGTCACCGTCTATATGAGCGGCGACAATCTGCTGAAAGAGGGAGATGTCTGATGCAATATGAACCCGGCCTTTCCCGCGACGAACTGATCCAGCTGGCAACCCGGACCTATTTCGGCAATGTCGATGCCAAGAATATGGAGGCCGCGCTCGACTGTTTCCACGACGGCGCGCTCTTCTGCGTCCAGACCGATTTTACCCGTCACAGCGGCAAGGAAGAAATCCGGCGCATGTTCGATGATTTCTTCGCAGCCTATGAAACCATCATCCACCGTGACTTCACCTGTACCGTCGATGAAGCCAATGGCCGGATCGCCGCCTCTTTCGTTGCCGAACTGACCGATGCCGACGGCGGTGTCACATTACTCAACAACACCAATTTTTGGAGAGTCCGGGACGGTAAATTTCAGGAAGTTTACGTCTATATGAGCGGGGCCAACGTGCTCGTTTAATCACCATTTGACGGGCCAAAAGGTCCGCAAATCATTCCATTCAGGGAAGGAAGAAAAATGCGACGCATCAAAACAGTTCTTTCACTTTCAGCCGGCTTCGCCGCGCTGGTCGGCTCCAATTCGGCTTTCGCGCAAACCGGTAGCGATCAGGCGAGCGAAGGTCAGGACAGCAATATGATCATCGTGACGGCACGACGTCAGGACGAACTGCTTGTAGACGTTCCGGCATCGGTCACGGTTTTCACGTCCGAAATGCTCGATCGGACGGGCGTCCAGCAAGCTGATGAATTTGTCCAGCTTACCGCTGGTGTGACCATTGTCAGCGGAACCGCGGAGGCGGGCGACACGCAGATCAACATCCGGGGTATCAATGGCGCGCGCGACGCCGAAAGTTCGGTTGCGCTGGTGGTTGACGGTATTCTCAAGACCAACACCGCCCAGCTCAACCAGGATCAGGGCACGTTGCGCCAGATCGAAATATTGAAGGGTCCGCAAGGCGCTCTTTATGGCCGCAACGCGGCGGCCGGCGCGATCGTGATCCAGACGCTCAAACCCAGCGATATCATGGAAGGCGGCATCAAGGTCAGCGCCGCCGAGGATAAGACTTATAAGGCATCGGCCTATATTTCCACGCCATTGGGCGACAGCGCCGGTCTGGTGCTTTCCGGCTCCTACAACACCACCGACGGTTTTTACCGCAACAGCTTTCTCGGCAACCGCAAGGTTGTCGATGATCAGGAAACCTGGTCGGTCGACGGCCGTTTTGTCGCCGAGTTGGGAGATTCGACGGAAGTCGATGTGAAGGCTCGCTACGCCGATCTGTCCGGCGCCTCGATCAATTTCAACACGTCATTCCATCTGCCCAATTTTGCTGGCGTGGATCCGGCCTTTTTCGAAGACGTGAACACGCACAAGTTCGGCTATTATTCGAACATCCGCCCGACCAACGAGCAGACCACGTTTGAAACATCGGTCAAACTGACCCATGAATTTGAAGCAATGACGCTGACCGCCTGGGCGCTCTACAGCGATGTTGACCAGGCGCTGACAGCAGACGGCACGTCGGCAGATTTCGCACGATACACTTTCCCGGGTGCAACGCCCGCGTCGGTCGTGGCGTCAAACAGCTGCTTTGCAACCACGGCGCAACTGACCGGCTATCCGCTCAACGCTCCGACCTTTGTTGGCAACAATCCGATCCCGTTCATTTTCGATCCGGTCAATGGTTCAACCTTGGGCGCCTATAGCCCGACCACCTGTGATGGCACCCAATATCAGATTCGCGAACAGACGGACATCAGCGCGGAAATCCGGCTGGCCTCCAATGGTGACGGGCCGCTGGCCTGGCAGATCGGTGCCTATTATCTGAACATCGATCGTGATGTCGGGGTCAGCCTCGGTGCTGATCTCGGGCAGGGAGTCACGAGAGAATTGTATAATGATGCGAACAGCAGCAACCCGACTTCGCAGCTGTTTGCCGACAATTTCAACACCAATGTCTATGCCGCCTTTGGCTCGGTTGATTATGAAGTTGCCGATAATTTAGACGTCAGCCTGGCGCTGCGCTACGACATCGAGCAGCGGGAAGTATCCAGCCGGGTACCACTGGTGACCGATCCGATCACCGGCGGACCGATCAATCCGGGGCAGGCTTTTGGTCCCATTCCGGATCAGAAGGAGACGTTCAAGGAGCTGCAGCCAAAACTGTCGCTGCGCTATGGTCTGACCGACAATCTCAATTTCTACGCCAACTGGGGTATCGGTTTCAAATCGGGCGGCTTCAACAACCAGGGATCCGCCGCCATTGTTGACCAGAATTTCAACCAGTTCCTCGGGACCAACGTCCTGATCAACGATATTTACCGCAAGGAAACATCGAGCGCTTTCGAGGCGGGTTTCAAGGGATCGGCGGCGAATGATGCGATCACCTTCGATCTGGCCGGCTATTATACCAAAGTCGATGACATGCAGTTCTTCGAATTTTTCGTCGGCGCCTTTGGTTTGCTCCGCGTGGTCTCGAACATCGACAAGGTTGATCTTTACGGAATCGAGTTCAACGCCAATGCAGAAATTGTAGACGGCTGGGATATCTTCGGATCGATCAATGTCACCGAAAGCGAGATCAAGGCCAACGCCTCCCGACCCTACACGGTTGGCAACAAGTCGCCTCATACCGCAGATTATACGATCAATCTCGGTACACAGATGGTTGCCCCGATCGCGACCAGTTTTGACCTGGTGATGCGCGCCGACTATCGGATCACCGGCCCGACCTGGTTCCACACGGTTCAGGAAGACACCGGCCCGACCCTGTTCAGTGGTCTGTTACCCGGTTCTGCTCTCGCGCTACCCGCGTTTGTCGGCGACGGAGATATGTCGGTTACCGAGCGTGACGCTTTCGGGGTTCTCGATCTTCGTTTCGGACTGGAAGGCGACAACTGGAATGTCACCGCCTTTGCCGACAATCTGCTCGACAAGCGCTATCTCAACGAGGTGATTACTGCGGTCGAATTTGGCGGGTCGTTCATTTCACCCGGTGGCCTGCGCCGCTTCGGTGTCGAAGTCGGATATAAATTCTGATGATTGCGCCGTCCTGCGGCTGGCGATATCGTTGCCGCGATGACGGATGAACTTCAAGACAATTACGCGGGCGTTTTTGACGGCGGGCTCGGCTTTGGTCGCAAGCCGGCGCTGATCCTGGTCGATTTCATCGAGGCCTATTTCGACAAGGGCTGCGATCTATATGCCGGGGTCGAGGACGTTCTCGCCAATGCCATTGTGCTGCGTGACGCGGCCCGGCGCGCCGGGCTTCTGATTGTCTACACCAATGTCGCTTACGCGCCATCGCTGATCGACGGGGGCCGGTTCGCGCAGAAAGTGGCGCCGCTGGCCAATTTCGTCGCCGGTCATCCGATGGGCGCGTGGCCCGACGGGCTGGTACCGGCTGACAATGAGCTGGTCATTTCGAAACAATATGCCAGCGCCTTTTTTGGCACGAGTCTGGCCTCGACGCTGACCGCCAATGGCAATGACAGTCTGATCATCGCAGGCTTGACCACCAGCGGCTGCGTACGCGCCACCTGTGTCGATTGCTGTTCCCACGGTTTCATCCCGATTGTCGCCCGGCAATCCGTCGGCGATCGACACCCGGGACCGCATGAAGCGAACCTGTTCGACATGCAGGCCAAATATGGTGAAGTGGTTCCCGACGCGCAGGTCATCGACTATTTGAGCGACTTGCAGGGCGGGGCTTGAGCATCTTGGCTGACCGTCCGGGCGATGATTGCCGATGATGATCGGGCGGCAAGTCTATATACGCGACGTCTTGCGTCTCGAACCCAGCCTGGCAGCCTCGTCGGCGAATATTCTATCATAGACGCGGATCGTCAGGTCCGCAATTTCTTCCCATTGCGGAAACCGGTCGGCGTTCACGCGAAATCCGCCGGGATTGGCATGGGCACGTTGGAGAGCGCTGACCAGGCTTCGGATATCGCCCGGATTGAAATAATGTTTGGCGTCGAGCCGCAAATCCCGGTTTTCCGGCAGGTCGCTCAACAATATCGGACAGTTGCAGCTTATCGCCTCGAGCAGGGTATTGGAATGGCCTTCGCGGATCGACGGGTTCACGAAAAACCGTGCGCCGCGATACAGCGGGGATAATGCGGGGCGTGGCACGCTGCCCAATATCACAATGCGTTTGTCGCCCAGGGCCTCGATCTGTTCGCGACCCGACCCTTTTTCCCAGTCGCCGACGATCACCAGCTTCATGTGCGGATGGTTTTTGACAAAGATGCAGAATGCCGCGACCAGACTGTGAATATTCCTACGTTCGGAAATCTGGCCGACGAACAGGATATAGTCTCCGCTGATCGGAGCCTCTGCTGCAACCGGGGCATTTTCTGGCGGATCGACGGCATTGCCGATGACATGAATATTCTGCCTGATCCCCGAAGCGCGAAGATTCTTGGCCAGGGCAGGCGTCACCGCGATGATATGATCCGCCCATCGCAATTGATATTTGGCGCATCGCATGACCCATTTGGGGGATTTGCTCCAGGGACGATGGTGAAAATCCGCGCCGAGGCGGACGACGATCTTGCAACCCAAGAGCTTATAGGCCCACAGCATGAAAGCCGGTTCCAGCCCTGCAATATGGACAAGATCCGGACGCATGCGAAGCGCCCTGATCAGCGTCGAGATTGCATAGAGCGTCTCACTTTTCGCGAGAAAAGGCGGTATCGGGGCAGACCATAAGGAGACCCCCTTATATTGGCCTGATTTAACAAAAGGTCTCCGGCCGGCGATGCACAGTTTCCACCCCCGATTGGCGATCAGGGGAAACAGGCGTTCCGCATTTTTTTCCACGCCGCCGATGACATCCGGTATGCCGCGGGCGCCGATGACCAATATCGATTTCATTGCTCGTCCCTCTGGCTGATCCGGGAATTTGCACCATATCATCGCAATCCGGTTAACAAGTTCAACTGCGATCCGGACATTTGGCCGATTAAGACAAGTATTCATTTCGAATAGCCGGAAACTGCTCTATTTTTCCAATCGGGATTTTTTTGCGATAATTGTCTGGCTATTATATGCTAATCAAAAGAGGCGTGAAAACCCGCCGTACCGAAATTTAAAGAACAGGACTAATCCCATCACAACAAATGAAAATATTGCCGATCAGCTGAAGCCGTTGCCCGCGATCATCCAAAAGTTTCTGGCGCTGGACCCGAAGCGGGTGGAATTCCGTGTTCGCGGGTTCGATCTCGCCGAAAAAAGCCACGAGGAAAGGCTGGAAGCAATCGGCAAGGCGTTTCTGCGTGGTTATAATCTGATGCTGGCGGTTCGCTCATTCGGCGAAATCGACCAGGCCTTGGCGCAGGAATCGGATTTGCTGCGGGGGTTTTTTATCGAAGGCGGCGCGATGGGCAGCGCGCTGGTCGACAGTCTTCCGTTCCGCAAGCCAATGCTGCCACGCTATCTTGCCCGGTTTGGAACCCGGTTTCCGATATTGGTGCATGCCGGTGTCGGCCTGACGATCTCGAAACTGTCCTGGCGCGAGAAGGGGATATTGGCCGAGCTGGATCCGTTTTATCGCTGGCTGGCTTATGATGGTCGCGGCTATCA
>TARA_R110000772_G_scaffold62137_3_pt1 | contig 18853 bp, 5 predicted proteins | sample TARA_R110000772 | Tara Oceans TARA_R110000772 (sample SAMEA4397948) | marine metagenome | biome: Polar Biome; feature: [SRF] surface water layer (ENVO:00010504); material: water (ENVO:00002006), including particulate matter (ENVO:01000060) such as... | depth 5 m | reverse complement strand
CAGGAGGATTATTAATAAAGAAATTATTCAACAAAAAAAATTAAAAAATGTTTAATACAACAACAAGTACAAGTACAGCAGAGAAATTAATCTCTAAATCTCAAGCGCATAAAACAATATTTGCAGCTTTGAAAAATAACTTAAGTAAAAGCAATGATGCTATGTTAGTCGAAGACGGCAACTTAGCAGAACAAGCTAAAGAATTAAAATTAGCACAAGATCAGCTTAAAGCTGAAGTAATTGCTAATGAAAATGTTATAACTAACATTAATAATATACTTGGAGAGTAACATCTCCTTGGCTGTGTTTTGAAAGACCGCGTAAAAAACTCCTGAAGGCATATAGCTAACAGGAGTTTTTTTTTATTACATGTAACTTAAAAATGATTAGTCCATAACTTGCAAGAAACGCAATGATGCTTTATAATCTTTTTCAGTTTGGGCCCAATACGGTAAAGCTTTCTTAGTCTTAACCCATAATTTAAGCCTTCCTTCATTTCTACCTTGCTCATATCTCTCAGTAGGAGATAAGAACTGTCCAAGAACTTTAGTGTATCTTTCAATAACACTTATACTAGCTGTTGGATTCTTCATAAGCTTGATTGTCTCAGCAGGTGATAAGTAGAATGACAGTTCTGATATTTCTCTACGTAAGTAGTATCTTGCCATTAAAGTGTCATCATCCGGGTCATCATCAAATCCTCCCATAGCAGCATAAGCTAATATAGTCATTGTTATCATTCCTAACTCAGCAACTAATCTTCTCATATTAGCTTTCTCATGTTTAGAAAGATTCTTATAATCAGCTGTTAAGATCTCAAACTTAAGTTCTTTTGCAGCAGGTATTAAACTATTACGAATAAACCTTGCGGCTGTAACATAGAAGCCTTCTTGATATTGTTTCATATCTTCAGAGTAGTATCTATCAACATCTCTCAATTCTTCAGACTTCTTAAGCATAGTGGCAGCTCCTCTCCATCTACGAAGAGTAGTTGATTCCATCCATTTCTTTAAGAAGAATAATAATTTACCCCACCATTCACGTTGAGCTTTATTCTTAAGATCATTATCATAGTTACCATGTAAGTCTATGATTTTTTTCTTAATCAGTCCTCTCGCGTCAACAAGTATATCATCCTGCTTACCCGGTTGAGGTGAAAATGTAGTTGCGGCAACCCACTTAGGAAGTTTCATATGCGCTTCACCTTTCTTATCTTTTTCGAAGTACATTACTTCATCTAAAGTAGCAGCCTTGGCGACATCTTTTGTCACATTACCATTTTTATCTAGATATTCCCCCTTTGCGTTTAGAATTTTTATATTATCCAAGACTGCATACATTACTTTAGACTGCATCATATGTTCACCACCTTGAGCTATTGGTCGTAGCTTACTAGTTTTAAGCATAGATTTTAATCTACTATTATCTTCAAAATTGTTATTTAAACTTTCTCTTGAACCAAGTACGTTGAATACATCCAGCATCATATTAGTTTTAGATGAATGCGTATTGCTACCCATATCTCCAACCAATCCTTTGGCATCTTTCCAATATTTAACTCCAGCATTTTTCCAGTTAGTAAGATTATATGTCTCACCTCCCCATGCTTCAATCAAGTTATTTACTGTACCAGTAGTAGCATTCACAAAAGAGTTAACAAAGTTACCAATAAGGGCCACACTACCTGCGTAACCTAATAAAGTGTTTGTGGCTTTTTGCATGTTTACACCTGCAACAGACCCTGCATCTTTATTTTTGATACCATATATTCTGTTCTCCATGATGGAAATAAGAGTTTTAACATCCTCAGGCAATTGCTCTTTAGGCAAATGCATTTGAATCTCTTTATCTCTACTAAATCCGTGCATAACTGCAAGCTTTTGTAATCCTGAATGATTAGGAATAAGTCTATTACTCATTACATCAATCATAACATGTACTTGTGCCTCTAAAGCTTTCTTTTGTTCAAAGTTCTTAGCCTCTTTCAAGTTCATCAATAAGATGGTATGAATATCTAGACTTTGATCAGTTTTAGATAATTTAGCTCTATAAGGAATAGGAACATCATATTTCTGCTTGTTTGTAAGGTCAGCCATTCTACGAACAGAAGCTTTTTCTTCTTTATCTTTAGCTTTAGTTCCAGCTTCTTCTAATTCAAACTCATCCTCTTTTCTCTTGAACATGTCAGTTACACTATCACTAACAAGAGATTTTAAATCACCTGAAAGGGCTCTAGCTCTACTAGATCTAGTTACACCTGGTAATCTATAAAAATCAGCAACACCTGCTTTTTCAATTAGAGTTTGCTTACCTTCAGTTAATACGTGAGCATCCAATATCATTTTTCTCATAGATTTTAAGTGCTCTCTATCTTTAACAGATAGTTCATCATAAGCTTTATTTACCCATAATTCATTTCCTTTGGCATCATACTTTTTAGGTTTGATATCTAATCCATATTGAGTCTTTTGAGATTCAGTATTTTCTTCAATCCAATAAGCACGTTCACTTTTACCTATGGCCTCTTCGAGAGTCATTGAGTGGGTTATTCCGGCCTCGGTATAAAACACATGAGTACCTTCTACTTTAAATCCATTACGAGGTAAAACAAGTGATTTAGTTTGTCCATTAATAGTATAATCACCATCTTTGGTTACTTCTATTCCTGCAAATTTTTTCTCATATACATTCTTGTTCATCCAAGAGTTAGCCTCATAATATTTAGCTAGAAAACCTGCTTTGTACTCTGATATTAAATACGAGCCCTCATCAGTTTGATCAACAAACTTCTTATACCTTTCTTCTGTTCCGAGTGAACTAGCATAATCTTTAGAGAATGCTTCATAAGCAGACTCTACTTCTTTAGCTTGAGCTTGGACCCATCTGTCTACTTCGAAATCAGCAGCATCTATCATTCTAGACACTGTTTGTATTTCAGCTGAAGCTATATTCTTTTCAGAAACTAACCATCCAGTGGAAGCATGTATATCTGATAAGGATTTTTTAGCTTGTTCCTCATAAAACTTAAAGGCTTCGCTTTCAATCTTATCTTTATTAGCTGTCATCTTAGCATTAACCCATTCGTATATATTCTCATCAGGTGTAGCATTTCTAGCTTCAAGATCAGCATACTGTCTCTCAAATTTATCTCTCCAGGCCATTACATGCTCATTAGAATTCTCTACCATTGTTTGCGCGTAGATTCTTCTAGAAACACCTAACATCTCTTGATTTAAAGTGTCATAGTCAGCAATGATTTTATCAAGCACTGCCATTCTCTTTTTCTTTTGTCCATTGTTATTCTTAAGATATCCTTTCTCATATTGTTCAAGCATCAATTGCTTAACATCAGGAATCATGTTGAATACAGATGTAAAGAATTTTATATTCTTAATCTCTTCAGGAGTTAATTTACCTCTTTCAGTTAACCTGCTAACAAGCGCTTTGTATTCATTAACACTCTTTTGAGAGAATGCAACGTATCGAAGTATAGCTCTTGAATTAGCTGTTTCATTAAGCTTATCCATCTCTTCAGTTAACTTCTCATCTAAAGCTTTAACTTCTTGATATTTAGTTTTCTCACCTTTATCTAATCCAGCTTTTTTAGATTCTTCAACCTTAAGTTCTTTTTTAGTACGAGGCTCAATAGCTTGTCTTAAATTAGAGATAGAAGATATGATCTGATTATAAGTATTGTCTAATTTAACTTCTTCAACATCCTTTTCTTCTTGTCCAAAATTCTTTTGTTGTTGTTCCTGTTCCGATAAGTTTGCTAATAAATCAGATTTAACTGTATTATTTAACAACTCCCGAGTTAAGCTCGTTACTTCACTTTGATTTAATCCAAAAGCTCTTCTCAAGAAGTCAAAGAACCAATTTTTGAATGCGGTCCACATGCCTTCTTTTTCCTTAGAATCCCAAATTTCAGATCCTTCTCTACCAATTGCAGTGGCCAAAAGTTCTTTCTCAAACATCTCGTCACTTAGCTCAGGATAACCTTCCTTCACCTCATCATACAATGCAGTCCTCTTAAGCTCAGTTAAAGCCTTCTGTAATCTTTTATTCTTTAAGCCACCAGGAAATGCATCTATAAAGATATGCGCAAATTCGTGAATAGCAGTAGTTTTGAATACAGCCTTAGGATTAATTAATATAACAGGCTTACCGGCTTTAATTGTTCTAGGATCAGAAGCACCAAGTACTCTTGACGTAGGAACATTAGCGTCCATTATAACCTCAACGTTCATTTTGCTTTTTAGATGAGCTATCTTAGCATGAAATACACTAAGCTCTTCTGCAACATAGTCACTACCTCCTGGTAATACTCTTTCTTCTTGAGCAGTACTTACTTTTCCAGTAGTGTTGTCAAATCCAAACTCTTCTTTAAGTCTTTTATTAAGATACTCAAATGTTTGTGGTGCTTTTTCTTTAAGCTTAGCTAGGCCAGTGCCTAAACCATCTTTAGGAAATACAACTTCACGTCCATCAGCTTTAATTTTAGCAATAGATTTATCTATTTGAGCTGTTGAAGATTTAAACGTAGTATCGCTAAAGAAAGATTCTTTTTTCATGCTAGGCCCAACTTTAGTTGGAATACCAAAAGCATTCTCTTCATCTCTAATTATAGCTTGACCACCTTTTCCTTTTTCTATCATATTATCTCCGAATACATAGATTTTATCAGGATTAGCTTTTAAATCAGCTACACTGTATCTATCAACAACAGATACTTTTGTTTCGGAAACTTTATCTATATTAACATCTTCATATTTTAATCCAGTTTCAAGATCAACATTAGCAATTACAATTTCTCCATCAGTTTGATTGACCATGTCATATCTGTCATCTGAATTTTTTATCCATATATGATCCTGTGGCATTTTACCTCTACCTTCAGTTTTACTATCTTTAATCTCAGCGAATACACTGTCAGAAGTAAAGAATTCAGCAGGAAGTTTTCCTTGGGCCGCCGCAACATATTTTTTGAAAGCTGCCACATCCTGATTGGATAGAATCTTAGTTGAAACCTCACGAACATTTTCTGAAGGAGCACTTTCTTGAATACTAATACCAGCTTTATTCTCAAAGAATCCTGGATCAGATCTAAGTTGACTCATTATTTGTCTAACCTCACCTTTAATCTTAGTAGGAACATTATTTCCTTCAACAACAGATTTAGTAGGAGCATCTTTTTCATTATATTCAAAAATACTACCTTTACTAGATTTGTGTCCTAATTTATGTGTACGCGTGTAAACAGGATTTCCATTTACTTCTCCGCGAAGTATAAATAATCCGTAGTTTGGAATAGCTCCTTTGTCATAAACATCTTTTTGGTTAAGCATCACTTTAGTGAACTTAGGGAAAGTTTTATTTCCATTGAAATCTACCTCAACAGCAATAGAACTCTTTTCTTCATCACTAATAAATCCAGTTCCAAGGCTAAATAAACCTCCGAAACCTTTTACTTTATCAGCTCTAAGCTCAGGAACTAATTTTGAACCCAATGTTTTATTATCCCATTGATGTCTTAGCATTTGATCTTTAAAATCTTCTCCTGCAACAATATTGTCAATAGTTCTAAACATCTCATCAATCTCAAATGCAATACCTTGTTCTGCAAAGAAATTATGTGGGATATGTGAAAAGAATTGATTTAAATTATTGTTAAACCCAGATTGCGAGTACGCGTATCTTACCAAATCCACTCCAAGCTTTCTTTCGACCGGATCAGAAGAATTAAGTAATTGAGACCATGCTCTATATATTCTGTTATTGAAACTCTTCGTAGCAGTTCTAGAGTCTATACCTAAAAATTCATACCCTCCAGAAGTTTCTATCCTAAGTTCTTGTATTAAGAAATTATTACTAGTTTCCTTAAGTGCAGAAATTTGTTCAGGTAAAACTTTAAACAGATGGTGGTGATCAGAATTATTGTCTTTAAATACAGATAATCCAGACATAGAATAAGACCTGAAAGAATTCTCTAAAACTCTTCCTAACTCAGGATCTCTTAGTCTTCCTTTACCTAATGATTCAGAAACTTCATTGAAAGCATCTAAAACTTGATGTTTACCAACTAAGAATAAATCACTAGCTTCAAGAACATCACCAACCCATAATACTGCGCTGTTATAGTAATGACCCATCATAGTGTCTTTAAACTTTGTAGTAAATCCTATAATTTTCTTAGCAGCAAGTACTTCGTTAACTTTGTTTTCAGCAATTTGTCTAGCAACAATACCACCTCCATTACCTTTAGTATCTGCTTTTGCAGCTGACACTGAGGCATTGAAAGATCTAGCGTGATCTTGAAAAAATTCAAAGATATCTAATATGCGGCCCTGTTCAATTTTCTCTTCAGTACTAAGCGCTACATCCTTCTTAATAGCAGCCTCCATCTTAGACTCACTTAAAGAAGCAACATCCTGTTCATTAGCATCACCTTTCTTAATACCATATTGTAATCTAATGTATTCCATTGGAGATACAGTCTTTCCTGATGTTCCAAAAGTTAATCTACGTGCAGTCTTACCTTCTGACATGTTTATAACGTCAACTAAGTCTTTAAGAATAGGTTGTCCTATAAATCTATTTACCCATGATACAGGAGCACCTGCTCTTAATAACATAAATGTAACGTTAGATGTGCTACTATTATGATTACCACGAGAAATATAAGGATCCTTAGCAATATCAACATACGCATTTAAGAATGCAGATAACACATCACTGATTGTATTCTTACCATTAGTGTCTTTGATGTTATCAAACTTTGTACGTCCTTTCTCATCTTGATGTCCAATACCTAAGTATCCCTTAAGTCTAATGTTTAAACTTTGGTTAGATGCATGGTCCACTAACTGGTTTGCAGTCTGGGCCACACCAAATTTACCAGACAAATATTCGAACTTGGTCTTAATTTGTTGGATAGGGCTCATAAACTGTAAACTTCCCATACCTTGTGGTGGAAATAAGCCAACAATATCATTCTTTAAGAAACTTGCGTCAATAGATGTCATCATTTGATCGTAAGTATGAGGACTCGTAAGAACACTAGCATATAAATCTACTAGCATGTTTTGCTTACCTTTTTTAGAATCCATTGAGCTTGGTACCTTTTGGATTTTTCCATCTCTCACTTCAAGGTGATGCGTCATAACATACATCTTGTCTATATCAAAGTCACTACCAGTCTTACCAGGTACTGCATCATAAGCAATAATACTATCTCCAAGCTCTGGAGGAAGTATACCTACAATTTCTAAAGCATCATTCGAGCTCATACCTTGATTAGGTATTCTATACGAAACCATCTCTAGTGCACTAGGATCTAAAATTTCCTTAAGCTTAGCAGCTGACATGTTCCATGGATTTATTCTTCCAGGATCATTCTCATCTTTAAATTGTTTGTTATATTTTTCAATAGTGCTCTTTATTGCACTATATGGTAACATTGCTTGTCCGCGCATTACTTTTCCATTCTCAATACGTGGTGGTTTTAAACCTTTACCATCATAATTGTCAGAAACAATTTTAATACCGGATCTAAGAACTTTAGTTGGACCTTCACCTGTGTCATCTTTAACAATTTCCTGTACAGACTCTAATCCAAAAGGAGAAACTTGAATAAAACTACCACCATTGGTTTTAACTTTAATAAGTTCTTTGTTAAAAATAGACATAAAGATACTTTGTACTCTTCCTGCTAATTGAGGAATAGCATCAAATGGCATCTCTTTTTCAAGTGCGCTTATAATATTTTCATCTCCACCTCTTGATTTAAATTCATCAATAAGAGCCTCATAAACTGCCGTCATGTTGGTTATCTTATTATCTTCTCCTATTCCGAACTTAGTTCCAAGTGATTCTTTACCTTCTCCAACTAAGGATCCAATAGTATCATGAATCATTTGCATGATTTCTTTACCAGTTTTAGGCTCACCATTTAATTCATAGTTAGCTAATTTAGAAGATAAATCAATACCAGCTAAAATATTCTTTTGAATTTGTGACCCCGTAAGGGTATCATGAATAAGTTTAGTAGGTAAATCTTGTTGTAATTTCCAACCAGAGTTAGATAATGGAACAGAATTTAATTCGAAATCTTCTAATAACTCACTTGTATCTGCTTTATGAATAGTTGTAATACCTTTGGCACCAACTTTTACGCCGTCACGAGTAATAACCTCATGAAGTTCATCTTTCTTGTTAACATATGGCTCACCTGTTGCAGGATCTATTGTCATCTTATTATATAGAGCTTGCATTGGAGTATTCTTAACTAAACTAGGAACTAGTACAGCCTGTGAATACTTCAAGTATACAGGACGACCCTCATTTATTTCAAAGTATACACCCTTTAATGGTTGTGCGGCAAGCTTAAGTTCTTTAGAATCTAATTCTTTACCTTCCATCATTTTCTTGAATACCTTCTCATGCTGAGCACCCCACTGGCCTAATCTCTCTTTCAAGAACTTCCATCTATGAGGAGTAATCCATGCTTGCGCATCAGTAGTGTTAACTTTCTTGTACGCTTCTATAAGCTTCTTATCAGTAAGAGAGTCTCTAATCTCTTTGAGATACTTAGATGCTACCTCAACACCATTAACTGTTGCTTGATTGAAAAACTTGTGGTCATTCTCACTAAGCCTTAATTGTAATCCATCAGTATATGTTGCAGGAATACGCTTAATCAAATCACTTTGATCTTTATAATAAGCAGTGTCACCAGAGAATAATTTACTATATTCAATAGTAGATATAAGTCCATTTACTACATAATCACCAACCATAGTATGAACTGGTGAACTTTGAGACTCGTAAGAAGCCATTAAAGTTTTGTCAATAGTAAGTGCTTTTAATCCACCTTTTTCTTTAGGATCTACTTCTATAATTTTATTCTTTCTTAACTCTTGAAGAGTTTCTTTCATTCTATCCTTAATAGCCTGAACAACAAATGGTCTCAATGCTTCTTTCTGAGTATTAGATAACCCAGACATTGTGGATTTTTTAGGAACATTTTTATCATACAAGATTGCTTTAACTTCTTTTGAAGCTTCAGCAGGTGAGAATTCTGGAAACAATTGAGATTTCAAAGCATTCATACTCTTAGTATGATAGTGCTCTATTTTCTCTGAATCAGGAAGATTAGCTATTTGATCAGCTGCCTCAGCCATCCTGTTATACTCATCTTCAAAGTAATCTATAAAAATATCAGATGTAGCATCATCAATTTCTGTTCCTTTACCATTAGTGTATACGATACCTGTTTCAAACATTTCGAAACCTGAGATATCCATCTTACGGGATTTATCAGCAGGAACAATAGTAGGAAATAATGATTTTTGAGATGAAGATTTCTTACCAAGAATCTTTACTATACTATCATTAATAGCATCAGCAATTGTAATCTTGGTATTATCAACACCGTCATTTTTATTTTTAGATTTGATAGAACTGGATAGCCCTATTTCAACCTCTTGTATTCTTTTTAAAGACTCAGCTTCGCGTTCACTATCATTAACAACGTCACTAGCAAGTAGGTATTTTAACCATCTAGAGTTCTTGTTATATGTTAAGCTAGCTAATGCTTGAATATCCATAGTGTCATCAGCGCCAGCTTGTTGTTTCCAAGAATTGATCTTGTTGTGTAAGTAGCTTAATGAAGAATAAGTCCAATATGTTTTACCTTCATTACCAACAATTGTATTTTCAGACAACTGTATAGCGCTCAATCCTCTTGCATTAGCTAATCTAGATAATACAGATTGATTATCAAAAGGATTTGAAAATTCACCAGCATTAATAAAAGGAACTTTGTCATCTTTAATAAGAGCCATTGTTCTTTCCATACCTTCATACAAGGCTTTTACTTCGCCATATCTTTTTTCCGGATCACTAACCTGTAAAATGAAATTACGCATATCAAGGTTGTTAACATTAACACCAAGCGCGTTCATTGCTCCCATTAAAATAGGAAGATTCTCACTAATACTTTTTATCTTTGAAGCTAAAGTACCTCTTGTTCCTACTTGTCCAATAAATTTATTTTTAGACTCAGTAATCATGTCAGATATTTGTTCAATATCGACAGCTTTATTCATCTTACCTTTACTGGTTAAGAATTTCTTTCTGAAATTACGGCCCCATTCAGCTTTAAGTTTGCTGGATCTTGAATTTGTAGAAGAAGCATTGATTACCTTAATATTACGACCATTAACTTCAGTCACATAATAAGTAAGTTGTGCTTTTGAGAATGCTTGGAAGAATTCAGTGATTTTATTTCTCTCACCAATCTTCTCTGAAGCATTTAATTCTTTTAATCTGTCTACTAATCCTTCAGTCCATGGCTTAACTAGTTTCAATCCTTCAAGTCTTTCAATCATTAGATCAAATACGTCTTGAACATCTCCTCCCAAATTAAAGTTAACTATGTCAGCTAACATTGGCTCCAATGTAGTCCATACGTCATCAAACTCAACAAACTGTGGTTTACCAAGAAACTTGCCAGGAACAGTAGAGATAATCATCTCATTCTTTCCATTCTCATTTATATACGGAGTTCCATCAGGATTTCTCCTAAGTTCTCTTTTAGTATCTAATACAGTAGATAGTAATAACTTTACATTTACAGATGCAGTATCCTTAGAATTCTTTGTAAAGCTTTCGGCGAAGTTCATCCCAGTGGATTTTTCTTCTTCAGCCATTTCACTTTCAGGATTTCCATTCTCATCAGTCAAGTCAACAACTTGATCTTTTCTAGCTCCTGCTTTAATACGCTTACTAGCTGTAAGACCCATGTCTTCTATTTGAGTCCTTACTTCAACAATAAAATCATCTTTATATTTCTCAATAAGATCTGCACGCATCTGAGCGTCAGGGTCTCCAATATTTTCAGCTCTAAAAGAATCAATACTAGATTGAATAGACTCAGCTATTTTGAGCCCTTTAATATTCTCAATATTATTGAAATCAAAACCTTCCTTAGTTGAGAATAACTCATATCTAAGTTGATTAGTAATTTCGAATACGTCGTCTGGATCTATTTCTGGAAACTTAATTTTGTTTAAGAAATCTTTCTTACCGTCCTTAAGTTTATAGTAGAATTGGTTACCAGATTTGAATAATCTAGGATAACCATTATCATCTTGCCTTAATGCACCTTGTTTATCAGTCCATTTAGCATCTTTATTATTTTCCCAATCGCCAAATACTTGTTTGAATGAATCAGAAGCAATTCTGCGTGCTTCTGCATTAGCTAGATCTTGAGTTCCCAAAATGGTAACTAGCTTTTCCTCAAACTTCATGGCGCCTATACAATTCGAATTCTTTCCCATTTGCTTTATAGCGTTTTAAAATTTATTATTATATTATACAATCCCAGTCTCCCTGTTCTTCAGTTTTAATTACGTTAGGATCTATTTCTTTTGTGTTTTGTTTCTTGTCAATATTTTCAGCATCTTTTGCTTCTTCAGAAGATTCAACCTCAACATTTTTATTAGCTTTTAATTCTCTTTGAGCCATTTTGTTTCTAGCTTTAATATCGTTGTTTTTTACAATCTCTGAAGTAATATCATTTATCTCTTGATTATATTCTATAAATATACGATATTCTCTTGGAGAAAGCAAATCTTCTACATTGTTTTTTCCTTCATCAGATTGTAATTTACTTGCAATCTTGTTTATTTGAATCTTAGAAGCCTTTTTAGTATCTTCAAACTTCTTCCAAACACCATCAGATATTGGCTCTTCAGACTTATTTAATGGATCTTGATTAGCATCTTCACTAGTATCAACATCATCTATGGTTGTAAATTGATTCTCATTAGCCATTATATTTTCAACAACTTTAGTAGGATCCGGAACATCTTTAATTACAGTTGCAGCTTTTTGAGCGGGTTGAGCTAATCTCTCAGCATCATACCTTTCCTTTATTAACTTACGAACCATATCAGCATTCTTAGCATATACAGGAATTCTAACTCTGTTCTTATCAAGGAACACGCCTACAAAGCCTTTTTCTCTTTCATTGATTACGCCAGCATTATCAGACACTGCTTGTCTAGAATCAATATCTTTATTAACTTTAGTTGCTTCCTTAGGAGAAACTTCTGTAACTTCAGGAGTATCTTCAGGAACCTTGAATCCTATATCAATCTTAAATGGATCCATTCCATTGTCACGGCCAAGAGTTTTATTTTCATTAAACAGTGGATTTTCTGTACCAACAACAGCATCAGTAGACATTACTCCACTTGTCATCATTTCCCTGTACTTAGGACCTATTACGGCATGATTCCATTGCTTAAGGTTAAGTTGACGTCTCTTGAAATCTTGTATAAATCCAATAAGAGCATCTCTATTATTTCCTACATTTTCAGGAGTAACAATAGCTTTAACATCTGTACCATAATGGATCCATTTACCTGCTAAGTGTAAGTGAGTTTCTTTACCGGCAGTTTCAGCTGTCATATGTACAAACAACTTAGCCACATCCATAGTCTTTGCGTCTTTACCTAATACAGCAAACTCAGAAGGATGATCCTCTTTAAATCTTTTGAATAACTCAGGATGATCACTTAACCTAGCTTCTTTACCTAATTTCTTAGTAATAACAGCAATAAGTAAGTCTGCAACAAAAGTAGCTTCTAATGTTGTTGGGCGTCTTAAGTTTAATTTTAATGGAAATGGATCTCCATTAGCTTTAGGAACATTTAAAAATACACCACCTTTATAAGGCACTGGATTTCCTTTATCATCTAAAGTTCTTAATACGTCTATTTGTAATCCTTGAAAATCAGGATGATCTGTTTTATCACTAGCTTTAACTAAAGTACCAAATTCATTTGTAACCATTAAGTCAACTTTACCCATATCACCATCAATAAATGGAAAATCCATTATGCTGTTCTCAGGTATAGTATTATCATCAGTTTCTTCTACATGCAAATTACCACCAAATTGATAAGTAACTTGTGTCTTAGTGTTTCCTTTAAACATCTGTCTAATGATTGCCTCTCTTTTAGGTAATTCATTAGTTTTAAAGAATGTGTTACTTGGATTAAAAGCTGGTATATATGACCAAATCTCCTCTGTAAGTTGAATCTTTATAGGAAGATGATTAAATAGTATATCTTTCTCTTCAGCTGTAAGTTTGTTCTTAGGATTAGCCTTGGCGCGGTTGTAAATATTTATTGCCTGTTGGGCTAATTGCGAATATTTTCCACTAGCGTCACCTATAACAAAATCTAGAATGACTGGTTTGCCATCCTTAACTCCAGTTTTGTCCTTACCATTAAACACCCACTTCTTCCAACCAGGACCATTAAGATTAGCATACATAGGAACCTTTATGTTCTTCCCGGCAGTTACCCTAGTTGCTCTTTCTTCAGACTTCTCTTTACTTTGATTAATCTTAGAGACACTAGTTTGCTCCTCAGCAAATTCATCTTCTACGTTATCATTAACCTTAGCCTTGTTAGCATTGGTTATAGTAGTAGGATTCTCTTTAGCTTTATTAACAGCAGCTAATTTTTCAGCTTCGCGGGCCTCATCATCTTTATATTCTTGAGCAACAGCAGCCTCATTAGCTAACTCTTCTATATTCTCATTAACAGTAGCAAGCTCAGCAGCTTTCTCATCCTTAGTTAAGAATTTAGCTTCTTCAATCTCTTTCTTAAGAGCTTCACCTTGTTCCTCATTCTCTACTTTAGAATTTATTTTTTCTTTTAAATTCTCTTTCTTAAGGCCATTTCTATAAGATTCAGTTCTAATTGCATCATTCTCTAATGAATTAAGTAATATCTCTGCATTGTTACGCTCCTTAACCATATTAGCTTGAACAAGCTCCTCAGTTAAATCTTCTGTAAACCCAGCTGCAATTCTAGCATCTTTTCTTTTTTGTTCAGGCTCTCTTGCATCGTCAAGATTCTCTTTTTCATATTGAGTAGTAAGCTTTTTAATACGAGCCTCATTTTCCTTAATTAATTTCTCAACATGTGGCTTTCTTAATTTATTTACTTTTCCTGATTTAAGTTGTTTTTTAAAAGCTTCATTCATTTGAGTTAAAGCTTTTAATTTAACTACGCCTTCAATCTTATTAAGCTGTGTTGAAGACATTCCATTAACATTCGGAACAGAATAAGTAATAGATTGGATCTTGTCGTCCATTTTCTTGGAGTTTTCAACAAATCTCTTAGTTCTATAATTATTCTGGGCCATTTTAGCCGCAATGTTAGCATCGTATTTATTAGAGAATTTCAAGTAATCTAATCTCATCTCTTCAGACTTTTTGATTACTTCAGGGATACTCTTTTTAGCTAATTCTAAATTGAATTCACCACCACCTTGTTCTTGCAAAGCTTTAGCTTCTTCTTTAGTCATATTAGCAATACCTTGAAGAGCTTCAATATGTTGATCAAACTTACCACGGTTAAGAGCGTCAGTAGTCATCATCAACATCATTTCATCTAATACCATCTCTCTGGCTTCAACATTATCGTTGTTGTCAGCATCAGCTAGCTTTTGTTGCATAGACATAAAACTCTTAGCACGATCAGTAAGTGTTGTTTTATATGTCTCTTCGTAATTACTTTCGAATTCTCTTCTTTTCTTTCCTTTTCCGAGCTCATTTAAACCTTTACCGGCCATTTGAAATACATTACCACCTAATCCACCAAAGAATGCAGAAGTCATCATCTCATCAGAGCCAATGGCATCTGACATGATCTCATCATACTTATCTCTTGTGATTAATCCAGCATTTAGATCAGCAAGTGCTTTTCCTTGCTCAGCAATATAATATTGATAAGATTCTTCGAAACCTTCAGATAAGAATGTTCCTATTCCTCCACCAACTTTTTGTTGCCATGGCTTTAATTTTAATTTTTTACCTTTTTGAGTAGCTTTAGATAAAGCATTCTCCATTCTACCTGTATGAGGATTGAATATCTTGCCTAATGCCAAGTATTGTGGTATATCTTGAAGTAACATTGCCCAGCCTTTATTGTAGTTAGAAGCAGCGGCCTCAGAGGCCATCCTTGTTGCTTCTTCTTCAGTAAAAGGTAAACCTGTTTCTTTATTTGTTCTTGTTAAGTAATCAGCTTTTGCACTTTCGAATGTGCCACTAGCTTCCATAGAATTTTCTATGTGTCTAGATACTATGGCTTGAGAAATACCTTCTGTCATCCATGTAGCTTGTTTACCCATGTTTCCTGCAACATCAAGTATACGAGAAAATTTACCACCAAATTTAGATGCTGCTTTACCTAAAAAGCCTAGTGCTTTGGTTGCGGCCATAGATGGAACAAGCATGCTGAGCGTAGAAGCTACACTAACACCATTACTAAACCACCATCCTGGATCACCCGGGTCAAATTTACCTGGGTTCTCAGTATAAATAGCCATCTTATCTTGGCCCCATGTTCTTAAACCTTTACCAGCTTCAGTCATGAAATTACCCCATTCAGTCTCGTCACCAGTCATATAGTCTAATGCACTACCAACGTCAAGAATATAACCAAGACCTTCAATAGTACCTCCTACAATTTCACCAACAACAGCTTGACCAAGCATATTACCTGCTTGCTCCCATCCTGATTGATTCATAGCGCGTTGCTTATTCAAAGCATCAACGCCACCAGTAGGCATAAAGATGTTAGATCCAAGATAATCTGTGTAATCTTCGACATCTAAACCTTTATAAACTTTATCTTGAATAACTTGTGGACCTCCGCCACCAAACTTAGCTTTACCTTTGTCTGGATCTTCAGTAGGAACATCCTCATCACTACCACCAAATTTAGCCTTAGGTTTTGACACTTCGTCAGCCTTAGGATCAGTATTCATTAGTGTTTCATCTGTGGATTGGTTCTCTACAATGCTTAAGTCTAAAGCTTCATTATTCTCCTGTACCATATTTATCTATTTGTGACAATAATTCATCTGCAAGATATGAAGCCATATCTGATTCTCCGTGGATTTCTCTTGATGTGAATCCACCAACATGTATTTTCCAAATTTCTTGATCACCTATTGTTTCTTTTTTCCAAACTATTGGAACTTCATTTCCATCTAGAACAACAGTACTGTTTTTTCCAGTAAATTTACCTTCAATAGCTCCTGTCCTTAAACCTCCATTTTGTTTAATCATTGGTAACATTTCATGATTAGCCATCATTCTTCTTCCTTTTTCCTGTAAACCAGGATCAGTAGATTTCATTAATTCAATAGCAACTTCTTTTTGTTGTTGACGACCACTTTCACCTCTTGTAACTGATTTAACTTCTATAACACCACCATTTTTATCTTTAATAACTAAATGCTCAATAGGATATCCCATTGCATCTAAACCATCAGTAGTTCTTACTTCAAAATTATATTTTGCTTCAGATGAACTAGGATCCGTTGGATAGTTTTCTTGTACATATTGATTTATAGACATTCCTGTATAAGCTTCTGAATATCCTGCTCCTAAGAAATTATCTGAAAGGTTTTTATTAATAGCTCCAATTTTACTAGAATATTTACCAGAATTTAATGCTCCGAATTCAGTATACGATTCAGAATAAGGATTCTGTTCAAGATATTTTTTAGATTTATCTTTAAGCGCCATATTTCCATCTTTCATTCTATCTACTATACCATCATCGTAAGCTAAATCTTCACTTCCCCACCAATTGAATATACTTCTATTTGCTCTAGAATTTTTATTTACCTTCTCACCAGTCATTTCAAAGTACTTAGAAAGTAAGAAATTCTCCATTTCATCACTTCCTGTTCCGATCTCACTTAAAGTACCAGTTTTTCCAACAACTTCAACTCCGCCAGGTAATTTTCTAATAGCCTCAGTTAAAGAAGTAATAGCTTCATCTTGATTTCTAGCTTGATCATATCCTGGAACACCTTGTCTAACTTTATCATATAGTTTTTTACCCTCTTGTTCTTTAGGAGTAAGCTCCTTAAATGTTTCTTTTTCAATAGAATCAATTCTATTCTTAAGATTAAAGTATTTAACCTTAGAATCATTAAGTTCTTTTTGAGCAATAGCATAAGCATCAGGATTAGCCGCTATTCTTTCTGGAGTCCAATTAGCCGCTAGTTCACCAGTCTTTCTATCTAATGTTTTTAACGCTAAGTCTGTATTCTCTCTAATCTCATTTATGTTATCAGGAGTAATAGTATTTAATATACCATCAGCTGCTCTAACTAATGAATTAGCTTCTTTCTCTTCAAGGCCAGCATCAAATAATGCTTTGGCCGCGTAATCTGATTCAAAATGATATTTGTATGTTTGTTCCTTTGATTGTCCACCTAATGCGGCACCATATAATTGTCTTCCAAATTCATTACCAGGAGTAAATACGTCAACCTTTGAACCATCATCTCTATATTTAACAGACCATGTTCCTATATTTTTGGGATCACCTGCATTGGGGTCAAAAAATTGTTGTTGTTTTAAAGATGCTTGTAAATCTGGATCATTAGATGCCATAATGGTTAAGGAGGACATAATCTTATTGAAATCCTTTTCTGTAACTAAACCAGAAGAATATGCTTTATTGAATTGATCTAGATTACCAGCATATTTCATCGTGTCTTGATTAGTATCAGAAGCAATAAGTTTTAGATTTTTATTAATCCAATCATTACTCTCTACTTTTGAAGACATTCCTGAACCTTGAAACTGTCTAAAATTACCCAATTCATCAAATGAACTACCAAAGTTTTTTACCTGTGTTGTAGCCCATAATTTAGCTTGCTGTGGTGACCAACCAGCTTGTTGTTCTTTCTTAGTAGCAAGATCATTAATATATGTTTGTGCAGATTTATAATTAGCTTCAGCTTGACCAACAACTCCTGAAGCACCAAAAGATTTCTTTTGAGATGATCTTAAACTACGAAGTTTATTGGATAGATTTCTATCTACTCCTCTTTCCATTAAATCCTTAGAAATCTGTTCTGATTCCTTTCTAATTCTTTCTAATTCTGCGTCAACAACAGGAGCATCACTCTCAAGTCTTTTAGCCTCAAGCGCCTGTAATTCATCAGTTGCTGCCAATGAAGCATCCTGACGAGTTTGTTTAGCTAATGGAATAGCCATTATCTCATCTAAGGAAAGACCCTTAAATCCTGCTGTTGTTGTTTGTGAAAATCTATTTGCCATATTATTTGTCGTTAAGCTTTTCTAGCAACGCTTCTTTATCATTCATAAATATAGTGATAAAATCCTTAACATCCTCACGATTGATAACAATTTTTTCATTGTTGTAAGTAATTACGAATCTGTTTAACTTATGATCAATATAAATATCGTCATTGTCAACTACATTTAGCAATAATAAATACGCTCTAGTCATCTTATTTCTTTTTTTTCTTGTTCTTGCCATTAATATATTTACCAAGAGCATCAAAGTCCATTCCCATTAACTCTGGATATTTCTTGAATAATTGTTCTTTTCCAACCTCACCAAGGTTAGAACCTAATTGAGATATTAATTGACTTTTCTGTGTATCATATGCACCTTGATTTTGCTCATTAGCTAATTTCTCTGCATTTGATTGTTGTAAGTTAGTTTGATCAACTCCTAAATTAAATTGTTGACCAGTTCTATTATCTTGTCTATTAGCTTCACCGGCAGATTGCATTGCACTAGATAAAGCTTTTGTTCCTTGTAATGATAGGCCTAGTAAGTTTGCACGCGCCGCTGCTTGAGAACCACCAGAAGATCCTAATATAGCATCTCTTTGGTTATTGACACCTTCTTGCACTCCTTTAACTAAGCTTGTTTCATCTACTTGTTGTGATTGATACTTATTGCCAAGTCTACCTCTTGATACTTGATCAGGTTTC
>TARA_R110000772_G_scaffold235182_3_pt1 | contig 18949 bp, 22 predicted proteins | sample TARA_R110000772 | Tara Oceans TARA_R110000772 (sample SAMEA4397948) | marine metagenome | biome: Polar Biome; feature: [SRF] surface water layer (ENVO:00010504); material: water (ENVO:00002006), including particulate matter (ENVO:01000060) such as... | depth 5 m | reverse complement strand
GGCTCGCCCCCCGCCCTCGTACCTTCCGCCTTAGGGCCCCACCACATCGGCACAGCACATTTTCACCTGTATCCCACCGGCAACCACCAAAACACTAAAAATCAGAAAATCCAAAATTCTCGTCAGCTAAGCTGACAGGACAAAACACCGGTTATTTTTGGCATGCCACAAATAACACCCCCCGGTCGAAAAATAACCCCTTCCCAATCGCAGTGCGTTCTGGTAGAACACTCAGACAATCAACCCACAAACCAAAGGACAACCACATGACACGCCCATCACAACAAGGAACTACCAAGAAAAACCTCACATACATCCAGCGCAAAGAGATCGACCAGGCGCTGCAGCCTATATTGAAAAGCAATGATGACGGCACCTGCACATATGACAAAGGCTGGTCTGACGCCGCGGTCGCGTTGACGATGCCTTTCCAGTGTAACAGCGACCACGTCGCCACTGTCCGCAAGCAGGTCTTCGGCATGCTCTACAAAAACCCCACCGGCGTGCACAAGAATACCATCCGTGAGCTGCTGGCGGTAAAAGACGAGGAGATTGCCGACCTTGTGCATGCTGTAAACGCCCTCAGCGCACGGGTCGTAAAACTGGAGATGGCACTGACGTGGAACGAAGGAGACCGGAAATACAATGTCACAAATCTATAACCCCAAGAACCAGCCAATCCCCAACCACGGCCCTGTTCGAGTTAGCAGTGCCCACCACAAATATGGCACCAGCATCGTGGACCCCGCAATTCGCAGCAACACACACCAGCACAGTTACTCCATCCCGAACCTCGACTACCCCCCACGGGACGACATCATCCATCAGGACTGCGGCGTCAACGCACACAAAAGTAACGCATACATCGGCATTTCCGAAGCCGTGCAAACAACGCAGTCGTTAACCACCACCTATGCGCTGGCGCTGACAACCGCTCCGGGCGCCAAAGTAGATCTGGAAGCGATGGTGAAATTCTCGCGGGACTCCATTGCCGGCGAGATGCGCGCAAAGATCATGCTTATTCTTGGTCGCGATCCGGCGCTGTGTGATATTAGCACCAACGCCACCAGCGCATTTCCGGTGCGGCTGAGGTATTACGGGCTGTCGGTGAACAATAATGTGCAGCCTGACCCGGCCAGTGGCTCAAGTAACACCGAGTTACCGTCCGTCGACATTCACGGGCATGCTTACCGCACCGCGGTGAAACTATACGCCGACATGGCCAAAGACTACGGCCTGGACCTGGTATGCATCGAGGACGCGCAAGAGTGGGCAGTGCAGGACCATAAGAAACAGGTGGACGTCGTCGACGCCGCGATGCTGGCGAGACAGGCCCGCGTGGTCGCGAACGCGGATGCCGCCACTAACCGTGCGATGTATAACGCGAGCATAGTGGACAACCAGCTTTATGGGCCGGCAACGGCTCAGGTGCAAAGCGCTGTGTCTGCAAACCCATACACCGCCACAGAGCTAAGAATACGGCAGGCCGAGGCCGAAGCTCAGGTTGGCTCTCAGTTTGCACAGCTACAGAACTCTGTAACATCGCAGATGCGCAAAACCTACGACAACATGATCAGGTCCAAGCTGATGCCGCAAACTTCGGACGACGAGGGGCAATAGCCCGTGCAACCGCCATGGATACCCGCCGGCCGACATAGTTCGACTGGTGGCCCAGGGCGGCGTACTGCATCGCATCATGGACGTGGGATGCTTCATTCTTGTCAGGTGAGGGGGTTAGCAATCCCGATCGCTGCTTTTTGAAGCGGTAGTCCCGCATGAAGCCCATTGTCAGCACAGGCGCGTCGTCACCCTGCACCAGGAAACCAGCGTCGCGCTGGACTACTGACAAAAGCCGCTTCTCTACAGCTCTGATACGCTGACCCGGGTCGTTAGTTGGCGCCGGGATGCAATCGAGATCGTGCTCCTTTAGAACATCGTAAGCTGTCTCCTCGCTGTACTGGGACTTTGACGAGCCGGCGGGGTCACCGACAATGAAGATACGGTTCTGGTGATAACGCTCGTAAATGACCGGGAGCAGCAGTTCTTCTGTGAACTGGGTGAGGCCCATGTCCTCGGAGGTCAGTTCTTCAAAAACCAGGAGACGACCTTTGACGTCAAGTTGGGTAAAGACACACGCTGGCGTTCGCCCAAAATCAATACCGATGAGTATAGGAAGCATGGGGTTAGGGCGGAGCTCATCATAGGTGATGTGAAGCTGCTGGTCGAACGACGCGCGGTAGACGGACTGACCGAACTGGTCGTCTCCGTATTCGCCGTGGACGTGGACTCTGATCCATTCGTCGGAGTGTCCATCCATTAGCCTTTCATAATAGTTAGGGGGGAGGAATTCTACGTTCTCTGCTTTGACGTCCAGGCCGCCGGGCATCTTGAAGAAGTCCCACCCGTCGGGTTTGTCGATGACGAAGTTGTCATGGATCTCTGATCCTTCGGACCACGGGTTGGAGATGAACATAAGGCCCTGCCATGTGGGCGGGACGCGGGTCATGGCGGGATATCGACCAATACGACCCATCAATGCGGCGGTGACAGACCAGGGAACTTCCCGGGCCTCCTCTATGAGTGCGCTGGTCAGGTTGAGGGACAGCAGCTTTCGCGAGTCCTCCGGCCGCTCCAGGGGCATCATCAGCCAATCGGAGTGCACCGTGGTGCCATCAGGCAGCCTGAAGCGGAACTCCAGTGCGTTGCGGCTTACTTTATAGTGGAAGAACTCATGCAGGTAGGACTCGGTGTCAGCGAGGAACGTTTCACGGAGTTGGCTCAACGTGTTACGTACGACGGCGAAGCGGGTCGGTCGCACACCCTTGTCATCAGGTTCCTGCTCACAGGCACGGCGGAAGAGTTCGAAGATGCCGGCCATTGATTTACCGGAGCCCAGCGGGCCGATGATGCACTTCACCAGGGCATCAGAGACCATGAATTCAATGCAGGAGGGGGAGGGTTTGTAGTCCATAATCAGCCTTGTGTTCTGGTGGTACATACGCTATGTAGGTGGTACGGAAGTTTTTGTCCTCCCGATTGACTCTTCTGCCTCCCTGTTGAACTAGCCCTCGCTTCGGCGGGGGCTTCTTTTTATGTGGGTATCCCCTGGTTAGGTATCATTCCGACAGACTCCACCGGAGTGAGTTTGCGTTGCGAGTTGAGCGAAGGGCCAGTGTCCACTGGCTGTAGGGCCGTGGCGATGGCTCCGGCAATCTTCTGACCCTTTGTTTTCTCAGGCTCAACAGGACCTTCTTCACGGTTGTCCGCCAGCTGGTCGTGCTGTGTCTTCTCTGAGTTGCCAAGGATACCACCGGCCCAATCGGGCAGTGACGCATTGGTGTAATCAGATCCCCATGCACGCTCGGGCCCGGTGTCGAAATGAACCGAGCCGTCATAGACACCCACACCACCATAACCCGCGGCGCGGCCCTGACCGATGAGAATCTCGATCTGTGTCTGGCTCATGCCATCAGTGCTCAGATCCAAGGCGTTGCCGCCCATATGCTGCGAGTGCTGTGCGCCCCCCACTGCAGCGTTTTTCTCGGGCGAGCGGTATCCGGAGGTGATGGTCTGCTCACCCGCAACGCCAGCAAGGCGGTCATACGCCTGCTGGTTGGGCTGGGAAACCCCCGTCGCGTCGAAGTCGTTGGCGCCCATATAACGGACGCCATCCTTCATGTATGTGCTCATTGTCAGTTCTTTCTACCGTACGTGTAGGCGGCGCCTGCTGCCTTAACAGGCTTCTTCCCACCGTCAACATAACCAACGCCCTGAGGATACTTCTCTTTATTGCGCGCCTGCGTGGACTTACTACGCTTTGAGTTGGTAGAAGGTGAGCGTGCAGCGGTTTTTGCAGCCCGCAGCATAGCCTTAGCTGCCTCGCGTTTGCGCGTTGCTGACGTTACTGCTTCCTTGGTGCCTGGTTTGGTCCTACCCATCCGCTTTGCGGGTGTGCTGTTGTTGGCCATATGCGACGGCTTGCCGCGGCCCGTAACTGTCTTTGAAGCTGATGCCAACTTCGGCGCTGTCTTACCTGAGCGGGCGATCTTGTTCGCTGTCATACCTTTATCTGCGCCATGACCCGCGTTCGCCAGCTTGTTAGCTGTCAGACCTGGATTTGCTTTCTTCGGCCGTGCTACAGGTTTAACAGAGCTAGACATCCCCTTAGAAGACTTAGTGGTAGAACCACCCGACTTCTTCGCAGGAGCTGCTTTGCCATAAGTGCCTGATTTCGCTACACGATACGACTTGTCGCCGTGCTTGAATCGCTTCTTGCCAGCTTTGTCAGCAGTGACAGCGGCGGCTTTCAGGTCGCCCTTGGTGCCGTCCCATTCGACTTTCTTACCACCCCGGAGAGCATTGCCGATCTTCTTGACCAGTCCGGTCTTCTTTTTCTTAACGGCTCCGCCCTCGGCGTAGTTCTTGGCCCGGGCAGGTCCACCAGTACTGGCGCTACGTGAGTTTTCGCGATTTATGCTTTTTGCGATTTTTAAGAGTTTGTCCGATTTAGGCTTAGCGCTTTTTTTCGCTGTCGCAGGAGGCACTGATTTAGTTGGGGTAGGCTTGCGCTTTACACCACCTGCTGCAGGTTTGGATATGCCGAACGTCTCCAGCCTGCGTTCTTGTGCTAGCCGATTTTCCTTAACGGCTCCGCCCTCGGCGTAGTTACCACCCATCCCTGGTCCGGTTGGACGCCGTGCTGGCATTAGACCACCACCCATCCCTGGTCCGGTTGGACGCCGTGCTGGCATTAGACCACCACCCATCCCTGGTCCGGTTGGACGCCGTGCTGGCATTAGACCACCACCCATCCCTGGTCCGGTTGGACGCCGTGTAGGCTTAGTACCCTTATAGGCGCCAACATTAGCGCTTCCGCGACCCCCCATAAGGGCACCCATCATAGTTTTGGATGCGCCCATTTTACCCTTCCGGGCGCTCTTGCGGGCTGCCTGCTTAGCTCCTGGTGACAAATACGTTTGCCCACTTCTTCCAGATTTCATGATATCAATCTCCTTGCATGCCTAGTGTAAACCCAGCCAGTTCGGGTTCGTGGTAACTCGGTGTTACCTCGTCGGGGGTAATGTCGATAACGTCAGGGTCCTTACGCGCGGGCGCGCCTGCGTTAATAGATATAGGGTCACCTCCGTTCAGGTAGATGTTCACAGATGGGCCAGTCGCTGCCGACCCACCGTCGTTAACGGGGCCACCTGCCCCGGAGAGGTCCTTCAGCTCTTTAAACGCTGATACGCGTGCAGCTGCAGGAGTGGCTTTATCGGAGAGAATGGCATAAACATCGGCAATGCCTTCCTCGATCGCGACTTGTGCTTTTAAACGGATACGTTGCTTTGCGTTGGAGATGGCGCCCCAGTCCGATCGGGCTTGATCCAGCATTTTCTTGAACCAGGGGGACTGCAAAAGGGTGGCGCCGGCCATTGGATCCAGGCCATGATTTTGCAAAACTACGGCCTCAGGCCAGATGTCAGAAGCAAGGTCTACAGCTAATGCTGCCGACATGTCAGAATTTATCTGGCCGATTTCGTTCATGTGCTGTAGTCTCCAGTCAATTCGTACATAACGCAATAGAGTGAGTTAGCCAATGGCATCCTCTTCAGGAATACTTCGCATCGTCTCGCCAGAGGAGCTGCAGAGCCAGGAAGCAGCCAGTGCAGAGGCAGCGAAAGCGGCCAGATCATCTGTTGGCAATGATATTGACCAGACGAGTCTACGTCAACATATTGATAAACAGTGGCACATTATGCGGGATCACCGGTCGTCGCAGGGTTTGAATGACCGACTTCTGCAGAGCCTGCGTGTATTCAACGGCAAGTACGACAACCGCCAACTAGGCGAGATTATGAAATTCGGCGGGTCGACGGTGTACTCCCGGATTGTAGGGACTAAAGCCCGCGGAGCTACGGCGCTCCTACGCGACATCTACTTCTCCGTTGACCGACCGTGGAGCCTGAAGCCCACACCAGACCCAAAGACACCCGAGGACGTCGCAAAATCCATTCCCAATGTCGTGCAGATGGAAGCTCAGGCGATGGCGCAGGCTGGCCAGCCGATAACCCCCGAGATGGTTAAGCAGCGTATCGACCAGCTACAGAAAGCCGCGAAGCAGGCTACGCTGAAAAACGCCGACAAAGAGGCTAAAATAGCTGAAAGAAAGCTAGATGACTACCTCGTAGAGGGTGGGTTTTACCAAGCATTTCAACAGTTTATGACAGACCTACCACTATTTCCGTTCGCTGTAATCAAGGGACCTATCGTGCAGATGGTCGATGAAGTGGTGTGGGAAAAGGGAGCAGCTGTGGTTAAGCAGCGCCCCAAGCTGATTTGGGAGCGGGTTAGCCCATTCGACTTCTATTTCTCACCCGGTGTCTCTGATATAGCTAACGCCGAGACATGTGAACGCATGCGGTGGACACGCAAGAACCTTAACGACCTGCTGGGATTACCAGGCTGGAATGAAGATGCCGTTCGCGGAGCACTGTCACAATATGACCAGGGTTTGCGCGACTGGATGGACCCGATCGACTCCGAGCGGTCCACGGAGGAGGAGCGGGAAGATCCGAACTTCAACCGCACTGGCATGATCGACGCGATGGCGTTCAATGGCAATGTCACAGGTAAAGTACTGCGCGAGTGGGGGATGCCTGATACCGAGATTAAAGACCCGCTGGTGGACTACCACGTACAGGCGTGGATATGCGGTCACTATGTACTGAAGGTGCAGGTATCGCCGTCACCACGCAAACGGCACCCATACTTTGTAACTAGCTTCGAGAAGGTCCCGGGCACACCCGTTGGCAACTCCTTAGTGGATATGCTGGCCGATATTCAGGAGATTGCGAACGCATCCCTGCGAAATCTGGTCAATAATATGGGCATGTCGTCGGGTCCACAGGTTGTTGTAATGGATAACCGGTTCGCGGTTACAGAAGAAACAGACGAGATTTACCCTTGGAAACGCTGGCATATGGCCGATGAGCCTGGCCAGGGTGCGCTTCCACCGGTGTCGTTCTACCAGCCTAACTCCAATGCAGCCGAGCTGCTGGGTATTTATCAGAAGATGACCGAGATTGCGGATGAAATCTCCGCTATCCCGCGGTACGCCACAGGCTCGGGAGCGTCAGGTGGCGCCGGCCGCACAGCGTCGGGCCTGTCTATGCTGATGGGCAATGCGTCTAAGGTGCTGCAGCAAGTGGCTGCGAACATCGACATGGACGTGCTGGATATGACTTTAAAGTCGTTGTACGATCTGATCATGCTAACGTCTCCGGACACTCTCCGGGGTGACGAGAGTATTATGGTCAAAGGGGTGTCGACTGTTATGTCCCGCGAGGCCGAGCGCGCACGTCAGCTGGAGTTCTTGCAGCTCACTGCTAACCCGATCGACATGCAGATCATGGGCGTCGAGGGACGCTCCGAGGTGCTCCGATCTGTCGCTGACGACCTTGGAATGCCGGTGGACCGCATTGTCCCTACGCAAGAAATGGTAGCGGATCGGCAGAAACAAATGTTAGAAGCGCAACAAGCCCAGGCGCAAGCCACGGGTGAGGGAGATAAATCGGTGTCTCCCGGGATCGATCAACCAGGCCCGGCAAATTCAACGTCACCGGTTGAAAATACTGTAACCCCTGGCCACAATACTGGTGGTATATAAGGAGACTATCATGAAAGATAATGTTAAGAGCCGTTCAAATACTATGGGGTCGCCCCCATACAGTTCTGCTGACCCTACACGCATGAAGCGTTCGGTTGGCAACGGCGCATCTGGCAGCAACTGGTCCATTCCGAATGGCGCCAAGTATGGCCTGGGTGAAGGCAAGCAGCCGACACGTATGGACCGCAAGGTGCCCAAGGGCGCAAGTGGTCAGAACTTCACTGTTAAAGGTGGACCATCCAAGTCGTCTCGCAAAGACACAGGCGCCAACAGCGCTGTCGGCAGCCAATCCTACGGCGTCGGTGGTGTATCTGGTGGGTCCTCTGGCGGATACGGAGGCTCATAATGGACAAAGGCTCACAAGGCCCAGCGCGTATGTCCCGGTCAGCAGGTGGGAAACCATCTCATCTTGGCCGAGACTACGCAGCACACGCCGCGGGAGGAAGTATCAGTGGTACTCCGATCTCTGCGACGAACGGCGCGAAGGACATCGTGAACTGCAAACCGTCGAAGACTTCATCCCGTATGGGTAAGTCTCGCCCGGTGGCGCAGATTGATGACCGTTGGGGCAAACGAACCAAAAACCCTTCTGGCGCACCAAATACTATACCGTCATGAAGAAAGGCGACGTTGCGCTGGCGATCGTAAAACTAGAGGGTATCCGTGAGTTTCGGGTACTTAAAGACTACATCTCACACCGGTGCGCCGGCGAGATCGCACTAGCTATCAAAGGTGACGAACACACGGAAGTTGCACGCGGACGTGCTCAGACCTGGATGGAGCTAGAAGACTTACTTAACAACTCGGCCGACATGGCCGATCGGCTGGAGAATAAAAATGGCAAAACTATCAAGGGTCAACCCCGGTACCCCGGCAGCAGTTAAAAAGCAGGCCCGTGCGGCCGATGCACTGCATAAGAAGATATATGGCGAAACAGAATCCGCTCCAGTAGCGGAGGCGGCTCCTCAGGCCCAGGAAGGAGTGACCCCCGCACAGGGTGAAGACTCCCAGCCGGTCGAAGCTCAAGCAGCTGAGGTTCCCTTAACGGATACCCCCCAGGGGCCGCCGATTACACCGGTAGCAGCAGAAGACACAATAACCGCGGAGCCTGTTGTTGCTGAAGAGCCTAAACCGGAGGCTGAACCGGAGGCTAAACCTGAACCCAACGAATGGGAAACGCGGTATCGTTCTCTGCAGGGTAAGTATGACGCGGAAGTCCCGCGTATGGCCCAGGAGATACGGGAAATGAGAGCGCAGCTAGCTGCCGCTGTTGCTGCTCAGACACCTGCACCAGCACCCGACCCGGTCGCGGAAAAGAAAAGTATTGTTTCTGATACCGATTTAGAGGACTATGGAGAAGATCTAGTTGGCTTTATCAAACGCGTTGCGAAGGATGAAGCCGCGCAAGCATCGGAGAGCCTGAAACCCCAGATCGACGAAGTTCGGGGCCAGGTCCACACTTCGGTGCAGCAGACAAAGACGAATTCGGTTTATGCTAAGCTGGATGGAAGCATCCAAGACTGGCGACAAATAAACTCAAGCCCCGGTTTTATAAGCTGGTTGAATACATCAGATCCCTACGTGGGCGACCTGAGGAGCAATCTCCTAACCGATGCTTTCAAGAAAGCAGACTCTGAACGGGTCGTGGCTTTCTTCAAAGGGTACCAGGCAGAGCAAAAGCTCGTGAACCCTGACCCCGTTGTGCCCAGCGACAACCCTGCCCCTGCTCCGGCGCCTGCTCCTGCAGTCACCTTAGAGCAACTAGCAGGTCCAGCTGGTAACCCAGGCGGCGGACAGGAAACAGCGACCGACCCTGCAGAGCCCCCTTCATGGACTCGGGCCCAAATCTCGGCATTTTATTCAGACGTTAACAAAGGCGTCTTTAAAGATGATCCGGGGCATAAGGCCCAGTTGGAAAACTCAATAGCGGAAGCCATGGCGGCTAACCGCGTTCATTAATGGAGATACCTCATGGCAATTGCCTCAGGTGCAGCAGGCGGCTATCCCGGAACATCCGGCGTCGCAATTGGTTCCCAGCAAACTCCCGCTGGCCCAACAGGTTACGGTGCTTCTGGTACTGGACCGTCATTCATCCCAGAAATCTGGTCGGGCAAACTGCTCGAAAAGTTCTATGATGCCACTGTTCTAGGTGCCATCTCGAACACAGACTACGAAGGTGAGATCAAAAACCAAGGCGATACGGTTCATATCCGTCAGCGCCCTGATATCGTTATCACGGATTACACCCCTGATACCGAGCTTGCCGTTCAGCGTCCAAACGCGCCGATCGTTGATCTGACTATCGACTATGCTAAGTACTTCAACACAATCGTCGACGACGTCTATGACGTTCAGGCGGACATGGATATGATGTCCATGTGGGCAGAAGATGCTTCTGAGCAGATGAAGATTACCATCGACACAGAAATCTTGGCCAACGTGTTCCTCGGCGGCGCTGCTGCTGCTAATATCGGCGCTACTGCCGGCCGCCTATCCGGCGACATCGATCTGGGTGTTACTACTGCTCCCGTCATCCTGGTGCCTCGCGCGCCTGCTGGCGGTCAGACAGACGTGACTGACATGATCGTTGCACTGGGTCAGGTTCTTGACGAGCAGAATATCCCTGAGAATGGTCGCTGGTTGGTGATCCCCGCATGGATGTCGGCTATGATCAAGAAATCGGAACTTCGTGACGTATCGCTTTCCGGCGACGGCACATCGATGCTCCGTAATGGCCGTCTTGGCATGATCGATCGCTTTACGCTGTACATGTCCAACCTGCTTCCTGCTGGTGTTGCCGGCGGTCTAGCCGCGGGTGAGACAGCGATCTTTGCAGGCCACGCTGTGGCCCCAACGTTCGCGTCGCAGCTGAGCAAAATGGAAACCATCCGTTCTGAGCGCACCTTTGGTCAGCTCATGCGCGGCCTGCAGGTATATGGTGCAGACATCGTGAAACCAGAAGGTCTGGTAGAAGCCATTGTCACGAAGCCCTAATATAGGGTAGAACTAGCTTAGGCGGTAACACGGTGTTACCGCCTACGGCTTGGAGAACACACATGGCTACGAAAAAATTCCTTAGAGTTAAGAGCGGCGCAGTATATCACTATTCCGATCGATTGGCCAAACGGTCAGACGCGATCGTGGTTGATGGACACGCAGCTGCAGCCTACTTCCGCAGTATTGGCAGCGTGAATAAAATCACCAAAGCCTATCCGGAACGTAAGATCGACTCTGGGGTACCTATGCCAAAAGCACCGGCCTCACGCGTTAAGAAAGCTGAGACGCCTGTGACAATCGTTGAACCCGTATCTGATGCGGAGACTGTGGATGATCATGTCGCGAAGCTACTCTCAGGTGATGGATCGGGCGCGTAGTATCCTTCAGGATGCTGATAAAACCCGATACACAGACGATGACCTTCTTGGGGCCGTAAACGACGGCCTCATTGAGATCCGGCGCATTCGCCCGGATCTATTACTGTCTGTGGCCTTTGTCACAGATGAGAAGGCGATAGGCGATATCGCTGACAACCTCCCTGTAGAAGACTTTGCATTCCAGTCCCTTGTTTATATGGCCGCGGGGTACATGATGCTTCGCGACGACGAGTATTCATTAGACTCGCGGGCTGTAAATATGCTTAATATTGGTACCTCTAAACTATTGAGGACACTGTCATGAGCACAGAGAACGCCACTACACGCCTCAAGAATACAGCACGAGTGCGCTTACCCGGCGCCGGCATAGACGCGCTGGAGCTGGAGTTGTTCAACACCATTGTGGAGTTGTGCACAGAGACTGGCGTCTGGCGCGAGCGGATCGAGCGCAACATTGTTGCTAATAAAATCAACTATGATGTGGGTTCCGTAACCGGCGGGTCCCGCATCGGGTATATTATGTCGCTGACTATGAACGGCACCATATACCAGCAGTTGGGCGCGGACGCCGCAGACATAGGTGGCAACACCGGCTACGAGCTTTTGGAAGATTTCACCACGGTGCGGATCAACCCGGCCCCTTCATCCAACGCTCCAAAGGCGCTGAAGGCGAGCATCACGCTGATCCCCACGTCGCAGACTACGCTGCTTCCGGATGCTATTATGGCGCTCTATACAGAGACTATCCTGGATGGCCTGATGGGCCGGATGATGTCTCATGTAGCGAAACCATATTCCAATCCGGATCAATCTCGGTACCACCAACGTCGGTTCCGCGCTGCAATCACCAGAATTCGCCGCACAGTCCGTGCAGGCAACACTAAGGGCTCTCCGCCCTGGATATTCCCACAGCAGGCTCCAGGCCGCTCACAGCGCAACGTGCGCATACGCGGGGGTGTCTAAATGCCGAGTAACTTCCTGTACGACGAGTTTGCAGTCCTGCTGATAGATGGCAGTGCGTTCGATTGGGTCAATGACACTGTCATGGCGTCGCTGTACTCTGACGCATACACCCCTGCGGAAGCAGACGTATACACAGGTATCTCGGCGTTCCTCGTTGGCCAGGAGACTATGGCTAACCGATCGGTTGATGCGACAGGGATTGCGGCCGGCGATGGTATGACATTCCTCAGTGTCACATTCCCCGGGGTTGAAGAATTTGCAGGATTGGTACTGTACCGTGATGACGGCGGCGGTAACTACACAATGATTATGAACATCTCGCAAGGCACTGATGCGTTCGATGGGCTTGAAGGGTTCGGCGTGGCTATGGCTGGATCGACAGTTATTATAACGCCAAATGCCACCAACAACGGGTGGTTCAGAGCATGAGTAGAGGCGCGCAACAAGATTGGTTTGACGGGATCAACTCAGGCGATTGTCTGAATGATTTAGAAGTTAACGAGGGCATGTACCATTGGGGCGTCGAAGTAACGTTTCTAAACGCTACGGGGTTCTTCACATACCAAGGTGGAACCCCTGACACATCAACTATATCATATCCCGGATCGACAGTGATTGTGCACGCTGACAACAGAACGCACATTGTTAGCGCAAAGGCTGGCGATATAGTTATTGCCCCACCTCGGAGGGACGGCACATGAGTAGAATTGTGGCGCGGTACGTAAAGCAGCCTGGAGAAAAGTTGCAATACCGCATGGATTACAGCTGCTGGTTAGGGATCGGTGAAACTATCACCGGCGCCACAGTTACCGCGGCCAGGGTATTGCCTGATAGCAGCGCAGGAACTCTAACGATCGGAGGTCCATATATTGCTGGCGCCTCTGATGTGGTTGAGTATCTGTTGAATTTTGGTGAAGACGGAGATGAATATCTGATAACTATCAGAGCAACTACAACTAGCGTGCAAACTGTCGAACGCGAAGTTACGCTATCAGTGGAGGAGACATAATGTCTATTCAGTGGCTCTTTTCCAATAACGGCACGACATATGCAGACGCTACGGTGTCCAACGTTGATACAACGATTACAGTACAGTTCGGTGGCGGGATTAAGTTCCCCGACCCTACAGCTGACCCCAACCAGAAGGTAAAACTAACGCTTGAGGACCGCCGCACGGGTCTCATCGAGATCGTTAATATGACCTCCAAAAATGGAGACGTACTAACGGTAGAGCGGGCGCAGGAAAACACCACTGCACTTTCCTGGCCTATAGGAACGCATATATCCTGCCGCATGACTGCGGAAGTGCACAACCAGGTGTATGGAGACATTACGCAAAATGCCGCTGACATCGTCTCCGCGAACGGACTAATATCTAGCAACACTGCCGCCATAGCAGCGCTCACTGGCAACTTAGCTACGACCGACGCAAACGTCGCAACTAACGTATCAGCGATCAACACCAATATAACAAACATTGCTGCTAATACCGTAGCCGTTGCAGCTGCTCCGCTTGCAGCTCTTAAGTTGGCATATCCTGTAGGGTCGCTGTATATTTCGTCAAGCGATAGCGATCCGACCGCTACTCTGGGGTTTGGTACATGGACTGCGTACGCGCCGGGACGTGCTATTGTTGGCGTTGGCGACAATGGTACATCCAACTGGCCTGTGTCATCTTCTCGGGGTTCCGAAACACACACGCTGACAATTGGTGAGATGCCCGCTCACGATCACGGCCTGGACGACCGTTCAAGGGCGACAGGTTCTAATTCACAAAATCGTGTCGGTGGAGCTGGTAATGATACAACGACAGGCTCAACAGGTGGCGGTGGTGCGCACAACAACATTCAGCCTTCAATAGCTGTATATATTTGGAGGAGAGTCACGTAATGACACGTAGCCAATCCAGAAAACGATACACCCGCGGACACGACTCCGATGGGTCTACTCGGTATCCAGGCACAGACCATACGTGGGACTGGACTGGCACATGGCCTTCTGGCGGAGAAGTAGGTAATCCAATTCCAGACGTTGCACCGACGTTTGCTCCGGATGCACCCATAAAAGTAGGAACTTCGTACACTATCACCCCAGGCACGTACACAGTCGGCGGCGTTGGGCCTGTAAACGTCGTGACAAAATGGATTGTTGGTGGGGTAGACCAATCAAATCCATACACACCCGTCGCCGGCGATGATCTTGCCACAATGACATTGAACGAAGTGGCCACAGAACCTGGTGGGTCTACCACTACGCAGTATACTGCAGGCACCGTCACACACGTCGCACCAGTGGCCACAGGCAGTATAGCAGACCAGCTACATGCACAGGGTGGCGGACTGGAAACGATTCCAACGGCAGCGAATTTTATAGGCACTATTAATACATATCAGATAACATCGTTGCTTGGTGTATCTATTAACGCTGGCACCGGCCTTATAACTGTAGATACAGATGTGGCAGCTTTGCAAACTACCACTCCACTCACAGTTACAGCATCCAATTCCGGCGGTAGCGCTACGTCTGTGTTCGATTTGTCGATCGTTGTTGGGGGTCCCATCCAGAACGCAGCCCCGACGTTCTTGCCGGCAGGCCCTATGAAAATAGGCACCGCATACACAATCACTCCGGGAAGCTACAGCGCTCAGGGTGGTGGCACTGTTAACACCGTCACTAAGTGGATTGTGGGGGGGTTTGATAAAGCAAACCCTTACACTCCAGCCCCTGCAGATGACTTTCAGAACATGACACTGGATGAGGTTTCAACGGAAACGGGTGGTACTGCTCCTGGTAATACCGCCACATCTATTTCAGCTGGTACTGTTACCTACGAAGCTCCGGTAGCAGGTACGCCGCTGGTAGATCAATCATTTGCAGAAGACACTGGCGGTGAGCAATATGATACTTCTTCAGGAGTGTCAGGTGTGGTAATAACGTATGAAATTAACGAATTAACTGGTGTCTCGATCGATGCAGGGCAGGGCATTGTGTATTTTAATACAGATATTATGCCTATCCAGACAAACACGCCCATGACGGTTACGTATTCTAATTCCGGCGGCTCCACAGGAATGCCCTTTAATCTGGATATTACAGCAGCGGTAATAGACGCTCCCATAATTACTAATCTCATCGCAGATCCAAGTGGTGACATAGACTTCACCACGGATACAGGTGAAGGCACAGCATATGTGGTGTTTGGCGACACAGCGTCCCCTAGCGCAGCCAGCGTCGTAGCAGGGACTGGTGATGTGGCTGCTAATTTTGCAGTCACTGGATCCGGTGGTCAGTCTGCTCCTATTGATTTGACTAGTATAGCTGGTCTGACAAAATACTGCTCTGTCGTGCAGGTAGACTCGCTAGGCGCGCAATCCAATGTACTGACAACATCTGTAGACGTCGCAGTAGCCGGATACGTCCAGAAAATGGTTGATACGAACGGGAATAGCCGCCTTCAAACATTTGGTGGACCATCGGACAGTGCCACGCTCACGTTTGCTATGACGTTGGAACAAGCGTCATTTGTATTTTCAGCCTTACAAGCGAACCGTGGTACCAACGGTGTCAATATCAATACCGTCAATAGCAGTGCGATCAGGGTATCGGTATGGGACAGCAACAACCTACTATGTTATGTGGGTGAGACAGCCCAAAACACTATACTTAATGGTGTGCGAAAAACGCTTTATGTTTCTATTGATCTTAGTGGCGCACTTCCTGTTGTCGATCTTAAAATGGACGACGGTTCCGAACTGGTCAGTGTCACGTTGACCCCCTCCACCAGCATAGCCAATTCGGGTCTAATCAACACAGGACATGACACGCAGTTTTTGGCACTCAACAACAACAGCAATGCGTTCGACGGTCTGGTTGGTGACATATTCTTCCAAGGTGGTGTGATCCTCGACCCGACGCTGTTTTACACGAACGGTGAACCACAAGACCTTACAGGGGTAGGCAATCCATTTGCACGGTTTGGCGGTGACATGACTGCCGATGAACGTAACGGCAACACGAGCGAGGGATGGAACGACGCTTTCAATCTTGGCACGGGGTCAATGAATGCTGCCGATCCTCTTATCCAGAACTTCACCGACGAGCCATAGGAAAAACACATGGTGACGATACCAACAACAGTAACGGTTACAGCTAACATGTTGGGAACCCCGGCTGCTAAACCGGCACAATTCCAGCCGCTACAATGGCGGGTGCAAAATAATGGCATTAGCGGTGGCGCTAATATCTACTTGGATGAAATACCTTATGATGGTGGAGACCCCCTAACTGCAGGCTGGTATACCGTTGATGGCGGCGCTCCTCAGAATATAGGCGGGTTTACTGTGGGGGTATACTCCATTACGGGGCTACCACTGGGTGTCTCGGCTGATGTTGCAATATATGTATCCAATTCAGTAGATGACGGCGATCCGTCTGTAGTAAAATCAGTTGTATCTACGCCCGCCGGTACACTGGTAAATTCCATCGTCGTATCACGAACTGCTGGGTTTTCCCCGCTACCCATACAATTTACCACTGATGCCAATAACGACGAGTCTGCACACTACCGGTTCCACTGGGATTTTGGGTTTACAGATACATTTCCGTATCTAAACCCTAACCGCGAACAGGGCACCGCAGCTGGTGAAGCATATGGTCCATTGGTTGCTACAACATACGAATCAAATACTACGCAGCAATTCACAGTTACGCTTACTATCACCGACGGAACTACAACGCAGGTGCTGTACGAGTACATAGACCTGACTAGCGGTAATGATGCGTTCCCTACGACGAACACGATATGTGTGGACCCAGCAGGTTTATGGGCAGCCGCTCCTGCCGGAGCCCAGCAGGAAACTACCTTGGAAGGGGCAGCTGCTGCGCTGAGAAGTAATAACGGTGGCCGCATCTTATTGCGAAATGGATATACGTATACGCCTACTGGGCACGTATACGTTGGTGGACCCGATCTGAATGGCCAATACGCTGTTAATACATGGATGATAGGCACATACGACACTGGCGCCCGCGCTATATTTGACGCCGATGCCGCCGGAATTGTTATGAAAAAATATGACAACCACCAATCGCAAGTGTGCTTTGAGGGGTTCGATTGGATCGGGCACTACAATCCCACCGACGGAACAGGTGCCCGAGATGGAACCGGTATTGTTTTATGGGGTAATGATGCAGAAGTATGCTGTCATAATATGTTGTTTTCTGGAAATTTAACGCAGTTTACAGACTTAGGTACTATTGTCCACGGACGCACATTATACATGTCTAGTTGTAGTGTAGCTGATTGGGAAAATTTTGGAAATTTTACCGCAGGAAGTCAGCTCCATATTTATGGATGTAGCATCCTGCAAAATGTAGATGCATCTGTGGGGGATGGCAAAAACCCTGGATCGCTAGGAAACCTTCCTGACCACGGCCCTATTCGGACTGCTCGATCGCTGTGGAGCTATATGGGTATGAATGATATGTATACATCTACCGGCTGGAGTTCCGCGTATGGTCAGCTAGCGCACCAACCATGCCTGCGTTGCAATTCCTCACAACCCGCAGGGGCTAAATGGAATATACAGCAAAATAATATGGAGGGGGGCTCATCATCTATCATAGACGTAGCGTCGCAGGATAATACGTCACCATTTACCCCATATGACTATTTTGTTATGGAATCTAACGCATTGTTTGGAACTGCTGCCACATTCAATGGCATGCGGTTATGTAGCGCAGGCATCTATGTTAGAAACAATGTAGTTGCGATGCCAGCAGGTCCTGCAGAGATGACCGATCCGTTTTATTTCTTGTCAGCGAACACGAGTGGCACGGCGAATATCAATGGTAATGCAACCGGTGTACGCGAGATACACAACAACAATTTCATAGATTACGGCGACAACGGTAGTATCCGCGATGTCGTGGAGTACAATAGCTCTGAGTGGGATGCTGCTGGGTTTGTAGGGTATGTCATCGAAAATAATCTCACATATTGGCCCAATCGAAGCACTGGACCAGACACGCAGTACGAGCCGCTGGATACCACAAGTGCATATGCCACGCTTTATAAGGGCTCCCGATATTTAGGACCATTAGACCCTACGTACGACACGTCTGGAACAGCAGGCACGGGGCTTGCTAAAATACTCGCCACGTCGCCCGCTATTGACGCTGCTACAACGGGGCTGGTTGCGCTAGATACTTTCGATAAACAGCTCCGCGGCGCCCGACATTCAATTGGTGCGTTTGAACCGTAACATGCTATGTGTTATCTATAGTGGGTAACCCAGCTACAAAGGATAAGACTATGACTTCACAACGTGGACGGCGGTCCCCCTCGCGCGCAAACGTAGACTCTAAAGGTGATACGCATTACCCAGCAAATGCCGGATATGCCTATGATTGGGCCGGTACATGGCCTGGAGGCTCTGGCACAGATGCAGTGGCTCCGCTGCTGCTTCGACCGGTGGACGCTGCCAACGGAGCTACGGCTTCTACGGCGAGTGTAGAAACTGGTGAAGCTGATGGCACCCTGTACGCGGTCGTGACTACTTCAGCTGTAGCACCTACTGCAGCGCAGGTTAAACTGGGCCAGGATGACTCCAGTGTGGCTGCTACGTTTGCTGGCAACCAGGTGGTAACTGCCACGGGCGTGCAGACTATTGCTCCGGCTCCATCAGGGCTGACAACAGCAACAGCGTACACTACGCACTTCATGCACGAAGACAGCGACAACAACCAATCCGCGGTAGTAAGTGCATCCGGCCTCACTACGGCATAAAAAGGTTGCTCCGGGGATACGATTGGGGTAGTAATTGACTATGAAAATTACAGCTTTCCTCAGTTCTCCAGCGGGTCAAACCGTTACACGCGCCGAATGGGCGCGACGCTCCCAGGTAACACGGGGTTACTTTAGCCAACTGGTTCTGGGCAAAAAACG
>TARA_R110000772_G_scaffold17702_5_pt1 | contig 18957 bp, 9 predicted proteins | sample TARA_R110000772 | Tara Oceans TARA_R110000772 (sample SAMEA4397948) | marine metagenome | biome: Polar Biome; feature: [SRF] surface water layer (ENVO:00010504); material: water (ENVO:00002006), including particulate matter (ENVO:01000060) such as... | depth 5 m | reverse complement strand
TTATCCAAGAAGTCAGATAAGTAGCTAAACGATATGTTTGGAGTAGAAGCAATCGAGTTAGAGTTGTTGTCCTTGTTTATCATGTGAAGAGTTTTAGTCTCTCCAGCGTCGTCGAATACCAAGTCAGAAGCCGTTATAGCACTGCCGTCCACTTTACAAAAGCTAACAGTATCACCAGCCAATGCGCTACCTTGTGTGATTTCAAAGGTAGCCGTAGTGCTACCATCGCTGTGCGTTACAGTCATGTTTTGAGTTCTACTACTTCCAGTTTCGTTTGGTGTAAGAGTTATCACCGCGCTAAAAGCAGTAGAGTTTAAACCCGGAGCGTACACTGCTCCGATCTGAGCCCAACTCTGTGCAAAGCTGAAAGCATTAGTTGTTACGGCGCTTCCATTTGTTATTATTGAACAGTAAAAAGTCTGCTTGTCTGCTCCATTGTAAGAAATAACTTGCTGTGAAGCTGGTACCGTGTGTGTAGTATCATTTGCATTATTGACAGTAGCTTTTATAAATTTACTAGTTCCACTAACTTGATTTACTATTATTGTGTCACTTGGAGACTCTGACGTGTCTAAGCCGTTTTGCCATATAGATATAGTGCTTGTGTTAGTTGACCCAGTGGAGTTAGCCGGAAATGTTAGAGATAACGTGTCAGGAGAAATTGCTACAGCACTACAAGTTGTAACTGTTCCAGATAAGACTGAAGGAAAACCAAGCGCAGCCGCGTTAATTATGGATACTTCACCAATTTGAGCGGCACTAGAAAATACATACTCGTGTTGTCTAAATTCGGTAGGCAGCACTTGTGGCGGTGTAGTAACAACATTAGCCGTAAAGTTATCCGTCTGGAAAACATTGTCTTGCGGATTGTAGCTAAAAATAATTTTCTTAGAAGAAAAGAAACCGTCTACGTCGCCTTCAATAACTTGAGAGCTAACCTGAAGAGAGTCTAGTGCTTCTGTAGATGCGAAAGCACTTATACTGTCTTGCGAGTAGTACTGGTTTGGTTGAGCAACAACGTTTACTGAGAACAAGTTTTTTTCAACAAACTGTTCGGCAAAGCCTGACACTCTATATTTTTGAGTGGTAGCGCTTTCAGTTAGTAATGTTATCGTAGCTCCGCTGGTAGTATCGACTAGCGTACCATCTTGCCCAGCTGAAATAACTTCGTTAGAAACAATTACTGATTCATTTTGATTCTCCGCACTGACTACTAACGTTATGTCGTAAAAGAAACTATTTGGAGTAGCTGATATTGTTATTAAGTCGCTAAGGTCTAAGTTTAAGTCTTCACTTAAAGTTATTGCATTCCACGTTATAGTGGCTAGAACGGTGTTAGAAGCCGTAGATGCAGACCCGACGTTAGTAAATGCTACAGACGAGTATGAAGTTGTGCTAGGTAGAGTAGTAAACTCTGCAGCATCTAAAGAAAACCCAGGGTTTGGTAATATAACAAAAGTATTAGTAGCATCGTTTTCAACACCGGTAGTATTGTATATAGCTAGCCCACTAGTTGTCCAAGTGCTAGATGATGCCGTTACATTTATATCAAACTTAGAACCAGTTGTAGTACCTACGACTGAAGACACAGTACCTAGTCCTTGAACTGAAGATTCTTTAAAATCTAAGTTGCTACTAGCTTCAGCAGCATCGGCTTCGTTTACAAATGTAGTAGGTAGCCCTGATATGTTGTTAAACCATTTACCTTCTTTTTCTATAAACTCAGGAACTTGACCATCTTGCTTGTCCGTCCTTATAGATTCAACGTACCATCCTTTCTCTGTATTTAGGTTGTAGTAGTTGCTGTCTAAATTAGAGAACCTTAGAGAGACCGTAGCGGCTTGAGTAGCATTAGCAGATAAAGTTAGTGCTGTACCAACTATTGAGACAACAGTGGTTCCAGCAGCTATTCCAGGTCCACTAACAACCATGCCTGCTTTTATGTAAGATATGTTTCCTCCTGAAGCTAAAGTAGCGCTAGTACTAGCATTTACCGTTGTCGTTGTTTGGTCAACGTGAGAAGGATCAACTTTAGATTGTGTGCCCTCGTAGTTTATTGCTTTAAAGCTTTTAATAGAATCAGCAGCATCATTAATTACAGGAGTTACACTTGAGTTATATTGTATTCCGTAGAAGTTGTTTCTCTCGGAAGTTAGAGTAAACGACTTGTCTGTTTGAACTGTGCCATTGTACGATATGGTAGCAACTCTGTCAGATATAGATGTTATTATAGTGCCTTTCTTTATGCCACTACCATTAACTACCATACCAACGCTTATGCTGGCTAAGTTACCAGCCGCAGCAAACGTAATTTTGTTCAACCCGACAGCAGTGCTTATAGTACCCAATTGCTTTACCGAAAAAGAGTCAACATGATGTTGCCACATCGTTCCGTTTCTAAAAGTATAATACTTGTTGTTTAGAGTAAATCCTTGGTCAGGAACAAATGACTTAAAGCTAGTCCATCCATTTCCACTTTCATTAAAGCTTAGCGTGTGTACTTTCTTGCTAAAACTTGCAGCTGTTATTTCATGTAAAGTTATATTGTATTCGTCTTTATTTCCATCAAAACTACCAACAACGCTTTGGCACGCGGCTAGTGTGTCGCTAAAGAAATCGTCCATACCATATCTTGATATTTCAGTTATACCATCTCTAGATATTCTTAGTACAGAGCCTCTAGGTCTGTCAACAAAATAAACTCTATATTCGTCACTAGCAAAAGACTCTGGGTTTGTACCTATTCCAAACTCTCCACCCATTGGGTTTGCTCTTCCAAGTACGTTAGACGTAGATGTTAGTTGTGAGTTACCACCAGCGTTGAATAATTCGTCTTTCTCTACGTATATTTGTAATACTTTCTTTTCACAGAAGGTTAATAGATCGTTGTCTCTAGTGTGTAGCTTTTGGATGCTGCCGTGATCTTCACTTATGTCTTTAGTTATAGACTCTGCTATTAAAAACTGATTTAAGCCGTTTACGCCACTTGCTTCGTTATATATCTGAGAAAATATTAATTGATTAGGCTTGTGATCTCTTCCGTAGCCCTCAAAGTTTACATTGGCATTAAAGCCGCTTTGCTTGCCGGCTGATGTATACTGAAATATGTTTGGAGCGTTAAAGTCGTCTTTTATAGTATCGGACTCTACACCGTTCCCAAAAGCAACGCAATTATACCATTCTAACCCGTTTATTAAATAGTTTATAGGAGCCTCGTCAACAGCACAACCGAAAGGAGTGAAATACATTTTATCTGATCCAACCTCATGGTGAGAAAATCTTAATTGATTATATCTGGCCCTTGGTATGTCTGCAAAGCTCATCACCATTCCACTGGCTCCAGTAGTACTGTTTAGGTTGTAATCATAGCTAACAGGCTTGTCAAATGTAACCTCAACAAAAGCTTCAGATCCTTGCTTAGAATCTATTTGAGCTTTAGAGAAAGTACTGGCACCGTTGAACGCTACTACTGTAAAATTGTTTTCTTTTATGTAGCTTTTTGCAGCGGCTTTCTGAACAGTAGTAAGACTGCTACCAGAGTAAGCATATATTCCCGCCACGCTGCCTATCGACAGATGCGAGTGGATATTTGTTCTATCAAGGTATATAGGCATAGCAGAGCCTACTTCGTAGTACAAGCCTAAACTAATATTACTTTGTGATTTAGTTTCGAAAACAGCGGCGTTAGGGCTAAAGGTAGCCTCTGGACTACCACTACTTAGACCCAAGAAAGCTATTAGTGTAGCATCTCTATTTACTTTTACAAAAAACTTACCAACAGCATCCGACGAGTCGGTTAAGATAGGGCTACCATCCACATCGTTTGGAACTTCGTTACTTATGTCTAATATCTTCCAACCAGTAATTGTTGAATTAGACGCGGTGTTTGCGTTGTGGTACTTTTTACCTTGTATTTCTTGGCCTATGCTAACCTTGTTTCTATCTGAAGAGTTAAACGACAACCAAGCGAAAGTGGAAGAACCGTCGGCATTAATACTATCATTGTTATCAAACGATGCTGAAAGTAGAAGGTTGTCGAACTTAGAAGATGTTTCTTTGACAAACCATTTAAACCACCTAGCCCACGGAGGAGCAAAGCTTCTAGCTCTAGCGGCTAGTAAGTTAGCATTATCTGACCTGCTCTTAGGTATTTTAACGCTAGCTTCTTTATCTATCATTACGGTAGACTGTCTACTTAACCCGTCTGTGTATACTACACCTATCTGGTAGGTTCTATCTGATTTAACACTAGTTATACCGTTGAAGTTACTTGTTCCAGCTGTAGTTTGCGGTGCTGAAGTACACTTAAATAAGTGATTCGTAGATTGACCAGTATAACCCGTCTGGTTACCTTGATTTCCTGAAGCGCCAGGAAAACCAACGCCAGACCCGTTGCCGCCGTTGACATTTACAAAACCTATGGGCTTAAACTCCAACGTAGCTCCAGTAGTGGAACTAGTTGTGTAGTAAAAGTTATTGCCTCCATTTATAGAGTTAGCGTTAGCTTCTGCGGTAGGAACCAATATTCTTACACCTACTAATTCTCCGTCTGTAAGAGGTATGTTGTTCTGTATTATTTTTACTTTTTGAGCTGACCATCTAGGCTTTGGCAACTCCGAAGTAGTACCAGGTACGGCAGCGGTCCCAGCTGTGTTTGTCATAAAAGTAAGGCTACCTGCCGAGCTTCCATTCCACGATTTTTTTGGATGCCACCACAGCACTTGTTCTCCATCGCTATTGACCTTGAAAGTAGCGTATGGGTTAGCTAGCTGATAAGGAGCGTAACCTTCCGTTGGTGGAGAAGACGAAGGTATAGTGTGGCCAAATTGACCAACGGTGTTTTGATATAATATACTACCAGTTTCTATTACTGACTGAACAACGCCGGAAGAGTTAACTTTAACTAACTGTAACTTAATCTCAGGACGTATAAACATACTATACTGGCCACCAGCAGCTCCATTAGCGTTAACAAGCTCAGCTACCATTATGTTATAAAAGTCTACTTCACACTCTGCTTCAAAAGAGTAGTTGCCGTCGACTGGAACATCGTAGAAAAACTTACCAGCAGAACCATCAAAGTTGGCACCAGGATCTAGCTCTGTGCCTTCATTAGCACCACCACCAGCTCTAAATTGCAATGTGTTTGGGTTGTCATCCACTTGACCCGTAGCGGTAAAAGTGTTTTCAGACTCTAAGTTAAAGTCAAAATTTTCACCAAGTTGATTTGATTTTGTGAAGCTCATGCAGTCTAGATCTGTAGATATGTTATCTCCAGCTTTATTTACCATATCATAGTTGAGTTCTATGTTACCGTATATTAATCTAGAAGCAGAAACTTCTTGTGCTTTTGCGGTTATTGGAACAAAATCTTGTAACCTGTCTACTTGGTTAGAAGGTATAGCGCTTCCAAAAAACTCTTTATCAAAACTTGTACTTCCAAGATTAGGTCCAAAAGCACGATTTGCTTGATACAATTCCGAAGGCCATGCGTCATCTGACATGCTTATAGTTCTTACGGAGTAAACATTAAACGAGTTTGTCTCCCTATATAATATCTCTACGCTTACCACATCTCTAGGAGTATAGTTAGGAAGATATTCTTTTACTTCTATAGTTTTTGTTTTGTTTACCATTCCTTCATTTAGACCAGTGTCTGGGCTATACGAGTATACACCTGGTTTGAACACAGGTGGCGAGTATGGTGATATTATAGAGTACTCTCCATCGCAAAACTTCCATCTATATGCGAAAGATATAAAGTTCTCTTGATATATAGGATCTTCAACTACAGCTGTAGCAACAAAAAACTCAGCAGCGGTAGTAGACGCGTAGGTGCTTAAGTCTAACATAAGCAGTCCAACGGCCTGCGTGTTTGTTCCGTCGCTACTAGCGCCAAAGCTCATTACTCTTGCTTTTACAGTAATCCCACTAGTTGACCCTTTCAAGTTTAAGATAGTTCCAACGCCCCAACTTAAATATTGTCTTTCGACAGAAGTGCTTATATTGAACTGCCCGCTTTCCGCTACCAACACGCCACTTGGGCTTAAATCTAAAGGTTGGGAAGTGTCGTCTTGATCTCCAGCTACGCAAACGTCTAGTCCACTTCGACCAGTGATAGAAGCATTTATAGCAGGAGCTGTTTTAGGAGAGACTTTGCAAACAAATACGTCGCTAGGCTGTATTAAGCCCATGTTTCTAGATACTCCTTTGTACTCGACCTGAAGTCTAGTGTGATTTCTAATATTGTAGAGAGTAAGAATACCTGCGCTACCTTTCTTGCAGGAGTCTATGTTTATTTTTTTAGGTTCACCAGCCCCATCCGTCCAATAGATAAGATTATCTATAACGTTTATGCCTGTTATTATATTGCCGCTTGGAGTGTACTGAGCACTAGTGTAAGCGTTTGATCCGTCTGATTTTTTAATGTTAGAATCTACCTCAGTTGTTCCAGCTCTAAAGTCTAGAACTTTATCTGAAGTTAATCTTAATGTATATCCGTCAGCTATGTTTGCAGCTGAAAAAGGAGTTGCAAAGCCTATTACTGGCGTTATAGTAAAAGTTGCTACCGTAGCTGTTGAAGAAGGCCAGCTACCCTCGTTAACCACTCTAACATCATTATCTGCTCCCCAAATATTATTACCGCTAGTATCTATAGCCTCTACCTTCATGCCTTTTCTAATCCACTCTTTGATAGTTAGATCTGCGGTAGTAATAGTAGTTCCAGTAAAAGCGTTAGGTATTATCCTAGCTTCATATACATCGTTTAAAACTATAGTTTGATTTTCTTGTACGGAGTTTAGATTTTGGTCATACTCTAGTATAGCGTCTGACCTGTAACCCACGAACCTATCTTTGTTTATAGAGCCGTAGTCAGCATAAGTGTTATCTACTACTAGATCACTAGCGTTCTTAACAAACGAGTAAACTTTCCCATCTTCTTCGCTAGAGTGCACACCTACGGTTATAGCGCTAGAACCTATGACTCCGCTGCTATTGTCAGCTGGAGCATTACTTTCTATATTTTGTAAAGCACCAACGTTAGAGTTGTCCGTGGTATTAACCTCTATATTTAAAGCATTTCTATACTCACCATTCGGAACCAACCTCTCATCAAGGTCTTTATTCATTTTACCTTTGAGAAAATTTCTTTTTAATTCTGGCATGTAAGTTAGTGTTTAATTTGTTTCGATTTACCTCGTAGTATTTGTGTAAGCTCTTCTAGCTTAATGTTTGATAGTCTTAGTTTAGCCGTCCTTTTAGAAGCCCTAGCGTCTCTCTTGAATCTTTGAACTATATATTCTTGAGTGTTTGCTCTAGTGGATAAAATAGCGTATGCTATTTGTTTGTACATTGCTTCTTCCGCAAACTTATGCACTTGCATTTCTTCGTCAGTTCCAAGACTATCGCTTATGTACTTTAGTATCACAGTTTGATTAGCAATGTTAGAGCTGAAGTGTATGTTACCTTTTAGTTCGTCGATATAGTAAGATCCATTAGTTTGAGCGAATTCAGGGTCAATACCAAATCTTCTTCCTTCGTTAGCAAACCAAACGTCATCGTTGTAGTCTAGGTTGTCATCGTTTTGGTTTTCGTTTGGAGAGCCAGACTTGTACTTAGTCCAAGTAGAAGATTCAGCATTGTAGTCAAGAGCTCCGTTTGTGTATTGATATGCTCCTGCTGCATCTTGGCTTACAGAAGAAGGGTTACTAGTCTTAGAGGCTGGATATATAATGTGCTCAATACCTGAGTTGTCAACCCAAGTCAGCTTAACGTAGTTTACGTAATCTCTAGGAAGAGTCATAACTAAGCTTGGTGGTAGAGTTATTTCTTGAGACTTAGTTGACTTGAACGTGTCAAAACTAAGTTCTTGAAGAGCTCTCTGTGCATGAAACTGTACGTCTAACCTTTTAACTTTAGATATTATTTTTTCTTCACCAACGTAAGCTATTATAAATTGATTTATAACGTCTTGAAGAGACACAAACTGGTAGTTACCGTGCTCACTGTCTGTATTGTAGTAATTTTGATCTGTACCTGTTAGTAATCCCATTTGTTACGATTTTTCTTGTTGAATTTTTTTACCTTCTTCGTTGTCTGCTACTTGAGTAAGACCCATTTTCTCCATGGATATGCCAGCTAGAGCTAATATATCAAACACTAGTGATGATTCTTCTGAAGCGTGTAGTTGAAAGTCTGTAGATGTAGTGCTGTTGTATAGAGCGTTACCTAGCACCAAATTGTAGCCCCACGAAGCCTCAGTGGGCGCTTTTATATAGTTGCACGTAACAGTAGCTCCAGACTCTAGCGTAGGATATACCTTTACGGAATTAGCTCCAGATCTTACGTAAGCAGGATTTGAAGTTGTTGGCCTTGCTAGTGGAGACAAGTTGTAGCTTGTAGCCTCGTTAGAATTAATTTCAGCCACCGTAGTAGGATAAATTGATGTTGAGGCTTTGTAGAGTATTTCCCCTAATCTATATAAGTCAGCGGGAAGCGTAGCATTGTCAAACTCAGTGATAGAGATATTTCCAATTGTTATATACTTGCTATTGTTTGATTCGTCTAAATTTCTAATCTGAATATTATGAACTCCAGTTGTGTCCGCTATGAAGGTAAACTCAAAAGACCCTACAGCTGGTTCGTATGCTGTAAATTGATGAGAGCTAGCAGCTCCATCCTCTATTAGTATAGAATACGTAGCTGGTTCTAACATATCTATTAAGGCATACTTAACAACATACTTTTTATCGGCAACTAAACTAAATGTAGCGCTTTCCGCGTAAATCCCTGCGCCGTTTGCGTCTTGCAAAATTTTAATTCCACCATCGTAGCTGTTTGCAGCAGCAGGTGGAACGTATGTAACTGTTCCGTTACCTCCATTAACAGATGTCCAGCCAGTAATGTCTGCTTCAAAAGTGTCTTCAAAAGAAGTGGTAGTGGAAAGTAGCGACGCGCCATTTACTCTAAACGGTGCTATCTTTTCTTCAAGAATATGAAGCATATCAGAATACTCGGTAGAATTTCCGGGCATCCTATTGAATTGATTTATGTCGTAGAAATATTGCTCAAATGTCTTCATCTGAGCTTGGTTAGCGAATAAGTTAAACTCTTGAGGTGTGATATATCCTCTTTGTTCTTTGTTGGCAATAGCCAAAACTCTTTGATATACCGTATTTACACTTATTGCCATTTGTCTTTTTTATGTTGTGTAGTTGCTAGGCCATCTTTATCATGACCTAGCTTCTACTTATAATTACCTATTTTAATCGCTTTTCAACGCTATTGAAAACTGGCATACCTTCGTCAGTTTTAAACCACGCTGCTAAAGCAGAATATGGGTGCTCGTCAAAAGGAACTGTACACAGTTTTCTTTCCGTAGCAGTCCAGTAAAAAGTTCTTTGATCTGGAGATAAACTTATAATACCCATTTCATTGGCTTTTATACCCATGTTTCTAAGATGTACGTTTTCATCTTCTAAAAGCTCTAAGAACAAGTTTGGATTTCTCTTAGCAAATAATAGAAGATCTCTTTTCAACTCCTTAGAACTCATCGTAGATACCTTAGATCCAAGCTCTACACGTAGTATCGCTTCAGCATCATCAATATCCATGTCCATAGCTATTGTTAAAGCTTCTACTTCTAGTTCCAACATGTCTATCTCGTTCAGAGCAGCTACTTCAGGTTTGTTTTCCGCAAACAAAGCGTCTCTGTGTGGGTGATACAATGATAGAAGCTTTTGTAAAACAACTTTACTTTTAGGAACATGAAGAACTCCATCTCTAAATATGATGTGCTCTAGTCTAGCGTCTCCTTTCATTTCATCAACAAAGACTGTTCTTTGGTTAGAAGTGTTTTTCAACTCTCTTTCAAATCCTTTTTCTTCGTCAAAGAAGAATATATTAGAAGATCTAATAGATTGGCTCAATGGAGTTTTGTTGTTAAGCAAAAAGTATTGCCTGTCTTTAATCTCCCAGCCATCAGCTGTTTTAGCTTTATTCCTGTCTTCTAGTTCAAACCTATGTCTGTAGCCAAACTCTTCTTGCTCTTCTTCTTCAATCGCTTCAGGAGCTGAATCTATCTCTACTTCTTCAGCAACAAGCTCTTCTGCAGACTCTAGTTCTACTTCTTCTATAACTACTGGTTGCATCTCGTTTGATGCAGTAGGTTGAGGTGTTTCTACCTCTGTTTTTTTTGTTTCTTTTTTTTCTGTTGAAGACTTTTTAGGTTCTTCATTTTTTTTAAATAATGCCATAATATAATAAAATAATAGTTAGTAAAAAAAAAGATCGAGGACCGAAGTCCCCGACCTTAATAATAATAATTCTAGTTAAACATCATGAAGTTGTTTGCTCCTTGAACGATCAAACATCTTTCTGATAAATAGTTAACTGTCATTGCATCTAAGTCTGAAGTTACAGCACCTACTGAATCAGTGATCCAAGTTTTGTACTTTCTGCTTTCAGTTTTAGAAGCTCTGTAACGAACGTGTAAGAAAGGACGTTTGATGTTCTTTCCTAAACTTTGATCGTAAACTGAAGAAGTTCCAGCAGGAACCATGATACCACGAATAGCACCAGTAGTATCAAAGTCATTGATAATACCTCTTGTAGACTGATCGTTTAAGTATTTCCAGTCAGACTTGTAGAAGTCGTAAGAACCTCTTCTGAATCCAGAGAAACCTAAGTTCATTGCCATATCTTCAGAGTTGTCGAATACTCCGTAAGAAGTACCACCAGCACCGTAAGAATTCATAGAAGCTAACATGTCATCAATAGCTAGAGCAGTACCTCTATTTAAGAACATCATGTTCTCTTCAATAGCACCGTTCTTGTCGAATTCAGCTAAGATAGCATCAAATTCAGCTAAGTCAGTAGCAGCGTTAACACCAGTAACACCAGAAGACTTGTTTCCACGTGCATCCATAGCAGCGAATAAACCTTCAGTACCTGTCATCGTACCTTGAGCTCCTGATTGAGTAGCTGCAGCATCACCATCAGTTCTCTTAACAGACTCAATCAAAGCCATTTCTAAGTAGTCACCGAAACGAGCACGAGTATCTCCTTGAGCTTTCAAGTACCACAAGTATCCGTTTTGATTGTCTTCACCTGAAACTTCTACCCAACCAATTTGAGAAGCATCCGATCCTGAAACCTGGTACTTGTCTTTGATTATGATAGGATTGTTAGTTAAAGATTTGAATCCTGGCTCATTGATAGAGTCACGACCAACAGAACCTTTTACGTATTCAGATCCAAATACTAATACTTTAACAGCTGCAGCATTTGCTGGGTAAGAATCACCAGACGCATACTTGCCTATTTGTATAGTACAAGTACCCGTGCTTGTTTGAGCACCAACGCTTATTACGAAAGCTCTAATAGTAGCAGTAGTTGTAGCTACAAGAACTAAATCTCCAGCTCTAACACCATGGTTAGTAAGGTCAGAGTTAGCTCCACCGTTTCCACGTCCATCAGCGTTTCTAGTAATCTTAATTGCTCCAGTGCCGTTCGTTGTTACAGCTGAGTAAGATAAGTGTAAACGACCTTGCTCAGACCAAACTACTTGGTCAGCGCTCATCGCTTCTTCAGCTCCTACTTTCTGTAAGAAACCTGAGATTGTTCTGTTACCGAACACTTCAGCTTCTTTTTCCATAAGATCTGGTAAATATTGCTGCGCCCATGTCGCAGTCTGAAAATCTATGTACGCGCCTGCTAAAGGAGTATCCTTAGTTGGAGCCGGCGTCACATTAATTGCACCTGTAATTGCCATAATTTTAATTTTAAATTAATTACTTTTTCCTCATTCTAATCTTGTAGTCTTTAGAAGAATCGCCACTTAACACTTTGAACTTCGTACCACCGACGCTAACTTCACCATGTCCTTGACGTGGCTGCATACTCACATTCTTGCTTTTAGCAATAGAGTTCTTTAAAGCGTCAGCTTTACCTTGTTCGTAAAAGTGTTGAGCTATAGCGTCTGAGTTCATCGCTGTATATAGAGATTTATGGTATCCTTTCACATCTGTCATGGTATTATCTTCACCTAGAAACTTTCCGATGAAATTGTTAATATCACTTTGTGTGGACTTAACCTCCTTAGCGTTCTTGACGTTAAACCTGTACTTCTTGTCTCCGACGTTATATTCAAAACCTTTGAACTTGTCGTTAAAAACCTGATCGGTTCTACTTAGAAATGCAGATTTACTCTTCTCAGTCAGCTTGCTATTCTTTTCTGACTCAACATTGTATCTATTAAAGAAATCAATTGCTTTCTGCTGGTCAGCGGTAAGCTTCGATCCTCCTTTAATATCATTATAATATTTAGACTTTTGCCCGTCTAAGTAGGCCTTCGCGTCGGCAACTTGCTCTTTTAACGCTAGTTTCTTTCTTTTAACATCTAAATCATCGTCTACCTCTTCGTCGTAGTCAAACGAGTCTTCAATTAAAAAGTTTACCTCTTCCATAGAGAGGTGTGGCTTTGTAGCTCTATAGTACTCGTGAAGCGCTTCTAAGTTATCTACTTGTGAGTAGTCTTTGTTTAGATTCACGTAGTCTTCCAAGCTTCCACCAGTTTCTTCCATAAACTTAAGTAAGTCTTGAACTCCTTCTGGTAATGGTTCACCTGTTGCTTCCGAGTGCTGTACTGCTTCTTGAACTTCATCTGCAATTTCTTGCATATCTTCTTCTTGAACAGCAGCCTCTTCTTCATCAGTTATCTCTTCGATAACAGGGCTTTCAGCGACTGGTTCTTCATCTTGAACGGCCTCTTGTTGTTGTGGCTCTTCTTCAACCACTTCTTGTACAACTTCGGTTTGTTCATCTGTAACCACGTCTGTTGCTTCTTGCTCTGTATCGGCATCTTCTATTTCGTTTTCAACGACAGGAGGACTGTTAAAGTTGATCTTGATGTCCCCATCTTCGTTGTATTCATTTCCAATTTCGCTCATAATAAAATAATATATAAATTAGTTAGTGTTATCTAGGTTCAAATCCACCTAAATTAATCCCTCCGAGTATATCATTACCTGATGACTCGAATTTTTTAGGTGTTTGGGTTGTAGCGTTTTTAGTTTCCGCTGTTTTTTGGTTGTTTCTGTCAGCTCTTATCTGTCTAATATCCTTCCTGTCTTCAGATACAGCATCTCGCCTAGCTTGAGTTTGAGACTCACTTCCTCTAAGTTGCATACTGTATTGGAACTCTAAGGCCATTAGCTCTTTCTTTAATTCAGCGTCAGCTTTAGTTTCTTGCATTGACAGTTGGCTCTTTAGCTGAGCTAATTGTGATTGTATCTGTATTAAAGCCTGTTGCTTTTGAACTTCAGCTTGAGCAGCTACTTGTTGCGTCTGTGCGTTAGCTTGAGCTTGAGCTTGTATGTTCTGCTGTTGCTTAGCCATTTCTTTTTCTTCTCTTTGTCTTCTTCTAATTTTAAGAAGCTCGTTTGCTAGCTTAACATTTTTAACTTCTCTTAGGTCGATAGCATCTTCAAGATCTATATTACCCTGCTGCAGCGCTTGTTGTATGTTTTGCTCTAGCATCTGTTTCTCTTCTTCATCTGGAGCTAACTCAATAAATATACCAAAGTCATATAAGTGTAACTCGCTCATATCTTCAAGTGTTCCTACGTTGTGAGCACCTATAGCTTGTATAAATGCATCTTTAGTTGGAGAGTATTCTATTATATCAGATATTCTAAGCGATAAAGCTTCCGCCACTTCTGCAGTTAGAAATAAACCAGCTTGTAGTATATGTCTTGTAGCAGTGTTTGAGTTTGCAGCCGCTAACTTCTGAACACCAACCAAAGCGTTTTTGTCTGGAGTGCTACCGTCTCTAGCTTCATTTAATCCGGTAGTGTCGCGGATCATTTGCAAGTAGTAGTTGTAGTTTGCAATTAACGTTTGCATTTTCTGTCCACCTGATCCAGACTGTATCTCTCTAATAGGTATAGAACCAGTTGGATCTCCATGCTCATTCATAGACCTACCAATAACAGAACCTGTTTGGAAGAACATGTTTAAAGCTTCTTGTGGATTATAGTTTGTTCCATTACCTAGATCAACTTCAGCTAAACCATCAGCGTCAAGATAAACTCCATCAGGAACCATTCTAGACATTACTTGTTGCAGCTTCAAGTGTGTAAGTTGAATCATGTCAGCAAAACCTGTTACACGACTAACTAAGGATTCTATTTTACCGTTGTACATTCTAGGTGCAACTATAGAGTAATTCATTTTTACTTTAGTAAAATCACTCTTAGATCTCATCATGTTTTTGCACAATTCCCACTTGAGAAGTTTATCAGTACCAAGTATCATTGCTCCATCGTATAAAACCTCGACAGATCTTTGCAATTTAGAAAAGTTCATTCCTTCCTCGTTAGGAGGATTAAAAGTATCATCTTTTTCTATTACTTTATCTGCTCCAGTACCAGTTTCTTTAACCTTGTACACTTCGTTCATATAAGTCTTGTAGTTGAAGTACAAAACCGAAACATGGTTGTTATCTTGAGTAGAACTACCAGTATAATTTTTGTATGAATAATTACCTATTCTACTAGTTGAGTTTTTAGCAATATCTTCTAGGTCAGACTGTGTTAGGTGTGGAAACTGTTTTACCAGCTCGTTAATAGGTATAGTTTTTACTTCACCAACGTAATATATATCATCGAAGTAAGGTGACTCTGTGTAAGAGTATACTAGGTTAGCTGGATCGACGTACTTTACAATAGCTCCCTCAGAAGTATTGAAGTCAGTTTTTACAGCACCAATACCTAACACAGCTAAATCGTAGTAGAACCTCTTTTTAGTTAACTCATATCTATTTCCTTCTAACAAAACGCTTAAAGCTTGCTCTTCAGCAATCTCAACTTCTTGTTTATAAGTTAGCTGCATGTGCAACTGTAATTCTTCTTCGTCTTTAGGTAGTGTTTCAGGATCGTTCTCATACATGTTTATACCAAACGCTTCTTGAGCAAAGTCGTTAAGCTTAGCAGTCTTCAAGTCGTTTATGATAGACTCCATGTACTCTGTTCTCTTCTTCACTCCGTAAGGATCTTGAGAGTAAGCTTTTATATCATAAGTTCTTTCGGCAATACCATTTACAACGATGTCAACAAACTTAGGAATAATAGGTACAGGCTTCCAATCAAGGTTTAAGTAGCTTAAGTCACCATTTATAGACAACTCATCTTTGTACTTCTGTATAGACTGTTCACCTCTAGCATATAATCTAAGTCTGTGAAATGACTCTTGGTTGCTAGAGTATCTAAAGCTACCCTGCCCGTCGTCAAACCACTCTTGTTCGATTGCTTTACCTATTTTTAAACCATAGTCGTAGCTGATTTTTTCAAGATCACTTACTACTTGACTTGGGAAATAATTTTTTATAACTGACTCAGCCATATTTAACTTTTAATTATTTGTGAGGCATAACCATCGTTTGAATACTTAGCTATACCTAGGTTTATCTTGTTCGAAACTCTACTTGGCCTAGGTGTGTAAAGATGTCTATTACATCCCATGATAGCTAACCCAGAACTTATCGAAGCATCATGCTTTGTTCTTTTGTTTATATCAAACTTAGCCCAGTCGTTTAATAATTCCTGAAAATACACAGAACCATAGTTTCCGTCACCTACGTGACCAACATGGTCGTTTATGTACATCTCAATAGCAGCAGCGTGAGCCTGCTTAATATCTTCACTGGAGTTTGGTATTCCTCCTATTTCTTTTTCAGCTGTACTTAGCTTGTTCCACACCTTGTCAGGTCTGTTCATGCTAAAGCCTCTGTACCCTCTTCTTTTAAAATAATAAAGAAGTCTAGGTTTATTGTTCTCTGCTAATATAGGCATACCATAAAATACGCAAGCCATCAGTATATCTTCAAAGAATATTTCAGCGGTTTGTGGTCTAGCTATATATTCTAAAAAGAAAGTATTAGCCGGAGCGTCTTCCATTGAAAACTTAGTCAATCCGTGTAAAGCTCCATTCGATCCTCTACCGTCTACAGTTCCACTAATATCGTAACTATCACATCCGAAGCAACCCATGTGTTCATTGCCAGGATGCTTTACTCCATTTTTAAGTATCACTCTATTTTGCAGATTTATACCTGGAACCCAACTTAACTTAAACCTACCGCTTGGGTTTGGGGTAAATATAACTCTAGAGTCTTTTACTCCATTCTCCCATTGAAAGCTACCAACACTAACAGTAGAGGAGTTTCTTATACCTTCATTGTAATCTATTTGTTCGTATATCTTTGTTAGATTAAATATACTGTTTTTTGTTTCATCTCTGAAAGCATGCTCTTTTGTTCTAGGAAACTGACGATAAAATTCGTTTAAAGCATCTTGATCTTCTTTGAGTCCATCTACCTCATTCTCCCAGTTTTCTATAACACCAACGTCTATTAGTTGACCGTCTGGTCCACAAGTATCTCGTTGGGGAGTATCGAACACAGGTCGTCCAAACTCATCAATAAATCCTTCATAGTTCCATTCCATTGGGATGAACATAGAGTATAAACCAGAGCGTGTTTGACCATTTTTATTTCTTTTAGTGACATCGCTGTCGTTATATAGCTTCTTGAAGTTATCACCACCTTTATCTAAGGCGTTACTTGTTGAACCCATCATGCACTTACCTATTACTCTACTACCTAGCCTTAGGCAGGTTTTTGTAACACGCCAGTTGTTTAGTATGTTATCAGGTCTCTCCCACTTACCGCTTTCATCGTGTACTAGCAGCGCAAGCTTTTCACCATCATAACTGTTGTCACCCGTGTTCTTCCAGTCAATCGTAGTATCAAGACCTTGTATTTCCTCTAACTTTTCATTAGACTGTATTTTTTTCCTTGTAAACTTTGAAGCTGGAACTCTATAAGCCAGCTCAGACTTAGGTCTATCCATACCATCTTGAACTGGTTTAAAAAAGAAAGGGTAGTTTATTGATATTGGAACTACCTTGTCCGTAAACATCTTCTTAGCATCAGAACCTGTTTTAGATAATATACCATACCTTGAATCACTAGATATAGTTGCTTGATTAACTGTTTCAGCAGAACTCATAAAAGAAAACCCAGATCGTCTGTTTTTTAAATAACACATACCATAGCAGCGCTTATCCGCTTTACAAGCTTCCCAGAATATAAAGAACAATCTATTTGCTTCACGAAAGTCTGGAGCACCAACATCAATCTTACTCCATTGCAAATACATATAATGAGAACCTGTTATATAAGTGTCTTCACCATCGTTGTTAAACCAAAACCCAGACTCTCTTCTCTTAAACTCTTCATCTATATAGTCGTGCCATTGGTCTTTCTTCTCCTCTGGATAAGCTTTCCAATCAAATATGTTCTTTAGCTGTTTAAGCTCCTTAGGTTGATCGAATTGCTTCCACTTACGTTCTTTGTTAGAATAAACATTAGATGTCTTAGGAAGCGCTATACGAAGGTTCTCGATCTCGTATATGTCGCCTATCTGTCCAGTCCTTGATATGACAACGACATCGTGCTCTTTATCGTATCCATACTTCCACTTTTTACCTCTGTTCATCCGAGATATAGTGTTAGCTTTTAACGGCTCTACAATTTTGCATAAGCTTTGCTCGTAACCCATTACCTGTATTTAGCTGTGTTTGACACTTGTATTAAGGTGTAGTCAGCGGCTACCCCAATGTTATCTATACTTGCAACATCCACAGACACCCATATATCTGTACCTTGCTCGAAGCGTAGCGGTACTTTGTAATTTTTTTCGTATTCTTTGTGGAGATTAGTAGACATTACATCTACAGTTGCGGTTAGTCTATTTCTATTTTCTCCAACCTCAACATAATCCTCCGATATGAACGGAGCTCTTTGCTTAATGCTCATATTTATGTAACCAGAGTTTCCTGGATTAGTTACGTCAACTCCTAGGCGCGTTAAGTAAGCGGTATTGCCAGCTGGAACAGTATATAGTGTGCTCTGTGATACACCTTTCCCCGCTGGAATTATACCCAAGAAAGAGTGTGAGTTAAAAACTGATATAACGCCTTCGTTACTACCTCTACCCACAACACCTGTTGTAGATGCTGAGTTAGCAGTTGAAGAGTTTATTTTATGAACCTCTACTTTATTAACTCTAACAAACTTCTGAGGACTAGTGTTTACATTGCTCGTTCCGTTTAGCACAACTCCAAATGATACTTCATTGTAGTTTTCGTCCAGACCTGTTATCGTTACGGAGCTTGCTCCAATACCAGCTACTCCAGAGTCGGGGTCATCCCTACCGCTACTCGAGACAACACCTAAAATCTCAGCTTCATCAGGTAGCGTGTAATCACCTCCATTAGTCCAAACAATCTCAGGGACGGTGTTAGTGTCTATATCGTAGCACACGCCTTGAACGTACACCGCTTTATGTTTAGGTACTAGGTTCTTAGATACCTCTGTGTAAAAGTCAAAAAAATGATTATTCATATATATTTATTTTGATCTACCTTCAGCAAAGCCTTTGAAAACCTTTTCTTTCTTTTCTTCAGGTTGTTTATCGTTAAGTAAGTTTTCTTCTTCTTGTATTCTATTAAGAATTTCAAATGCGTCAAATATGGCGAGTTTTTTTGTAGCAGCAGCATTCTTAAGTCTATCGGCAGTAATGTCGTCACCACCGTCAACAATAGCTTCTTTTGCGACTTTGATAAGCTCTTCAACCGCAACTTGCCCAGCTTGGATTATACTCTTCTTCGTTTCCTTTATATTCATATTTAATTGTAATAAAACTTGATAAAACTCTATATAATCTTTCCCCGTCTACAGTAAACTCATATTCTGAGTTAGGTTTAAAACCTATGAGCTCGTTTTCCTCTACAGTTCCGTCTGTGTATTTAACAATACCAACCAATGGTTTTTCTTTGTCTGTAGAGAACATATCTTCTGATAATACAGGTTTGACAAAGCAGTAGCCTTTCAAT
>TARA_R110000772_G_scaffold95789_3_pt1 | contig 18978 bp, 34 predicted proteins | sample TARA_R110000772 | Tara Oceans TARA_R110000772 (sample SAMEA4397948) | marine metagenome | biome: Polar Biome; feature: [SRF] surface water layer (ENVO:00010504); material: water (ENVO:00002006), including particulate matter (ENVO:01000060) such as... | depth 5 m | reverse complement strand
TTATATCAAATGGTATATTATTTAATCACGAAAGTCCAAGAAGAGGAATTAATTTCGTGACTAATAAAGTATGTAAAATGGCAGTTGAAATAAAAAAAGGACTTATAGATCAATTACCACTCGGTAATTTAGATGCGTCAAGAGATTGGGGGCACTCAAAAGATTATGTGGAAGCAATGTGGTTAATATTACAACAAGATACACCAGATGATTATGTTTGTTCAACAGGAATTTCTCACACAGTCGAAGATTTATGTGAATATGTATTCAGAAAATTAGATATGTATCATGAAGAATGTGTAGTTGAGGATAAAAAATATTTAAGACCAGAGGAATTACATGATTTAAAAGGAGATAGTTCTAAATTAAGGAAATTAGGATGGAAACCAAAATATACTTTTGAAACTATGTTAGATGAGATGGTAGAACATTGGTTAGAAAAATATAAATAATCCAAAAAATTTATGTATATTTGTGAAATTGATTAAACACAATATTATGAAAAAATTAATAATAATAATATTATTCCCGTTATTTATTTCTGCACAAGTGGGGATAAACACAACAACTCCTACTAAGGAATTAGATGTCAATGGGGAATTAAGAGTTAGAAATATACCTTCTATGAGTTCAACAGAATATTTAGTGAAAGATGTTGATGGAAATATTGGGTACAGTAGTGGTGGATCAGGTCAAGTAATCACAATATACCCAACTACTTATATGGAAGATCCTTTTGGTATAAGTATTTGGTCAGAGGAATATACTACAAACATAGCTAATTGGGATTTAGGATTTGAACAGACCATAACTATTCCTGATGGAACAAGTGGTTGGATTAAAGTTGAATATTACATGCCCATAGGAGCGGGTACGGGTAGTGATGTAGGTGTAACACTTATTGCATATCAAGGTGCGTGTTTATTCAAAGATAACGTATTAATTGAAAATGAATGTTCAAAAATGAATATTAACGCTAATTCATTTGTCTCACCACAAGGTCAGAATAATGGAGTAGAAACGCTCAGGTGTAATTTTGTTCAAAATTCATATAAAGAATACTTCACGGAAGTTGCTGATGGTAATGATACAACAATTACATTTGAAGTACAAGGGTATATAGAACATTATTATAAAAGTACACCGATTAACGAAGGTATAGGATATTGGTGGGGGATGTGGGACGATATTCCAAATAATAATTACGCTTGGGGGCGTGCGAGTTTAGACATTGAGGTAATACAAGATTAAAAATAAATAAAATATATGGGTAGTGTAGAAACAACAACAGTTAGTAGAAAAGAAAAGAACGTAAGGATATTCAATGACACAATAGAAATTGTTGAAGAACTTAATGTACAAGGACATAGTAACACATTCAAATACACTTTTGATAATATATCAAAGGATGTTGGGAAAAAAGAAGGAAATGTATTTGTTCTTCCCGATGATACTATAACCACTACTATGTTACAAAACTCTGAAAGGGTTTGTATGTTAAACATGGCAAGTCCTAAAACTGCTGGTGGTGGAGTTAAACGAGGTAGTGTGGCACAAGAAGAATGTTTATTTCGATGTACAAATCTATACCAAACAATTACTCAAGATTTCTATCCATTAGAAACATCTGAGGCACTTTATACAAAAGATGCGATCATTGTGAAAGATAGACATTATGTTCCATTACAGACACCTTTTAAAACTGATTGTATTACTATTGCCGCAATTAATCTAAACGGGTATGGAAGATCATTGGGATCAGTACCTAAAAAAGATAGAAATTACACAGAAACAATGAAGCAGAAAATAAGACTTATGTTAAGTCTACCATATCATAATGGGTGTGGTACACTTGTATTGGGTTCTTGGGGATGTGGAGTGTTCGATAATAAACCGAGTGAAGTTGCTCAAATGTTCTACGAAGTTTTAGTAACTGAAGGTATGAGATACCTATTTAATAATGTTGTATTCGGTGTTATCAATGATAACAACAGTGTCGGTAATAACTTTCAAATATTCCAAGATAGATTAAATGAATGTTAATATATGGACGTAATTAAATTAAAACCCAATGAGTTTTCAATGACCGATGGGTTAGTTGTGAAAGATTACAGAAAATTCGATATTCAAATAAATGGATCTAATAATTTTAATTCATTAGATGATATTAAATTGAGTATTTCGGAGAAAGAAATGTGTATAGGAGATTCTTTTGTGTTAAAAATAGATGGTGTTAGAATTACTTCTTTCAATCGAATAAAAATACAAAAACTATATAGATCAGATTTTTGTGTTGTTGTGTTTTTAAAATATCATAAACACACTGCGAGTGCTAGATATATTATTGATGAATCTACACTTAGTAGTATACTAAGAGAGAAAAGAATAAATTCTATACTTCAATAATTCTTTATTATAATTTCTTTTTGATGATACATAGATGTTCCTTTATAATTATCAAAATTATATTCGTTATACCATTCTCTTAATATAGGATGATCGTGGTATGATAACATCCATTTCCCTTTTAATTTCTGTATCTCCTTAAATAATTTATAATGATCTTCCATACCATTAGTAAAGGTGTTTTCATAATAATGTTCCTTATCAATATAAGGTGGATCTAAATAAAAGAAAGAATCTTCTGTATTATATTTTTCAAATATTTTGGAATAGTCTAAATTATGTGATATATTTGCTGGTGATAATATCTCGGTGATATCATACATCTTGATATCATTATATATTACTTGTTTAGGAGAATAAGATTTAAGTAAAATTTTACATAAACCGAAACTTCCACCGAATGGTTCTATATAAATTCTATCATTTAAATCTGAAGGGATACTCCCTTCAAATAAATTTTTATACAAATCACCATTATATTTAGAACCTATGAATCTTGACACACCTTATTTATTATACATTATTGTTCCCCTTTTTATTATATTAAGTGGATTCCTAATATACTTTATATCTAAATATAGAAATTTACAACATGATCACACAAAATTGAAAGAAACTCATACAAAATTTAAAAACAAAAAAACTGATTTAGGGGATTATATTAATAAGATAAAACATATAATACAGGGTGGTAATCAATTAAGGAGTGGTTTTATTGAAGATAGGTTAGTGCAGAATCAAGGACAGTCAAATCAATTTAAATTTAAAGTTTTAGTAGAAGTTAAGGAATTGAAAAGAACATTAAAAAGATCAAAAGTAAAAGTGGTAACGTCTAAAGTAATGAACGATTCTAATCAATCAATATTCCCATTTAAGACCGCATGTGATATGTATGATGGTTGGATGGATAGTAATAAAATACAATGGATGGAAATAGTTGATGGCAGAGAAGAAACAATTAATGAAATACTCAAAGGTATTGAAGAAGATGAAAGCATCGTGGACTAAAATAAATTACAAGGAATGGTGGAAAAGAAATCTCTGTATAACTTGTCATTCAGAATTATGGGAAGATGGTGATGATAGAGAAGAAACCATAGATGCTATTTTAGAAGATCGAGAACCTGATCCCCTTTGGTATTGCCCGAAGTGCGATAAGAATTATTCCAAGAGTATTTACAAGAAAAAAATAAAATATTATTCAGATGATACTGGTCCTCGGTAAATTTTTTGTATATTTGTGCCTGTAAACAATGAATATTAATTTAAATTTAACTTAAAAACACACATTATGAAAGGATTTATTATCGGATTAATCGTATTATTAGGATTAGGAGCAATTGTATTTTTTACTTATGTAAGTAAAAATGACCACGAAGTTACTCTACGAGAGGGTATTGTCGCACAAGACAGAGTATGTCGAAACCACTTTGACAATATGTTTAAAGTAATCGCACAGACCGCACAAGTTCCATCGGAATTTATGGAACAAAGTAAAGAAGCATTTAAAGAAATTTACCAACCACTTATCGAAGGTCGTTACCAAGATAAAGAGGGTGGGCAACAAAGTGTTATGATGAAGTGGGTAACAGAATCTAATCCACAATTTGATATGGCATCCGCCGTAATTCTATACTCTAAACTTCAAGTAGTTGTCGAAGCACAACGAAATGAATATACCACACAACAAGATAAAACAATTGATTTACTTAGATCACACAAGACATTCTGTTCTACATTTTTCAATAAAAATTTATTTGGAATGGGTAGTCGTGAAATACTTGTATGTGAAGGAGAATCAAAACCGAATGATCCATTCTGTGTAAGATTAATTGATTCACAAGTTACTGCTAACGTGTATAAAACGGGAGAAGATAACGACATCGATTTATTCAAAAACTAAGATGAAAGACACTGAAATACATAACGGATTAGACAATGAATTACTTAGAAATTTTCTAAGTAATTCATCAGTCGAAACGTATGAGTATGTGAAGTCTAATAAAAAGGATTCACCATCCCTCTATGGGTTCGAAGGAGCAACAAGTGGTTTAGATTGGTCTATATCATGTTCTAAAATCAGATCATTTAATGAAAAACTTGAATTTGATCGATTAGAGAAACTTAAAGCAATACTTATTATTGCGGGGATGAATGGTTGGGAAGAATATGATGTATCAGATTATGTAGGTAAAACTTCTGATATTTTATATCGATCATTCTTCGGAACAAAAGAAGAGTACGATAATTTTATGAAAGTAAATAATTTCGAAGAGTAACTAATAATAATTAACTAAATATTATGTTTGAAGCACTTATCGGTTCGTTTTTCATTACATTATTATCATCAATAGTCTTATTTTTATTTTTCAAACACAAAGTATTGTGGTGGGAAATATTAATATTATTAGGTGTATCCCTTTTGATAGGAGCATCTTTTAAATGGATTGCCACAAGTGGTATGACAAAAGATGTTGAGTATTGGAATACAACATTTGAAAGAGTTGAATATTACGAAGATTGGGATGAATGGATTGAACAAACTTGTAGTTCTACTTGTTGTTGTGATGAAGATGGTATGAATTGTACCACAACTTATTATGATTGTTCATACAGACGTTACCATAGTGAACGTTATATGAAAGTAGATCACTTAGGAAGATCTTATTCAATATCCAAACAAGAGTATTTACGATTGAAAGAAAAGATGGGTAATTCCTCTTTCCAAGATCTAAACAGAGATTATTATCGTCATGATGGTGATATGTATTATACTCGTTACAATGGATTAGAAAAGGATTTTGAGACAATTGTAACATCTCATACATACGAAAACAAACCACAAGTAATTCCCAATGTATTTAAATATATTGAGGTAGATAGTTTTGATTTAGCAACGTATAAATTATTTGAATACCCCGAACCGAGTGGTCGATCAAGATATTACCAAAAGAATATCTTAGGGTATAACGATCCTATTGCAGAACATCAATTACAAATACTTAATGGTCGTTTAGGTCATACTAAAGAAGTTAAGGTATTTGTGGTAGTATTTAAAAACCAACCAATGCAAGCGGGTAATCTTCAAGAGAACTATTGGAAAGGTGGTAATAAAAATGAAGTGGTGATTGTTATAAACATTGATGATAACGGTAAACCGACTTGGTGTTTACCTTTCTCTTGGTCAGAAAAAGAGTTGTTTAAAATTAACATACGTAACTATGTTATGGATCAAAAGAAATTAGATCTAACAAGTGTTGTTAATTATAGTTATGGTGAAATTAAGAGTGGATATGAACGTAAGAAGTTTAGTGATTTCGATTACTTAGAAGTTAAGTTAACTACTAAACAAATGATTTGGTTAATCGTTACTTCAGTTATTGTAAATATTCTTTTATCTGTTTTCATTGTTATGAATAATTGGGAAGATGGTTGGAGAGATAGTTATGGATATAGAGGATATAATAGAATTAGAAGATACAGATAGATAATATGGATTTAAAAAAATTTAAAAGTAAAAAAATAGTAGCAACAATTGGGGCATTATTTCCATTGATTATATTATTTGGTTTTGTGATATCACAGGGTGGATGGGATTTAAATCTCAATAATCCAAGTTCTATAATTTCTCTTATATTACTAATATCGGTATCTGTATATTATATTATGATATTATTACAAATTATCATAGAGGGTAATATTAATATCTTACCATTCAATACTAAAATGGTATATTCTCAATATGGTACATTTTTTTTAACTAAGGTTAAAGAGAAAAATAATGAACTATATAATTGTCGTTTATACGTAAATAAATATTGGTTATTCCTAACTTTAGTTAATAAGGAAAAAATAATATTCAAAGGAAATACCACAAATTTAGATACCAAAATAGATAATGAATTAAATAGATATACCCAATTGAGTAGAAATAATAATGAGTTAGGTGAATTATTCAAAAAATGGGATGGTATAACTGATGAAGTAACAAGAAGAGAAAAAGAAATCGATAAAGTAATAAAATAAATAGATACATGAAAATACAATTAACAGAATTTAGTAAAAGACATTTTGATAAAAGTTTCAATGGAACTAAAATATTAAATGATGATACAACTTATTTTGAATATCACATTAATTCATTAGTTGGATTTTTGGATATGGGTACGATCTTCACATCATTTTTTGGAGATCTTCCAAAAGAAGAAGAGGTGAAGAAAATTAATGGTTATGCTGATTTTTGTAAATTGTTAGTAGTTCATAATTTCACCGATGCTAGAACAGGAACATTACCTCTTGATCTAACTACATTACCGTACCTAAGAACAGGTTTCTCATCTCGTACAGAGGAAGAGTTACCAGTACTTTCAAGATGGTTAGAAGTTCCTAAACTATTTATCCCAAAGGCCGATTACCTTGTGCTTGTTCTTTATACAAGAGAACAATTAGTAAAGGAACATGAATCTAAATCAGATCTTCCATTCACTGAATTGGATAAAGATACTGATTATGGTGTAGTTGCTATACTTGGTCAAATGAGCGAAGATGAAGAACCAATGAAACCAATTACTATGTTAAGAAATGCATTGGGAACTGAAGAGGGTGGATCGGGAGTTCCATTAGATAGAGTTCAGTATAAAAAATCCGTATCATTTTGGGAAAGAAATGCAACAGTAAAATAAACAAAACCACTATTAATTAGTAAAAGAATAAATAAAATAAAATAAATATGGAAAAATTTTTCGAAAATGTTGATTGGGGTGTGGTATTTAAATTTACATTACTTATGTCATTTGTAGTAGGGTTCTATTCATTACTTAGTAACAATCCTATTCCCGAATCCGAAACTGCGATGAATTTTGTATATGGATTCGCTGGTGGATTCTTGGGATCATTCATTCTACTTTTCTTTATTAGATTGACTCTTCTTATCAAGATCTATCTAAATAAAAAATATGGGTGGAAATTATAAATGACTGATATACTAAGAGAAGTAATAGAAGAACGTAAAGCACAGGATATAAAATGGGGAGAGCAAAATTACTCTTGTTTAGATGAGGCATTATTAAAAAGAGATGGTGGTTGTACTCCACAACGAATGTGTGAAGAATATGAAATACCATCAGAAGATAGAGGGAGATTTCTTTGTGAAAATTCTTTTGAAAATGGAGTAGGAACATACGCACATATTGCATTAGAAGAGTTTTCTGAAGTAGTATCAGAGTTTGATCCCGTAAAGAGGAGAAAAGAATTGATCCAATTAACCGCAGTGTGTGTGGCTTGGGTTGAAAAAATAGACAGAGATTTAAAGAGAAATAACTAAATATGTGGTTATTTTTCCTTATATTTGTTAATAATAAAATAATAAAATAAAATATAAAATGGAAAATATAGATTTAATAGATTCATTTTCAGAATTTAAGGATGATAAAATGATTGATCGAGTAACGTTAATGGCGATACTTGAAGAAGTTTTTAAAACTACCTTAACTAAAAAATATGGTAACACAGATAATTTTGATATTATCGTAAATCCCGATAAAGGAGATTTAGAGATATTTAGAAATCGTATTGTTGTTGCTGATGGTGAAGTAGAAGATGAAAATGAAGAAATCTCTTTATCCGAAGCACAAAAAATTGAAGATGATTTCGAAGTAGGTGAAGATGTTTCTGAGGAAGTAAAACTTGCTCAATTAGGTAGAAGAACTATTCTATCGTTAAGACAGAACTTAGTTGCTAAAATCAACGAACATGATAATACTACGAAATTTAAAAACTTCCAAGATTTAATTGGAGAAATTTATAGTGCAGAAGTACACCACATCAGACATAGAGCGATAATTCTTCTTGATGATGATGGTAATGAAATTATATTACCAAAAGAAAATAAAATCCATTCTGATTTTTTCAAAAAAGGAGATAATGTAAGAGGTGTTATTGAAGATGTGTCTATTGTCGGTAACAAAACTATTGTTACAATGTCAAGAACAAGTCCTAAATTTTTAGAAAGACTTTTCGAGCAAGAAATTCCTGAAGTATTTGATGGACTTATCAATGTTAAAAAAGTAGTTCGTATTCCTGGTGAGAAAGCCAAAGTATCAGTAGATTCTTATGATGATCGTGTAGATCCCGTAGGAGCGTGTGTTGGTGTAAGGGGATCTCGTATCCATAGTATCGTTAGAGAACTTGGTAATGAGAACATCGATGTGATCAATCACACAAATAACGAACAATTACTTATCACAAGAGCACTGAATCCAGCGAAAATAATTTCTATTGTATTGGATGAGGAAAATAAAAAAGCTGTTGTTACTTTAAAACCCGAAGAAATCTCTAAAGCGATTGGTCGTGGTGGATCTAACATTAGATTAGCATCTAAACTCACAGGATATACAATCGATGTATTAAGTGAAGGTCAAGAAGAAGATGTAGAACTTATACAATTCAACGATGAGATAGAAGAATGGATCATTGAAGAATTTATGAAAGAAGGATTAGACACCGCTAAGAGTGTATTAGATTACGAAATTGGAGATTTAGTTAAGAGAATAGATCTTGAAGAAGAAACTATTATAGAAGTAGTTAGAGTTCTTAAAGAGGAATTTACTAAAGTATAAAGTTATGGGAGTAGAATGGTTTTTCGTATTTTTAATTATAGTGGTATTTGGACCATATATCTTGATGGTATTGGTAATTTTCATGGAATTTATACTGAGATTATTCGGTAAAAGTTTCGATGATGAACCTAAGAAAAATATTGATACATAAATAAATAAATAAATAACTATGGAATATTTAAATCAGTTATCCCGATGGATACAAAGTAAAACAAGTATGGTTTACCAAAGACAACTATTTTTAGATATTGTCAGTGGTAAATACGTCAATGAATATAAAGATTGTTTTGGAACTCTTTATATGGCAAATAGTCCATACGGATTTAGAACATTAAAAGGAATACAAATTAATAAATAAATATATAATTATGAAAGAATTTTTTGATTTTTTACCTGAAATATTATTATTCGGAAGTGTGTTTTACTTTTGGGGACTTGCCCTTGTGGTAACAATAATAATGTCAATAGCAGAACATAACCAAAGTTGGACTTGGGTTACAATCCCATTTATTGGATTTTTAGCATTATCATCTTTTAAAGGAAATTTAGATATTGCACAATATATGGATTTTATGAACTTTGTATACTATTTTGGTATTGGATTTTTATACGCCTTATTAAAGACTGCAATTTTCGCCAAGAAAACTACAAGGAAAGATGCTAACTGGGAACGGGATGAACTACAGTGGAGAGTTTTTGATTGGTGGATATTATGGCCATTCTCAGTTATAAGTTGGATATTCTCTGACTTAATTAAGGATCTTTGGGAGAAAGTAATATACGCTTTATTCAAAAGTTTATTCGTTGGAGTGTTCAATTTTTTCTTACCAAAAGAAAAATCTAAATAAACAATGTCAATTGATAATGTGAAATGGTTTTGGAATGCCGCCACCCGAATGTATAATAGAAAAGGGGAATATAAACTCAATCACAGATCTTGGGAACAATTTGACAGAATGTTTAAAATATATGATAAATCGATAAAAAAAGGTTCTATAACAACAATGATTATATCTTGTATGGGATTATTATTATGGATATTATTTATATAAAAAAAGGAAGTTAATTAATTAACTTCCTTTTTGTTTATAGCTTTATACCAAAGTCTGATAGTTAAGACTTCATCACTTGTTTCTTTGCTATTCTTATTTGGAGAAAATCCCATTGATGTTGAGCAATGCCCTTCCCCATCTATAAGAAAAACATTATTAAAAAATTTAATAACAGATTCCCTATTTAACTCATTCACACTATCCGTACCAGCATATTCTAAGAATTTCATTTCATCATCTAATGTCATAATAAAATTTACTATTCTGTTATTAGATGTATATTTCGATGATTCCCAAAGATCATCAACTAATAATTGATTATCTACTCCACCATCAGGTGATATTATTCTATCATTATATGTTTCATCTATTGCCATTTTAACTTTTAGTTTAATCCAATTTTGCATTGTTTCAATGAATTGATCTATATAAAAATCAACTGAAACAAAATGCTCAGTTTTTTCAACAGATGAATGAAAAAACTCTTGGATAATACTATCAAAATCATTTAACCAACCGTTTAAATATTCCATTGGTGGGGTATATGCAGTGTATGCGGTATATGATTCATCTTCTGTTAAAAATACTTTATAAAAATCCATTAACATAAATTCGTACCAATCTGCGATTGTTGGGTAAGATTGTAGAACATACATTTTACCATATTTATTTTGAGCAAACCCATAAATATATTTAAAGCTATTCGCTCCAAATTCTCTTTCTTTTAAAAACATTCCACTTAATGGTATTCCACCATCATCATGATCAGCATTTCCACTCAACCTATATAAAATCCAATCAATTGTTCCACAACAAAATGTTAGATCGTGATCATTAATTATTTCTTGTCTATGATCATGATAAAACTCATATATATCTATACCATCTTCTTCCATAAATTCTATAAAAGTATTAAACATAAAGTAATAATTAACATCCGACCACGCATATACACTATAATCCCAATGTTGTGCTCTACCAGATATTATAGATATATTTTCTACGAAATATATTATCTTTTCTTTTATATAATCAAACTCTGAAGTGTCCTCACCTCTACTGGGTATGATAAATCCTCCTTTATTTTTAATATAACTCTTTATTTCATGTAATATTCCGCTTGGGTAATTAGGATCTTCTCTATTACTATCATCAAATACTTTAATATTATAATCGGATTTAACTGAGATACCATATCTAACTCCTGGTTTTTTAGTATTACTATATGATCCCATATAACTACTACTATTTGGTGTTTGTAAATTGGTCTTACCACTTTTATTAGTATATTCTTCATCAATAACAACAAATTGATAACCACCATTAGTATAATCATCCCAATGTATCCTAGTTTTAAGACACCAAGCAGGACTACAAATTTTCAATCCATCCTCAAATGTTTTAACATGAAATATCAAATAACTACCATACCTTGCTACAAATTCAATTCCATCATTATCACTGTTCGCATCATCATATAGAGTATCAACTATATCGTCATAACTCATCTTATTTAATTTACCAAGATCTAATTTAGATTTTTTAAGATCGGGATAGAACCCAATCACTTCTTCCACATCTGCATTATCACGATATACTAAACGAGTTAGTAATCCTGTCCACCCATCTTTATTTGTTGCATCAGCTATTTGAAGAAATTTATCATCTTCTATTGATCCTCCATTTTTTCTAAGGATCGATTTAGCCTGTGCTAAATTTTCATATATTTGGTATTCTCTATCTGAAAATTTTTTCATCTATTTATCTATTTTTTAATAATTACCATCATTAAATAATGCCACTAAATTAACATCATTAAATCCTTGAACAACTCCATATTCATCTACAATTATTCCTAATTTTTTGGCTAATTTTTCCGCCTCTAAATCATTTTTTAAAATACCCATATCATCTAATTTTTCTATATCCCAATAATTAAAATTGTATATTATCCTACCTTCATTATCGACCACTCTTTGGTACTCTTTCATATTCCGTCTTATCTCCACATCATACTTTGTGTTTGGAAATTCTGTATCAGAATTACAAACTGCCCATCCCTGTGATTCAGTATAATCAGAATATTTCTTTTGAAATTCATCGATATATGGTTTTAATTCATTATATGGATAATATAAACTATCAGTTGAACTAAAATCTTTTAATTCACCATCACTATCTATAAAAGATTCATATAATTTTAGATGTTTCATATATTTATTTATTTTAATCGAAACTTAATTCTACATTTTTAACAAAAACAGATAATTCATCTACTTTAACATATTCTAAATTTGATATATTGATAGGGATATCATTATCTTCATCTGTAAATTCTGCGTATTTTTTTATATCACCCTTTAATTTTTCTAAAAAATCATCATAACTATAATTATAACCAGAATCTCCACCGAATAAAGTACCACTTCCTAAATTTTCATAATCTTCGAAATAATCAAAGCTTTTCATATACCTTTCAGAGTATAGGTTTATTTTAACATTTTCGTTTATAAATTCTTTCCAATTTTTCATTACTTTAAATGTTTCATTTTATATAATAGTTTATATGTACTAATTAACATATCATCGATCACTGCATTTAAATGTGTTGCATCTTCTGGAACATCAGATCTTTTACCATTTACGAATGTGGCAAAATCTTCAAAGTATTTTACTTTATCTGAAAAATCTACTCCAGTAAATTCTCCAAAATCTTCAACTAATCCAAATTGACCTTGATATATTTCTACTAATAGATCCGTAGATTCTGATAATGATTCATAAAATTCTTGTAATGATTCATGATTCCATCCTGTTTCACTTTTATTCCAATGTATCTGTTGTGATACATCTCTCACTTCGATTAATTTTTTAAATAATTCTTTCATCTTTTTATTGTTCTTTCTTTTTATTTTTAGTTAAAATATATTTTGAGAAATCATGTTTAAATTCATCGTATGACTTATTATAATTTCTTTCATCAACCTCATCCTCATCACAAAAATTTTGAAATAGTTCTTCAAGTAATTCATCTATATTATCTGGAGTATCACCTACCACAAACTGAATAAGTTCGTGTATATACTCAAATCCTTGAAATTCCATTTCAAGTTCATCCACAATATCATGTATTTCATCCTCATGAAGATCTAATAAACTCACATTAAGTTTATCCATCAACTTATCTATAAAAGTATCACAATATTTATAAAAATAATCTTGTAACATACGATATCCTTTATTCTTATTTCTGTCAATTCCCTTATCAAACATTTTATCATATGACTTTGTATAATTCATACTTTTACCAACTTTTAATAAATAAAGTTCAGTTGGTTTACGTAATCCTTCGTATTCTACATTATATAACAATCCTTGTATAATTGAGTGTTTTAAATTACCATCAATATTTCTGTAGATAACATAATCTCTTCTATCTTTATCAATCTGATCTAACGACTCTATTTCTTCAAAACTCACTTCAGATATTTCTGCATCGTGAGGTATTTTATTGTTCTTATGTAAATCCATAACCTCTTCTCTATTGAAAAATTCCGATAGGCTAGATCTTTCTAAAATTAAATTCTCATTAAATTTGTTCCAATTTTTAACTATTTTTTTCATAACTTATTTATTCCTTTGGGAATTTTGATTTTTTACCATCAGTTTCTTCATTCTCATCATATTTAGTCTTAAAGAAATTCTCTTTCTCTTTTCCTATAATTGTTGTTGAACTACTGAAAGTTGCATAAGGTCCTAATTTACCAGATCTGAATATACCACCTTCCATATGACTATTTAATAATCCTGCTTGGAAGAAACAATTCTCTAATTCACAATCTTCCGTATTAGAAGATATTAACTTAGTGTCTTTAACATCTGATTTATCGATCTTAGATCTCTGGATTTCTGCGTTAATTACCTTACAGTTATGCATATTACTATTAATAAATATACCACCATAGATCTCACAGTTAATAAAATCATATCCATTTAGATCCAATATAGAAGTAAAGTTACCATTTACTATTTCCATTTTATTAGAACTAACATAATAATTTATGATACACTCTTCTAAATTTTCAACACTCTGTAAGAATGTATAAATTGTTTGGTATAATTTAGAGTAATGTGCCGATACTACTTCGTATCGAGTATCCATATCAACTTGTAATTGAATGTTTGGATATTCTACTAAGAAATTATCATACGTACTTAAATTTTTGAAATTATTAATTTTATCATCTAAAAATTCCATTAATTTATCTATATCATTATTATCGAATCCAGCTTTTATATTATTATGTGTTGTTATAATCATTTTATCGGCAAGTTCCAATATATCACCTACTTGTTTTTGGTAATCTTCTCCACCAATATATCTAAATTCTACTCTCTGAGCGGATGTTTCATTTACATTTTGGAAATTAATACCATAGTATTTACTCTTAGGAACTCTTAATATATTTTTCACATTACCAATTGAAATGTTCCCAAAATCATAATCCTTAAAAGGAATAATATTCTGAACAGATTTCGCATAAATGTTATTCTTTCTTGATGGGAATTTATCATAAATCTCATCTTCATCAATCGTTAAAATTTGTCTCAGAATATTAAGATCATTAAGATCTTCATCTTGGAATGATAAGTTTATATGTAATGAACAATTATCATTTGTATATCCGTGTTTATCGATGAATTTAAGAATTTTAACTAAGTAGTATTTCGCAGTATAATAATCAAGAGGTCCTGTTATTATTTCCGCCATATTCTCACCACCTGATAAATCACGTTCTAATTTAAAGTTATTAGCATCTGGAACAAAATCACTATGATATGTTCTGAATCCATGTACATTCACTGGATTTAATTCATTATTTAATAATTCCAATATTTTATAGAATGAACTATTGAAATAACATTCAAATTCAAATCCTAATACGGCTTTAGATAACGTCTTATAATTATTTAAATATTTATCTGAATATTTTTTCATTAAGTAAGCATAGATATATTTTAGTGTATATATTAAATTTGTTATTTGTAATTTAATATATACGTTATGAAATATATTAAAAAATTTAAATTGAACGAATCAAGAGATTCAATAGTACAAGCATTAAAAGATAACGGTGGTGAATTAGAGAATGGGGAATTATTAAATAAATCTGGATATGATACGTCAGATACAGATAATATTATGGATTTTTATACAGATCTATCATCTCTTGTAAAAAATGGTATAATAGAAGAAACATCAGATAAAACTAGAATGCGATTAATACTTAAATAAACTATTCCTTAAATTTTCATATCAGTATATATGAAGAATATGAAAGATAATATAAGATGGGTTATCCAAAGTAATTTAATAAATGATGGAGATCTCCAAGAATTACGAGATGGGTGTACCGATATAGGTGTGGAATACGAAAGTGTTATAGTACTTCCATATTCTAAACAAATGCCCGAATTTACAATTGATGATAAGATAAATATTTATTATGGATCCACAACATTTATGTATAATTTATACGAACAACTAAATGCTCCGATTGGTTTATTTTATAATCACGAAACATATTCTATGGTGAATTACATGGATAAATGGGGAGAGTATATGTTAAATTGTGATGCTCATATAATCAAAGTGGGTGATTTCTTCAAAGAAGATAGAGATCCTGAAGAAAATGTATTCATTCGTCCTGATGGTGATGGTAAAGAAATCGATGGTCAAGTAAAGAAATTCAAAGATGCTGTACCTTGGTTAGAACGATATCTTAAATATGATAATAGATTAACATTGGAGTCAAATATTTTAGTTGGACCTGCTTATAATCTATTCAAAGAATGGAGATTATATATTGTAAATAATGAAATAGTAACGGCATCTCGATATAGGAAAGATTTCAAACTATCTAAATCAAGTGAAGATATTCCTGAAGAAATGTTAGAATTTGCGAGAGAACGAATATCTGAATATAGTCCACACGATAGTTATGCTATGGATATTGCATCGGTACATGATGGTGAGTATTATATTATTGAATGTGGATGCTTAAATAGTGTTGGGTTCTACCACGCTGATATTAAGAAAATAGTTAGAAAGGTAAGTGAGTATATATGTACGAGCAAGGAAACGATAAATTAGATCTACACGGTGTTAAACACCAAGACGTACAAAGAGCAGTTGATAGTTTTTTATGGAAGAACCATGATAATCTTCCTGTTATAATAGTTACAGGTAATTCCGAAAGTATGAAAAAAGAAGTGATAAATATAATCGCAGATTATAACTATGATTATCGAATTGGAGATATTTTACAAATAAATACAGGATATATAGAAGTATATTAAATATTTTTCGTACATTTGTGCTTTAAACACACACATTATGAACACACATTATTACTACAAAACACCCGAACAAGTATTATTCTACAATCCGTGGGATAGATTAATCGCTAAATTATTTGGACATAACACAGTTGTCAGAAGATGTACGACTTGTAATAAAATACCATCTGATATGTATGGTGATAAATGTTTTGATCATAGAACTAAATAATCGATATGGGAAATCTAAAAGAAGTAACCGAGAAAAGTTATGAGATATTAACTATTAGAGTTCAAAGTATTTTTCATTATGTATTACCAAATGGGAATTTTAAATCAAAATCTGGAGCATCTTTAATTTCTAATGATTTTGTAGAAGATTATCCTATTATTTCAGTTAAACGATTATCTGATGGTGAAATATTTACTGATGGTGATTCTGTTTCTTTTAAATATCATATGAATACTGTTTTTTCTGAAATAAATAATTTCAAAGTAAAAAATAATAAAATTTCTTATAAAACAAACTATGGGAGAAGAACACAATTTTCAACTATACAACATATTACTAAATAATTAAACACCGAAATGAAACTAAAAGATTGGATATATGACTTGGATCTCACTATGGATCAGCCTGTAGAACGATTACTTGATTTTGAAGTAATCGATGATATAGGTGTTGATCATAAAGACTATCACAGTTGTCCTATTAATAGAAAGAACATTTACAGTTGGTGTAAAGTAACTGATGGTAAAAAAACATACGCAGTTGGTTTCAATGAAAATCCTAACAATTATAGTTACCCAATTAAACTAATTAAATAAATCTAAATAAATAAATTATGTCAAAAGTTAAACACATAGAAAAAGCAACAAAATATACAGGAAGAAATGGTGAAGTGTTATTCACTTTACATAATGTTGCTTGTCGTTATTATTATACATTAAAAAGATCGAAAACTGGGTCTATTACTTATATCTGTTATGATGGAGTTGGTGATAATAATGAAATTTGTAACGAAACCGTAAATCCAATTGATGATGCATATTCTTGGTTTATGTTAATTAGAGGTGAGAAGTTGGTCGAAATATTATATAACAGAGCACATAAAATGGCTCAAAAAGCTTTAATAAGTGCAAATGCGAATGGTTGTTAATTTACAAAAAATTAAATGTTTCAACAATAAAATTAATCAATAAAATTAAATTATGAAAAATGTATTATTTATAGTATTAAGTATTTTGTTATTCACAGGTTGTGAAGATGAAAGAATGGTTAAACAAGAATTACAAAGAGAAATCGTTGTATTGACTAATCAAAAGGAAAACTTAGATCATATGTTGGATATCGATGATAGACTTCATAAAGAATATCAACAAGAGATCCGTGAGATGAAAGAGAAGTTAAGGGTTATGAAAATATATGAAAAAGGTGATACTCCACAATATATTCTAAAAATTAAATTAAAACAATCTCACTTTTCTTTAAGTATTAAAAAACATATTAAAGATTCAATGAATGAAATCGAATTTGAAATGCCTGTTGATAAAGAATTTTACGATTCAGTACATGTTGGTACAGAAATATTGGATGAATTTAGATCAGGATCTTTCATACTCTATGGAAGTATGGGTGATTGGAAAATGACAGTTAAGAGTAAGGAAATAAGATAAATAAATAAAAATATGAAAACAATACACAAATATTTTAAAAAATGGTTCATAAAAGAAAGTACATTAGGTATGTTGAAATGGAGTAAAACTTTTGGTGAACTTAAATTTGATGAATTAATTTGGTGGAAACAAATAGGTTATTTTTTATTAACAACATTAATAAAATTAATTGGAGATGTTATCCTTTCTTCCACCACTGCGATAGTATTTGCTATTATATTCACTGTGGTTAGCTTTTGGGGAGTCCCATCTGAATCTACTATTGAATTAGTTAATTCTACTCGTATTGAATACCTTTCTTATATAGAAACAGATTGGTTAATATATTTAATTTACTCCTTTTCACTCTTTTTAATAATCTTCGGATTTATTAATATAACCATAACAGTTGCACAAAATTTAATTTCATTTATATATTTTGGAATTAAATCTTTAAATATTATGAAGATTTAATTTTTATATATACTTTATGAAATATTTAAAATCAATTAACGAAAATTTTAAATTGAACGAAACTGTGGTGTATAATAATAACACTTATATTAAATTTGACGAAAAAGAAGATACATTAGATGTTGGTGATGTTTTCTATAAATTTGATCCAGATATTAAAGATCTTCCACCTATAAAACTTACCGTTACTAATTGGGCAAAAAAATGTTTCGATGAAGGAGATAAATATTCTCAATTTGAACAAACATTTCCTAAAAGTGTTATGGATGAGTGGAAAAAAGAATATGGTACAACTACAAGAAAATGGAAGAAATTTCTTAAAAATGAATTAAATAATAAATCTTGGTACTTCTTTGATGATCTATACATATTACAATAAATTTAAAAGGTGAATATAATTAATTATATTCACCTTTTTAGATCAGGAGCACTTT
>TARA_R110000772_G_scaffold66361_2_pt1 | contig 19006 bp, 38 predicted proteins | sample TARA_R110000772 | Tara Oceans TARA_R110000772 (sample SAMEA4397948) | marine metagenome | biome: Polar Biome; feature: [SRF] surface water layer (ENVO:00010504); material: water (ENVO:00002006), including particulate matter (ENVO:01000060) such as... | depth 5 m | reverse complement strand
GTAGAGCCAGTGGTAGAGCCAGTGGTAGAGCCTGTTGTTGAACCAACACCTGAGCCAGTGGTAGAGCCCGTTGTTGAACCAACACCTGAGCCAGTGGTAGAGCCTGTTGTTGAACCGGTTGCTCCAATCGTAACTCCAGTAATTGAACCTAATACAGCTGAGTGGACAGAATTCGTTCCGGTAGGTTCTAATTTCCTAATTATTGACAAAGGTTCAAATACTCTAGCTAACTCTAGGTTCCTTACTAACAACGTAAATGCTGATATTGCTAGTCGTACACTAAAATTAACTGTAAACGCTCTTGGTAGTGCAAAAGTTAAGCAAATTACTCCAGTAATGACTTCTGGTTCTTACGGTACTACCGCCAACCTAGGCGCGCTTCGTGACGGTGTTATTGCTACACCACTTAGCCTTGTGAGTAACGATGAAGAAGAGCGCTATGGCCTTAGCTTCAATGTTGTAGCTAACAAGGGTATTGAAATCACTTATCAAGATGGTATTAAGACACCTAAGGTACTTAGAACTATTGCAGGTGATTTTGCATTCTTAGATAAAGAGTTCGAGATCGTATTTAACGCTACAGAAAGCACAGCAGCTTTCTTCATTGATGGTACTCTAGAGTTTGAATTGACTCGTGATGATGTGCAGAATATGAATATGCGTTGGGTTGACCTACCTCTAGTGGTTGTACATAAAGCCTATGCTGTTAATAATGCTGCATGGACTGGGGGAAACTTCAATGCGCTAGAAGCGCCAACGGTAGTGAGCCTGCTGGATTACTACACGATGCCACTTGAGACGTAGATGGACGTACGAAGAACGTGTATTGCTGAAACAGCACTATAACGTTATGGATATAGATGAGCTTTGCGGCCTCCTAAACAGAGGCCGCGAAGCGGTCTATAATCAAGTAGCCGATCTACGTAAGAAAGGATGGACTTTTGCTAGGGTCAAAGACGCCAAATAATTGTCACCTTTGTGGTGCAAAACTTAAGCCGAAGCATCGAAAGTACCAAAATGGGTACTATGTCTGCGCCGATAAAGCAGAGTGTGCTTCACAACGTACTTACCAACTAAGGAAAAAGCATGAGCGGTAATATTAGCTTATTTAAGCTTCGCTGTACTTGGCAGTTGTTTTTAGATGACTGGCAATTAAAGTGGATTAAAGCTGGAACCACTACAATTATATATGTAGGTCCACTATTTACTATGTGGTGGATGAAGTGAGAATATTAATTTGTGGTGGTAGAGACTATACAGACTATGACAAGATGTGGAAAGTATTCAGTCTATCCATTGCTCCTCTAGACGGGGTAACTATTATCCACGGTGGTGCTGACGGTGCTGACAAAATGGCTGGTAATATAGCTCAGGCTTTCAATCTTACTGTAGAGGACTACCCTATCTCTGATGAGATGTGGAAAGAGCATGGTAAGTGGGAAGCACCAAAAATGCGCAACCAAGATATGCTAGATACTGGCATTGACTTAGTATACGGGTTCCCTGGAGGTCCAGGAACTCTCGACATGAAAAAAAGAGCCAAAGCTGAGAATGTACTTGTTCTCGACGTTTGGTAGATTAAATAGGATTTAAATGATAAGTGTTCGTAAAGAATGGTTAAATGTTACAACAGATGAGCAAAAACTGGAATGGGTAAATAAGTGGGGTGACTTACTTATGGAAACACAGCTTAACCCAATCTGGACCAGTGGCCACACTGAGGCTATTAAACAAATCACGGAACAAGTACAACAAATAAGAGATGGTGAATACCCTGATCTTATTCATCCGATGGTGCAGGAGTACGCAGATGCTCTAGAAATGATAAACAAGGGCTTTAAAGTAGTTAATTTTACATTGAGTGGAGATGGAGAATTAATGTTTAGATTAGATGAAGACCAACTAAGACAGTATGCCGCTGAAGAAATGGCTAAAGTACTATCGAAGCATGTGTCAGTCGATATTGACGAGAAAGATGACGGCACAGTAGAGCTTAATTTTAATATTGTAATGATGGAAGACTAAATGGAAGTAATTGTACGAAAAAATAACGTGGCTAAGGCCTGGGCGCTACTGAGTAAGAAATTACGCGAAGATGGCGACCTCCGCCGCGTAATTGAAAGGCGCGAGTTTAAAACTAAAGGTGAAAAGCGTCGTGAAGCTAATAAACGCTCAAAGATGCGCGTCGCGAAGCAAATGCGAGAGGAGCGTGAAATTGATTAATCTTATGTTTTTCTTAATAGGAACCTTGGCAGGTTTTATTGTTACGCTGCTAGGTGTCGTTATAGCTTCAAATTTGATAGGACCTAAATTTTGATTGAGACAATTAATCATTACTTCCAGATGTATTATGACTTAGGTATCCCCTTTTATATTGTGGGTTTAGTACTTTTGGCCTTTCCAGTAGTTTGTGGTTATTTTACTGAAGAACTTATTGATAGTGGTGAGCCAGCTTCCACAGTTATGCTATCCTTTATTATGACAGTTATACTATCTGGTTTCTTCTCAATGGCACTGCCGGCTGTAATCCTGCTTAGCCCCATACTACTACTATCAGTGGTATTATTTTATATTGGAGTAAATATAAGATGAGTAAACATATCGCACATGGTGGACAGTTCTACTACGTATTCCACCAGAATGACCCTAGTAGCATGTGGCCATACGGCGTAATACAGGACTTGAAGACAGGACTCTTCTATTATACAGAGTTACGTGACAAAGAGCTCTTTTTGACCCCTATTTATGATGGTGAAGGCTTGCTACCCCTTGGTGGTGGTAAGCATGTCGTCTTATATCACACAGAGGTGGAAGAACTAAAAAATAACGCAGATATTAACAAGTTTATAGAAGAAGGGCTAAAACTATACCATGGATCTATTCCCAAGCAGTATCTCTGAGTGGTTCTCAGACCAGTTTGATGAGAAAGCAGAGCTTGCTGAAATCTCCTTTAATGAGGTTCTAGAAGTAAACGATCTATGCATTGCAGTATCATGTTATGAGTGCGATGAGCTTATAGCAGTATTTTCAACATGTAAGTTTTGTAATAGCAAAAATTAGTACTTGACTTTGCTCTTGAATTGTTCTATTATATACTTTGATAAGGAGAAATACTAATGTACACACCGCACTTTTGGCTGCCAGTGAAGATCACTAGTAAGCATGGTACTGTATTTAAGATCTTTGGAGTTTGGCGTGGTGGTTACCTTGATGGTGACTCTTGGCGTCTTAACTCTGGGATTAAATCCATCGAAGAAGATGATGAGTACTTCTACGTTGAAGGGTATAGTGGTTCTTTGTACAAGTGTTATAAAGATAACCAAAGTACTACAGGTTATGGCGCTGCAGTACTAGAAGACCTAACTAGGCGTCTTAAAGAGCAAGGTGTAACACTAGAAGTAATAGAGGATATTAAAAATGAAGATTCAATACATGTCCGACCTACATCTGGAGTTCGGCCCGGACTTTCTACCTAAGAATTGTGGTAGTGAAGTCCTCATCCTAGCGGGTGACATCACAACAGCACACGGGTTTCTTAATGTTAAGTCAAAAAGACATCGTTATCGTGCCTTCTTCCAGCACTGCTCCGATAACTGGCGCCACGTACTATATGTTGGTGGGAACCACGAGCTGTACGGGTGGAAGAACTATTCACGTGACTACATGGGTCTCATCAGAGAACAACTAGCACGTTTTCCAAATGTTCATGTGCTGGAGAATCAAACCTTCGAGCTTGATGACGTTCTTTTCGCTGGCGCTACGTTCTGGACTGACTTTTTTGGTGACAATGATCGTAGACCTTACTATATGAGGGAAGTTGGTCGTGCCCTAAATGATTATCACACCTCTTGCTATAGTACACAAGATACTCTAAACTGGCATAATAGAAGCAAGCGTTTTCTAGCAAGCCTTCCAGCAAAACATAAGAAAATTGCTGTAATCACACACCATGCCCCCGCAGTGGATAGTGTACATCCTGTGTATCTTGGTGACCCAATCAATGCTGGGTACTATAGTGACCAAGTAGATTTTATAAAAGATAATTTTGAGTTTAAGGCCTGGTTTCATGGTCACATGCACCACTCTAACTCATATAACATCGCTCTCACAAAAGTGCGATCTAACCCACGTGGGTACGCTCACGAAGTGAATGACAGGTTCGATGAATCTCTCATCCTAGAATTATAAAGGAAAATATGAGTACAGAAATTAACTATGCAATGGTACAGGAGTTCCACTCTGTTTATGGGATGGACCCTGTACCATTTGTTAAATCGTTCCCGCTACGTATGGAGCTTATTCGTGAAGAAGCTGAAGAGCTATCAGAAGCAGTAAGTGATAAAGACGAAGTAGCTATTGTAGATGCACTTACAGACCTTCTATATGTGCTTTATGGTGGTTATATTTCGTTTGGGGTAAGACCAGAAACTATCTTAGATACATCTGATACTCTAGATAACTATGATGTTGAACGTCTAGAAGGCCACGTTGATAGTCTAGTAGTTGATATGTATACTTCTTATAATTTCGATTATATCCTAGACCGTATGGCTGAAATGGCGCAGGTTATTTATATTGCCGGTAAAGACCTGGGTTATGACCTTGATGGTGCTTTTAAGGAAGTGCATCGCTCTAACCTATCAAAGCTAGATGATAATGGTAAGCCTGTAAAGCGCCTTGATGGAAAAATCCTTAAAGGACCTAACTTTACACCACCGAACTTGGCACCTTTCGTGCCAAAGGTTGACTAAAAATTGTTCTTGACAACTTAGTCAAAGTGTGGCATACTACAAATTAACCTATAGAGGTTAAAGGCTCGCAAGAGCAATGAAAGACATAATGGCCGGTTTAACAACAACTATTAGAAATGCCGTAGCTGCTGTCTTCTTAACAGGAGAGCAAACTACGATCCCAACACAAGCAGAGTTTAATGCGCTAGGAACTGGGTACACAGCAATGAAGATTCGCCGTGTGTTTGGTGGATATACTCGTGGTATTCGTAACATTTTGCGCTATACTAGACTCATCCAAAACGCTGCTCCTGTACTAGCTATCGCTCTGGTCGCTCAATCTGTTGCAGAAGGTGCAGTGCTTACTTATGCTTTTGCCGCTGGTACCTTTACAGATGATGAGACTCTGACCTACTCAGCAACTCTAGCAGACAATTCTGCACTACCAGCTTGGCTAACATTTACGCCAGCTACTCGTACTTTCTCTGGTACAGCACCAGCAGTAGACGTGGACACTGATATCAACGTTCTAGTTTCTGCTACAGACACACTGGGGCGCACAACACAAGCGCCTCTAACAATTACAGTAACGGCGGTATAATATGCAAGTAACACTTAAAAATGTTTTAGACAACAAAGACACGTATAGTCCTGAAGTAATTGAACTCGCGACTATGCTGGACACAATGAGTTCAGCTTACTCAGGCTACTTGGGTGACTTTTCTCGCCAAACATATATCAGTGCAGACGCACTTGGTATTACTGATAAAGAAGCTACAGATGCGATTGCAGGTATTGCTGCAGTACGTGGTGCTCTTCAGAAGGAAGTGCAGAAAGCACTTGATACCATTCTTATTGGTGCAGTTGTCCTAGAGGCTATTCGCCTTGGCAATGTTAAGCACGAAGAAGTAGTAGCAACTCAGAAACTATAAGTTATTTACAGGTTCTGCTCAATCGTCACCCTAAAGACATAGGCCCGAGCAGCTAAGACAAAGGATGTGTGAGTGCCTGTAAATATAAGAATTGAGTGAGGCACATCCTTTAAACCAAGCGGGTTTGAGTCCCGAGGCTCAATATAAATTAGTGGAATGCGAGGGCGTGAAAACGTACCACTAGAGCCGTAAGGTACTGCATGTGCAGCTAAGTTTTACTCGTACTTTATGATTGTATGAAGTGACAATAGGTCGGATCGGACCTGGGGGCGGAACCCAGCGGGTCCACCACATAGATATCTAGGTAACGCAACTGAGCTACAATGAAGGCGCGAACCGAATAACCTAGTCCAATTGCTTGTAGGCATAAAAGCACGCTCGTCTTGTAAACGAGAGGGACGCCTTGGATGAGCGTGGTTGCCGTGTGGCAGTCTGGTGTAGAGATGTGGTATCTAGCTGATGGGCCCGAATTAGTATCGACGGACGAATGACGATAATGGACAATCCGGTGTGATTACCGTGAAAGATCAAAAAACTATAACAGCAAACGATAATGACTTTGTTGAGGATTTCCGCATCGCGGCTTAATCTTTAGGGTGGGCCACCGACCTCGTAACAGAACTGGTGGCACTTTATGAATACATCAATCACAGCTAGGTATCTGATTAAACGACCCTTGCGCAAGCATAAATATGGTGTATTCTTAAAGTATGTATCGAACAGGGTGGTATGTAGGAGAGCTAGTCGATGGTAAACTCCGAGGACCGGGATGGTTCCCTGACTGTCAACAGCAGTTATGTACTTAGATAAGAATTATAAGGGCTTGGCCGTACCAGCGTAGCGAAACGGCGACAATTCTTATTTAATAAGCACTAAACATCACACGGGTGGCATGTAGGGGGCGTGATGTCTCTTGAGGGCTGGAATTCCTAGGGCTGTTAACAGCAGCTTAGTGCTTTTTAAATAAGAGGACTTTAAGATGAAATTTTTTATTGATAACGAGTTCAATGCTTTCGGCGGAGAACTTATTAGTATGGCTATCGTTAGTGGTAGCCATGAATTGTATCTGATTAACTCAGACTTTGATCTATACGGCCCTGACGTTCACCCATGGGTGGCACTTAATGTGGTGCCCCTAGTACATCTAGACCAACAGAAGCGCATTATCAAAAATGCTCCTAAGATTGAGTTTAAAAAACATCTGAGTCGTTTCTTCTTCGATAAAGTAAAATCAGAAGAAATTACCATCGTAGCCGATTGGTATACGGATGTAGAACTTCTTATGAATGTTTTAGTGGGCGACAATGGCAGTACCGTAACGCTTAATAAATCTAGACAAATCAATATTATTGTAGACAGAAATCTAGATCAAGCACGAGACCCATTGCCTGGCTCTAGAGAGCATAATGCCCTTTGGGACGCTAGAAATCTACAAGAAGACTATTATAGGAGAAATCCCATTGCACCATAAATGTATATGTTGCGGTAATCCTGAGTATGGGCCTACAGTACTAGATGCCTTACTTAACGAGCAAAATTGCTCACTTTGTGGGTATGCTGTGGAGCTGGAAAGCTACGAACGTAGACTTATTTTACAGGAGTTTTTAGATGACAACGAAACAAACCGCACTGGACTCGTACTTCGATCTCAAGGAGATTCTTGATTCAGTCCCCATGACTGTAGCCCAGCGTAGGCGTGTTGGCTCTAAGTTAAAAAATATTAAAGCTGAGCTAGAAAAGCCTGAGGTAAAAGCCTGTGAGTGCTGAGTGGAAAGCTAAAAGAAAAGGGTCGGCTGTGGTTTATACCCACCCTAAATTAGAAAGAGCCGTAGTTCACATCAAATATGGTATTAATTACGGTATTTGGTATAATGGAAAAAGATTCACAAATATTGAAGAGGCAAAAGAATGGGCGTTAATGTAAGTAATAGAAAATTCGGTGGCCAAGAGGAAAAGCCTGTTAATAGACGTATTTCAATGACTTTTGATACGCAGGAATATGAAGGTCTGCCAGACTCAGTATCCCTTAGTGTACAAGAAGTTAAAACCTTGTTTCTAAATTCTCGGCGCGATGATGTTGATCTATATCTAGAAGCTCATGTTACTATTGAGCCTGTATTTGGAGAACGACTCGACCTCGCGACAGAGATTGGGGCAAGGTATAAGTTTAAACCAGCTAAATTGTTCATGCAAAAAGATAGAGCAGTTACTCCAGAACGCTCAGATAAAGATACGTTTCTTACCGGACATGGACAGTCTAAAAAAGACATGGAAATTCGTACTCGCGCCGTTGTCTCTGACTTACTAGCAGCTGGTTTCGCGGTATGGCGTTATAAGGTAGAAGATACCCTATATGATTCTAGAAACGCAGATATATTTGGACTCCTATAATGACTACAAAAGTAACAATAGAAACTAACACACACCCAGTAAAAGTCTTTCTGCGAGACCCACGGTCTACCGCCGTAGTTGCGCAAAAGGAAATCGTTGCTCCACACTCTATTAAAGAATACTATCTTCATAGTGGTCTTTCTATAGAGTGCATTGAGCTTCCAGAAGAAAAGGAAACATGATAAAGTACTCAGTGTTTAGCTTCCTAATTATGATCGCAGTCATCTTTGGGCAGTATAAATATAACGATATGCTAAATCAAAAGGTTGATCTTAGGGATGGTACTATTGCTGGACAGGTTGTACTTATAGAAGATCTTAGAACTCAGCTCGCTAATACTAGAGCTATGTTAGCCGAGCAGTCTAGACAACTCTCCGATAACGTATCAGAGTTTGAAGCCTATAAGAAACGTGTACAGAACATTAAGAATACTATTATTCGTGTTCCAATTTACACAGAAATTATAAAAACAGAACCTGCAGAAATTGTAATTCTGCAAGCCAACGAGGGAACCAATGCGGTTATTGCTGACATTAATTTGCGCGCCACTACTTTTGCAGGCGTGCGTAACGACTAAAGAAGTTATTAGGACTGTAGAAGTACCAGTACCTGTGTACCCTTTAGTGCAGCCAGAGAAGCCCAGTCCTCCAGAGTTGGATGAGCTTACTTGGAACTACATTGAAGACCTTAAACTATTTGTATTAACACCGGAGGAATTTGATAAATATGGCGCCAACCTCGCCGCAACAAACTTGTACATCAGCCTCTTGCAGGAAGGATGGGACTTATATGAGCGAGCAAGCAGCGACCCAAACAAGCTGGGGACTACTGAACTCGGAACTAACTGAGTTAGACTATATGTATGTAAGGCTGCGGCCAGATAACATTCATGAAATTTGCTCCAACACAGTACAAGCTAAAGAAATCCCACTAGATGATCTAGCAAATGCAGTCTATCAAGAACCAAGTGAAGCGCTAGAGCAAGCGATTCTAAATTCTATGAAGTATCCAATTATTGTGGTACAAAATACAGAAGAAGAACACAGGGAGGCAGTACGTGGTCTATCTAATCAAAACCCATATTATCCAGACAAAAAGTATTTGGTTATTATTGGGAATCAACGAGTTACCATAGCATCGCGTAATGGCTTTGGTTCAATCCACGCTTTTGTTGTTGATACAGGCAGAGAAGCAGTGGTAGTTAAAAAAACATATGATATTCAAGAGGATACAAATGCCTGAGATTACTATGGAAGACATGGACGAGTATAACGAATTACTTCTAGCCATGGAAGGTATTAACTATGCTATGATTGGAAAACCTAAGGAATATGCTACCAGTCTTATGGTAGCTCTCCGCGATTACATCTGTGATGCATACGCGGACGACGATATGGGATACCTTATTGCTAAAGAGATTAGTGAAGGTAAACTGTAATTAGTGTGCCCTAGATTTATAGTCTGGGGCACATCGCTAATTTTTAGCACTTGACTTGCATCTAGAGAGATGTTATAGTCTTTAAATAGCCAGTAAGGCGATAAAGAAACAATGGAGATTGTTATGAAATATGATTACGCTATCGTTATTGGTAGGTTTCAACCTATCCACCTCGGACACGTCCGACTAATTAAAAATGCGCTAGAGATGGCCGACGAGGTAATCGTGTGTATTGGTTCTGCCAATGCCCCACGTACTCCACGTAACCCATTTTCCTACGAAGAGAGACAAAAGCTAATTCGTGCAGAGTTCCCAGTCGGAACTAAGCTCGAATTTCTTGCGTTGGACGACTTCCTTTATAATGATGGTGCTTGGGTAAAGCAAGTACATTATAAAGTAAACTCGGTTATCTTGCGTCAATCACGCAATCCGGACACTGTTAAGATTGCTCTTAGCGGTTATGAGAAGGATGCTACATCTTATTACCTGAAATACTTCCCTGAGTGGGAATCGGAGTTCCACACGCTAGAGGGTGACTACAGTAGCACTGAGCTACGCGAGTTCTTCTACAATGCCGCGTTGAACCGCGGAAAAACGCCGGATAAATGGCTGGCTCCTGATAACTTGTGGGGTGTTGATATTGGCATCCCTCAACATAGTTTGATTCTTTCAGAACCTGAAACTTATCAGCAACGCCTACACGACCTTGCATTTGAGTGGGATTTCAATAAGCATTATGATCCATCCAAGTTTCCCATCTTCGTGGTTACTGTGGATGCTGTTGTTACCGCCAACCACCACGTTCTGCTTATCACCCGGAAAAGCGAGCCTGGTAAAGGACTTCTAGCACTCCCAGGAGGTCACGTCAATCCTGACGAAAAGCTGAAGCAAGCTATGCTTCGTGAACTTAGGGAAGAAACGTCTATTGATCGCTCCAATAGGGTTCTAGAAGCCAATATAGCGCAAGTTGAGACTTTCGACCACCCACAACGCTCTGAGCGTGGTAGAGTAATTACTACGGCCTACCACATTAAACTTCCTGACGAAGATAAATTGCCTAAGATTAAGGCAGGGGACGATGCGGCTAAAGCTCGCTGGGTTCCACTTTCGGAAGTCAGGAAAGAAAATATGTTTGAAGATCACTTCGACATTGTCACAAAACTAACACGTAGTATGTAACCTGCCAGTAAGGCAACAGTCAAATAATGGAGATTATTATGAACCCTATTCTAAACACAGACAGCTATAAATTCAGCCACTTCCTACAATACCCACCAGGTACGGAATTCGTTTCTTCGTACATCGAAGCACGCGGTTGCAAACGCAACTGGGAGCAAATGGTAATGTTTGGTCTAGCCCCCTTTCTAAAAACGCTAGCACAGCCCATTACACATGGAGATATCGAAGAAGCAGCAGAGATTGCTAAAGAGCACGGCGTACCCTTCAATCGCGATGGCTGGGAGTATATTCTAGATAAATACAAAGGTAAGCTACCACTAGAGATTTGGGCACTTCCCGAAGGCTCTGTTGTAGACATTGGAACTCCTCTAGTACAAGTTATTAACTTGGACAAAGAGGTTCCTTGGCTCACTGCCTTCGTAGAAACTGCGCTACTCCGAGCGGTGTGGTACCCAGTTACTGTGGCTACACAATCTTGGCATATCCGCAAGGCACTACTCAAAGCTGGGTACAGTCGGGAGAATATCCCTTTTGCACTTAATGACTTTGGTAGCCGTGGTGTATCTTCGGTAGAGAGCTGTGCTATTGGTGGAGCTGCCCACCTTGTCTCGTTCCAAGGAACGGATAACTTGGCAGCTATTGATCTGCTGCGCAAGCAGTATAATGCTCCTATGGCAGGGTACTCTGTTATTGCTGCTGAACACAGCACCATCACTTCTTGGGGCCGGGAAAATGAAGTAGACGCTTATCGCAACATGCTTAGCCTAGCAACCCCCGGCTCTATCATCAGTGTAGTCTCTGACTCCTATGATATCTATAATGCCTGTACAAATTTGTGGGGTGGAGAACTTAAAAATGAAGTTATGGCTCTTAGAGATATCGGCGCTCGTCTTGTAGTACGCCCCGATAGCGGTGATCCTCTACTTGTCCCTCACAAGTGTGTGGCACTTCTAATGGAGAAATTTGGTTATAGTACTAAAGATGGTTACAAAATTCTTCCAGACTATATCCGTGTTCTTCAGGGAGACGGTATCAATGAAATGTCTATCTCCCACATCCTTCTTGTGGCTAAAGAAATGGATCTACATCCTGATAATTTTGTATTTGGTATGGGCGGGGCTATGCTTCAAGGTATAGACAGAGATACCCTACAATTTGCAATGAAGACCAATGCTATCCGCATTAATGGTAAATGGCACGATGTATATAAAGATCCTGTACACGGTGGTAAAACCTCGAAACGCGGTCGTCAGGCTGTCATTAAGGGTAAAGCAGTACGCCTAGAAGATATGAAAGTAGGCGATATTGATGAACTACGCCTAGTATTTTACTCTGGTCTGTACAAAAGGGAAAACTATCTTGATGAAATTAGGGAGCGTGCCCTTAAATAGTACTTGACTGACTGATTGAAACTTGTTAATATGAAAGAATGATTATGACTATTGATGAAATTAAAGATATGCTCTTGAAGGAGAAAGAAGTGCACGTACGTTTTACTAAGAAAGATGGTACACCACGTGATATGCGTTGTACCCTACACCCCGATGTGGCTCCCTTCACGGGTAGTACAGGCAATGTACAGCCGGAGGGAATGATTACAGTTTATGATCTTGATAAAGAAGCATGGCGTACAATTAACACAAATATCAATTTTGAGCTGCTTTCTTGAGTTGGTTTAAGATAATTACTGTGATAGCTGCATTGTCAGCTATCACAGCATTTGCTCAAGACGAGCTTATGCCGGTGGAGGTTATATTTTACCCTAACGGCACTTATTTTGACAGCAATGTTCGTGGCGAGCTACTATGTGTTAGTCATATAGACGCTAAACAAATTATCTGTGTTCCTATGGAAAATTATGATCCTAACGCAGTACTTATGGAGCTAGATACACTATGAGACTAATTATTGTTGGTCATGCTAGGCATGGCAAAGATACAGTAGGTGGCCTATTTACTAAACTAGGAGGCTACAACTGGGCCTCTAGTAGCTATGTCGCAGCAGATAAAGTAGTACGTCCATATTTGAAGAAGTTCTACAGTATTGAATATGATACGGTAGATGAGTGCTTTATCGACCGGATTAATCATAGAGCTGCTTGGTATGATGCTATAACTGCATATAATACACCAGATAAAACTAAGTTAGCACAAGATATCTTTGCAGAAAATGATATTTACGTTGGCTTGCGTAATAAAAAAGAATTGTGGGCTATTAAAACTGCTGGCATTGTGGATCATGTAATTTGGGTAGACGCTTTAGATAGGCTCCCACCAGAGCCAGCTTCTTCAATGTCTATCGAGCCTTGGATGGCAGACTACCATATTGACAATAATGGAACTATTGAAGAAACAGAATTCAATGTGATGCGTCTGCTAGAAAGATTTCACAAAGAATCAGTTAAAGAGTTTGTGAGTAACTTATTAGGGTAAAAAGATGGCAGCTAAGAGACAAGTGAAAGTAAAAGAGCATGAGAGGCTTGATGACGCCACTATTGAACGTGTCATTAATCTTCTAGAAGAAACAACGCCACATATTACAAAGAAAGCTGCTTGTGAAATACTCAACATCTCCTACAACACCACAAGACTTGGGACTATACTATCCTCCTATAAGGAGCGGAAAGAGCGTCGACGTAAGAACTTTGCAAAAAACAGAGGAGTTCCACTCTCTGATGGAGATAGATCGCTAATCATACGCCTATTTCTCAATGGAGATGGCGTCACAGACATTTCAGAAACGACTTTTAGAAGCCCAACCGTGGTTAAAAGAGTTCTTGAAGAAGCCAATGTCCCTGATAAACCCAAGGGCGATGATAAGCACCAGCCTTCGTTTTTACCAGATGCCTGTGTTCTCACCGAGTGCTATACTGGTCAAACCGTATGGTCTGCTAAGCACCACAGCGCTGCTGAAGTCATTAAACAGGTTGGTAACGATAGAAATGGAAATCCCGTATACCAAATCTATGTATATGAAAAGACAGAAACACGTTCTAGAGGCGGCGCATATGCAGCAGCTAGAGTTGAAGAGTTGGGGTCACTTGAACACCTCAAAAAGTTTGTAGCCATCGAACAGCTTACAAATTAAAAAAAGTTCTTGACTGCGGGTTCGACCCGTGCTAATATGTAAAATAAATAGGAGAGACATATATGTCAAATTGGACTGATGAACTACGGGAAAAGGCTGTTGAGCTTTATCTAGAGGGAAACCCTACCCCTGACAACTCGATGGAGATTGTTAAAGAAGTGGCAGATGCGCTTGGCGGGGCATTCACACCTAATAGTGTGCGTGCTACCCTGACGAAAGCTAAGGTGTACATCACCAAAGGCGCAGGCGCTAAAAAAGCTGCTGATGGCGACAAGCCTAAGAGCACTCGTGTTTCTAAGGATGCCGCACATGCGGCCCTAGTTGAAGCTATCGAGGGAGCAGGCAAAGAAGTTGACATGGAGATTATCAGCAAGTTGACTGGTAAAGCTGCTGTGTACTTCACGAGCCTATTTTAATGCGGGATGTTATGACCAGGGTTTTCAAAGACCCTGGCAACTTCCGAGTCCATCTAGATAATGATATGTTTTACGTAGAGAATAAGCGTAATAATGAATTTTCTGGTGATTCTGTTGATGAGACTCCAGAGCAACTACTACGTTTCCTACTAGACCATCTTGGGATTGAGTGGGAAAACGTGTAATAAGGTCCGCGGATGGCTCACCCCACCGCTTCAACCGTCCTTTAGCGCGGCGTGTTGCTAAGTTGCTACTAGAAGAGTAATTAGCTTCTATTAGCAACGAACCTCTCTACAAACCCTCATATGCTCTGTTGATCGAGAAAACAGTGAGAACAATGGGAGAGGCCCTTTATCGGTGTCGTCTAATGGTAAGACGTCTGCCTCCAAATCAGAAAACGTGGGTTCGATTCCTGCCACCCTTGCCAAGGAGATATTTATGTTAATATTAGTTGGATCAATTGTAGTAATTTATATAGCTCTTTTAGTGGTGGACGCTTGACGTCGCTACTATTGGCCCTTGCGTTTTTTGGGCAGCAGTATAATTGTTTATCAGAAAATGTTTACTACGAAGCTCGTAACCAACCTTTTATAGGGCAGGTAGCTGTAGCTGATGTAACATTAAATAGAGTTAATAGTAATAGGTGGCCAGATACACCATGCGCAGTTGTAAAGCAACGCAAACAATTTAGTTGGACACTTGAAGAGCATGAAAAACCTACTGGCAAAGCCTGGAAAACAGCTCAAAAAGCTGTGCTCGTTTCTTTACTGGGGCCTGATCGTACTAAGGGTGCGACTCACTTTCACGCAACGTACGTCACCCCCTATTGGGCAGCTAAACAAAAAGTAATAGTAACAATCGGAGATCATATTTTCTATGTTTAGCAAAGAGCAACAAGAATTAAAAGAGCTACTGGATACTGTTGTTGGTAATACATATCAGCATTACAAAAACGGTAAATATTACTTTGTTACTGGTATTCAATGGGATAGCTCTGTAGATGAATGGGCAATAGCTCATATGGATTCTAGTGGGAATAAATTTACACGCCCATGGCCTAATTTTTTAGAGATTATTGAGGGTGATATTTTGCGCTTTACTGAGTGTAAAGTTTACACTATTACAGAAGCGCCAAGTAAATAGTCTCCATGCGAATGGCGCGCAGCAAGGCTTTCAATCCTAGAAAAGTCGGTTCGATCCCGACATGGAGAACCAATTGGCTTACCCAGTAAAATTTAAACATGTAAACTTTACTTATACAGCACCAAAAGGTCAAGAAGACGTAGTATCTGATCTACCCGTTTATAGGGGCCCTAATAGCACCACTTCATGTTGGAAGCTTAGCCCCGAAGAACTATTTGATATTATGCAAACTGGCAAGATTTATCTAAGTATATGGGGTCATTCAGTATTCCCAGTGTATGTGGCAAGTGAAAAAGAAATGGTAAAACAAGGATACCTACCCGATGTTCGGTAAGAAAAAAGAAGTAGTAGTTAAAGAACCACAACTTCAAAAAGAGGCTATGGAACTATACCACCGCAAAATTGCTGACGATTATACAGCTAGACAAGCCGCTCTTATTCAACCAGAAATTGAAAAGAATACCGCTATACTACAAGTTGGCTGGGTAGATGATTTTGATAGATATATAGAAGACGATAAAAAGTCTTCTAAGGGTTTTAGCATTAAAGCACAGCGGTGGGCCGAGTTCCTAACTATTAAAGTTATTGACAGTGGTAAAGATAAGTGCAACTCAATCAATCTTTCTCTAGTAACTGTAATTTCTGTAATCCCTGGTAAACCTGTGACAACAGAAGATGGCGTTATTACGTTCCGTAGAAGTGACTACTACGATAGAGAATTATACATGGCTCGCAATCTTGATAATGTACCAGCAACCGGGTGGCATTATGAATATGAGCCTAGAAACGGTTATAAAGATTCAAGGCGTTCCTACGCTTCTGATAGTGGTTTTAGTATTTATACTATAGTTCCTGGTAAGCCCGTACCGGCAACACGCGCTAAAATTGATTTTCGTGAAGCAAATAACAAGTCTATCTTTACCCTAGACGTACCACAGGGCCGTGTAGAGGAGATTAAAGACTATCTAATGGAGATTATTGGAAATGATGCCTTTTTTGAATAGATATTGAATGGCCCCGAGGGCCCCCTAACAACCTCTTAATTAACAAACAAGGATTTAACAAGAGGAAAGATGAATAACATGAGTATTGAATTAAAAGTAAAAGCAATTAATCTTGGCGATGAAGCTAGGACAATTAAACGTTTCGAGCAGAAGTTCCTGTCTACAGCACGTTGGAATGGTTTCCAACTAAAATTAGAGCATAACTCTGATGAAGCACGACAAGCCGAACTGCGCGTTCGCCGCGCGAAAGCCGCAGCAGGCTTTGATAGCCTACGGCATCACCGTGTCACAGTAGTGCGTTCAGAAGCACGAGCAACTAATATTGCCCGTGCTATCATTAAGGGTGTACCTTACGACGCAGTCGAGCGTGAACCGCATAGCCCCCCAAATTGGGTAGCTGTTGAGCGTATGCTTTATAAATATGGGTCTTCAAAAGATCTAGACTATCTTAACAAGATTAGATAATTATAGGCCGGGAGTGATCTCGGCCTACAAATTTATAGGAGAAAATTATGGGAGAGCAATATGCCTTTAAGTAAGTAAACTTAAAGGAGGTACATATGAGCAGAACATACAGGAAACCACACTTGGTTTTGTATTATTCTAAACAAGAACTATTTGACAGAGACCTGTCTTGGAATAACGTAAGTCGTTATAAACGCATCGAAGAGCAGGTTCTCAAGGATGCTAGCGACCAGTGGGAAGAGTGGCATTATGATGGTAAACTCTCCGAAACAGGCAAAAGAACTGGATTTAAGCAGGCAGCAGCTAGAGTTGTTAGGCGTGCCAATAAGCGATTGGCAGTGGAAATTCTTTCAGGACTTCATGAAGATGGAGAAACCAGTGAGAGTTATCCCCATGTCAAACTCGGTAAAGCCCTCGCTTGGAATTTCTGGTAACAGAGTAAATTTAATTATAGTGGATGAATTATGATTAAGATATATGAGCCTTACTATAGTAAAGAAGCTCTCCGCGCCGAACCAGAGGCATTGTTTATCTTTGGCGATAATTGTGAATGTTATGGTAGGGGCGGGCAGGCCGTCATACGCTATGAACCAAATGCCGTGGGGATTGCTACTAAGCTATCCCCACGTGCTTTCATGTCTGACGACGACCTCTTAGCTAATTGTGCTAGAATATTGAAGGATTTAGAACCTATCAATAGCGCACTAAACCAAGGTAAAACAGTTTATTGGCCGAAGGGCGGGATAGGTACAGGACTAAGTGCCATGCCTAGTAGATGCCCACAAACATTTGAAGTACTGAAGTTCTTTATGGATTTCATATTTTATAAGCATGCTGAGAAAGACATAGTTCCTACTTGGCAGGAGTAGGAAACATATGAGTATGGTATCAATGATAGCAGACTACAGAGAGGGTAAAGTTATTAACCCTGCAGTCTATCCCGACGCTTGGCCATCTGTACAAGCTACAATCCCTAGTGCGTCAACTAATAATTTAACCTACACAGAAATTAGAAGCTTAATTCAAGCTTATAGAGTTGCTAACTATTTTGACTCTAGAAGTATAGATCAATGCCATGCCAAGGCAAGACATGAGGAACTGATGGACATTTCCTTAGAACTGACTAAACAAATGCGAAAAGCTATAGAAGGTAAGAGCTATGATGAAGCTACCTATATATTAAAGCTTATGCAAGAAGTAGACGCTGTAGTTAGAGAACTTAATCTCAGCGCCTGCAAATAGCCCCGAAGGAGCGTAATGATAAGTGAGCCTAAAAAGAAAGACTTAACAGTACCACAAGGTGCTACATATCCAGTTAGACTCCGCTACTTGGACTCTCTTGGTAATCCAGTTGATGTAGCTAGTGCTACAGTACGGGCTCAGCTTAGTAACCAGTTTTATGAAGGAGCACCCGACCTTACATTAACTACTGAGAATGGTAAAGCTTTTGTAGAGGCTGAAGGTTGGTTTGGCTTCACGCTGTTACCAGCAGATACTGAGGCCCTAGAAGCTACTGTTTATTATTATGACTTAGTGTTAACAACATCCGATGGAGATGTAACGAGAGCCTTGGAGGGCCAAATTACTATAACTCCAGGGGTGCCTCATGACTAGCACTACGCTAGAATTGACCATCGTTCCACCACCTACGCTAGAATTAACTACAGTACCTGGTACTCGCCTCGAAGTAACATTGCCGGGTGGCCAAGGTGCCCAGGGTACTCAAGGTGCGCAAGGCGCTCAGGGTATTCAAGGCATTACAGGTGCTGGTATTCAGGGTGCTACTGGTATTCAGGGGGCTACAGGAGTACAGGGTACTACGGGCGCTGGCGCGCAAGGTACTACAGGAGCACAAGGTACAACAGGAAATGATGGAGCCCAAGGGGCTACTGGAGCACAAGGAGCAACAGGTGAAGGAACACAAGGAACTACAGGAGCACAAGGCGCTACAGGAGTGCAAGGTGCTACAGGAGCAGGAACACAAGGCGCTACGGGAGCTGACGGTACTCAAGGAACAACAGGCGCTCAGGGAGCAACTGGAGTCCAAGGCAGCGTCGGAATCCAAGGTGCCACAGGCGCCGGAACCACAGGAGCTCAGGGAGCAACTGGCAGCCAGGGTACTCAAGGCACTACAGGATCACAAGGAAGTACCGGAGCCGGAACTCAGGGAACTACAGGAGCTACTGGGCCTCAAGGAACAGTAGGTAGCCAAGGTGCTACA
>TARA_R110000772_G_scaffold18400_41_pt1 | contig 19014 bp, 15 predicted proteins | sample TARA_R110000772 | Tara Oceans TARA_R110000772 (sample SAMEA4397948) | marine metagenome | biome: Polar Biome; feature: [SRF] surface water layer (ENVO:00010504); material: water (ENVO:00002006), including particulate matter (ENVO:01000060) such as... | depth 5 m | reverse complement strand
TGCCCCAGTCGATGGCAAAGGACATGGTGATGCTGGGCGCCATGTATTCGCCCGCCGACTGGATCACGCTGGTCGCCATGCTTCCTTATAGCGAGCGGGAATCAAACATCACAACCTATGCCGGGCCAACCGGAACCACGGTGCTGGGAGACTTCCAGACCAATCCCAAAGGCATTGGCGACATCAGCGCGGGAGCGATCTTCCCGTTACTGGGCCAAAAGCCGGCCACCAGCGATACCGGTACCGAACTGAACCTCCGCGCGGTGGTCGGCATGCCCACCGGATCAATCGATGAAACCGGCCAGACGCTGTCTCCGATGAACACGCAACCGACAATGGTCATGCCTTATGGGATGCAGAGCGGCTCTGGCACTTGGGATTTGAAACCGGCGCTGACATTGAAACAATGGTCCGGGAAATGGAGCTTCGGCGCGCAATATGCCGGAACCATCCGGACCGGCACCAATGACAATAGCTATCGTCTCGGCGATGTCCATGAAGGGTCACTCTGGGCCAGTTACCTTCCCGCACAATGGATCAGCCTGTCCGGCCGCGTCCGTGCGCAATCGACGGGCCGGATCGAGGGTTTGAACCCGAATGTCATGGGACCGGTGCAGACCGCAAATCCCGATTTTTCCGGTGGAGAAACAGTGGACTTGCTCGGCGGGGTCAATTTCGTCGCGACCCATGGCGCACTGGCCGGCCATCGGCTCGGCATCGAGCTTGGCGCGCCGATCTATCAAAATGTCAACGGCCCGCAGCTGACCGGCGACTGGATGCTGACGGTTGGCTGGCAGAAGGCTTTCTAGTCTGAAAAGCCCCTCCCCCTTTGTCGGGGGAGGGGTTTATACTATTCAGCCGCTTCGAGCATCTCGACCATTTGCGGGCCACGGATCAGACCACCGGGACGCTTGTCGGTCACGACCCCGCCCTTGAACGTCACCTGCCCCGACTTGATCGTATAATCATAACCATCTGCTTTCTGCAGCAATCTCTTGCCGCCCGCTGGCAGATCGAATGCCAGCCATGGCTTGCCCAGCTTGATCCGTTCCATATCGATCACGTTGACGTCCGCCAGATAGCCAGGCTTGAGCACTCCGCGATCGTTCAGGCCATAGAGCCGTGACGTATCCAGACATTGCCGCTTGATCGCGTTCTCGATGCTGATCGTACCGCGCTCGCGATTCTTCACCCAATATTCGAGCATGAAGGTCGGGCTCGCGGCATCGCAGATCGTGCCGCAATGCGCGCCGCCGTCCGACAGGCTGTTCACCGTGTCATCGGCCTGCTGCAATGTTTCGAGAAAATCGAGATTGCCGTCCATATAGTTGAGCAAGGGCAGATAGATGAAGCCCTTGCCATCATCGGCCATCATCAGATCATAAGCATATTCCGCACCCGATTTACCAGCGGCGGCAGCACGCGAGGCGATGCTTTCGTCGGCTTGTGGTTCGTAGTTGAAATCCAGATCCATCTCGAACTGCACCGGCCAGCCCTGGGTGATGATCATGAAGACCGGGACGATATCGACCTGTTCCGGCATCTCGGCACTTTCGCCGAGCAATTGTGCCTTGAACGCCGGATCTTTCAGCCTGGCATATTTTTTATCCCAGCTCAGGTCTTCCATCGCCATCCAGCTCGGGTGGCGAACGAAAGGATGTACCGTGCCCTGCCAGGCCATGACAATGCCGTTGCCGCGCAGCGCAATCTGCGCGACGATATTGGCACCATTGTCATTTTCCGCGCGCATATTGCTGATCTGCTCGTCCAGCGACTGTTCCTTGGCGATTGACTGCAGCGCCGCGAAGGTCACCGGCAGACCGGTTTCGCGGCTGAGATCGCCCATCCAGCCAAATTCGTCCCATTCCTTGTTGAGATCGCTCGCCATTTCGAACACACCATAGCCGACCCGGCCCATCGCCCGGCCAATTCCTATCAGCTCTTCCTTGGTTGCCGTCGTACCCGGCACAAGCTCGCCATCAATGCTGCGATGCAGGATCGTCCGCGAGGTCGAGAAGCCGAGCGCGCCGGCTTTCAGACCGTCCTCGACGATCTGTGACATCTGGTCGATTTCGTCGTCGGTAGGCACTGCGCCCGGCTTTTCCCGGTCGCCCAGCACGTAGGCGCGTACCGCACCGTGCGGTACATGGGTCGCGACATCAACGGTCCGCGGCATTCTTTCCAGCTCGTCAAGATATTCCGGGAAGGTTTCCCAGTTCCAGCTCATACCTTCGGCCAGAGCGGTACCGGGGATATCCTCCACGCCTTCCATCAGGTTGATCAGCCATTCGTGACGATCGGGCCGCGCCGGCGCAAAACCGACGCCGCAATTGCCCATCACGACTGTGGTAATACCGTGCCAGCTCGAGGGCGCCATCTCATCATCCCAGGTCGCTTGCCCGTCATAATGAGTGTGGACGTCGACAAAGCCGGGGGTGACGAATTTTCCAGCGGCATCAATCTCCTCGCGACCCTGCGCCGTGACGGTCCCGACCAGCGAAACACGGTCACCATCAATCGCAACATCGGCGACAAACGGTGCGCCCCCCGTACCGTCAACCACAGTTCCACCACGAATTACCAGATCATGCATCGACTCTCTCCTATATTTTTCTGATGCTTTAGCAGATTTAACTGGTTGGTTAAAGTCTTCTGGTGCAAGATGAAAATATGGAAAAGATTGTCTCATGGAATCCGCCGCCGTCGAGCGGCATCGCCGTGGAATGGATCGAAACCAATGGCCAGATCTTCGAAGTCGCAACCGCAGGGGAAGGGAAGAAGCTGGCTCTGTGCCTCCACGGCTTCCCTGAACTCAACCACAGCTGGCGTCACCAGATGCCGATGCTCGCCGAGATGGGCTACCGCGTGTGGGCGCCCAATTTGCGCGGCTATGGCGGCTCGAGCAGACCGGCGGGTATCAAATCCTATCGCCTGAACATATTGGTCGAGGACATCGCCGCCCTTGTCGACGCGAGCGGCGCGGAAGAAGTCACCCTGATCGCCCATGACTGGGGCGCGATTATTGCCTGGCATTTTGCGATCAAGAAAATCCGACCGCTGACCCGCCTGGTGATCATGAATGTCCCGCATCCCAAATGCGCGCAGCGCGAAATGCGGCACTGGTATCAGCTCCGGAAAAGCTGGTATATTTTCTTCTTCCAGATTCCATGGCTGCCGGAAAGAATGTTTGGACGGAACGAAGCGGAGCCGGTGAAACGGGCTTTCTCGAAAATGGCGGTCGACAAAAGCCGCTTTCCGGATAGTGAATTGCAAATCTACGCCGACGCCGCCAGCCGCCCCGGCGCCCTGCGCGCGATGATCAACTATTACCGCGCCCTGCTGCGCACCAAGGACGCACGCGAAATCGGAGATGGTATGGTCGATATCCCGACCCTGATGATCTGGGGAGAAGAGGATATGGCGATCGATATCCGCTGTACCGACGGCACCGAAGAATGGGTGCCCGATCTGGAGCTGCACCGCCTGCCCGGTGTATCGCACTGGGTTCAGCAGGAAGCACCCGAAAAAGTAAATGCGATATTGCGGGGGTGGCTGCCCGACTAGTCCCGCGCCGCAATCATATCGGCGATATCGGTGAATTTCTCGCGTGGAGAACCATCCCTCGCCCGCGCAATTTCGGCTTCTTCAATTCTCTTCCAGTCACGGAAAGTGACGGTCTCCACGCCGCGCTCTTCAAACAGACGGTCCAGACCCTGGCGCCCTTCCTTGCGGTCACCCGAGCCGATATCCTCCGCGATCGCATCAACAATCGCGAAGCCGTCGGGCTTGTTGGTTCCGATCGTGCCCGACGGCCCGCGCCTCGCCCAGCCAACGCAATAAAGGCCCGGCAAAATCCGTCCGTCGGTATTGGCGAAGCGGCCTCGGCCATGCTCGTAGGGCACGCCTTCGATCGGCGGCGTGCGATAGCCGATGCAGCTGATCACCATCTGGCAATCCAGTTCGTAAAGCTCGCCGGTTCCGGTCGAACGCATATCCTTGTCGAGTTCGGTCTTTTCGACGACGATTTTTTCGACCTTGCCATCGCCCACAATTTCGACCGGCATCGCAAAAAAGTCGAAATCAATCTTGACCGGCTTGTCGAGCAATTCACCTGCCCGTTCGTAAAAGCTGCGCAGATGGGTGACCGATTTGCGCATCCCGGGCTCGAGCATCGCATCGGCGCCTTCGTCGGGGAAATCGAGCGGATCGACGATTGGCCGCGCCCGTTCGAGATGGCCGAGTTCGCCCAATTCCTTGGGGGTCATTGCGATCTGGTGCGGACCGCGCCTTCCCAGCAAGCTAATCTTCTGGACCTTGCTGGCTTTCAATTGATCGAGCGCATGGCCGACAATATCGCTGCCGGCAAATTCACTCTCGGTCTTCGCCAATATGCGCGCAACATCCAGCGCCACATTGCCATTGCCGATGACCGCGACAGACCGACCGTCTAGCGGCGGGTCGAGGTCCTTGAAGTCTGGGTGACCATTATACCAGCCGACGAACGCGGCACTGCCAATCACGCCATCCTGATCGCTGCCCGGAATGTCCAGCTTGCGATCATTGGGTGCGCCGGTGGCCAGCACGACGGCATCATATAACTGCTGCAGTTCGGCGACGCTGACATCCTCGCCGACCGTGACATTGCCGACGAAGCGCACATTGTCACCCAGATTGGTTTTCTCGTAGCGCCGCGAAACGGCCTTGATCGACTGATGGTCGGGGGCAACACCAGTGCGGATCAAACCAAAGGGGACGGGCAAGCGGTCGATGATGTCGACGGCGACATCATCGCCAAATTTCTTCTGCGCCGCTTCGGCTGAATAATAGCCCGCAGGTCCCGATCCTATGATCGCAATATGACGCATCGTCCGGCCTCCCCGATTTACTTGGGATTATGCTAACGCCATAATTTCAAAAGAAAAGCAAAAGCATGGCCGCCATAACCGGCAGGTCTGTCTGCTAGGGGTGGGCTAGCCGGTCACATTGGCAACATTGTAACGCAGCGCTTCCTCCTGAGTCAGACAACGCCGGGTGGACTTGTCCCCGTCCCCGCTGTTGACCGCCTTTGTCTTGTACATCACTTCGGACAGCAATTTGCGCGACACGCCCATGCGGATCAGAAAATCATTGTCTTCGGTGGCGAGCAGAGCGCTTTCCTGTTCGACCTCGCCGATCAGGCCGACGGTGGAATCGGTGCCCATCTCGATACTGTAATTGATGGCGTCCCGGTCATTGGTCATCGTGAACATGTGAACCATGAACTGGCCGCCTTCGTCGATGATCCGGCCCTGGCCGCCCATGAAGACGAAATTGCAGGCGCTAAAGCAGGTCCACCCTGCCGGAACGCGGGTGATCAGAAGTCCGTCGATTTTCTTGGCAAATTGCCGGATGACCTGTCCCGCTTCGTTACCGGCGCGAGCACTTCCGCCAGGAGAGCGCAGCCAGATTTCTGCAATATCGGGATTTTTTTCCAGCGTTTTACGAAGCCTGTCCGGCAGGCCCGCATCGACGGCCCCTTCGGCCAGCAATATTTTTCGGCCTTTGCGGTCGACCGGCGTCAGTTCCATCTTCTTGTTGGACGACCAGTTGGGATAGCGCGGGCAGGTCGGGTTGTCCGGATCCATGCCGGGATCGACGTCGGCGGCGCCGAGTGTCAACAGAGCGGTCGTAGCGATCAGGGCCTTGAGTCTTCTGTTCATGATTAGACCACTACCACATAACGCGTTTCACCGCGGCCCTTGCACATTTGTTTGGAGGCGCGCGTTTCCTCGCCATCAACTATGATGACATCGGTGATCGTCATGCAGCTTGTGCCATCCGCCGTCTGTGTTTTCGCGGTAGCGGTCGAGCTGCCCGACACATCGGCGCGAGTCTCGCTCTTCCATTGCGCGCTGCTGCCCACCGCTTCCGACCGCGTCACATTTCGCGTCGCCTCGGCTGCTTGCAATTGTTCGTCCTGGTCGAGCCGGCAGGCGATAGAGTTGGTCAGCGTGTCCGCCACTTCGGCGCGGGGAATATAGGAGCCGACAACGCCCATGTTCCGGGTGGCGCGCCGGGTGAAGTCGCCGATCATATTGCCCAGAATCGATTTTCCGATCGACTTGCCCGGGTCGGTCGTACAATCATCGGAGTTGCTGTTGTCGCTCGACTCCTGCGGGGCGGAGGAGCGCTTTTTGAACAAACTGCCAAATTGCGCGGAGGCCGGAGCAGGCACCGCGAGCGCCGCGATCACTGTCCCGAGGATCAATTTGCTATAGAAGCCGCCAATCTTGTTTCGCATGATAAGCTCTCGATGTTGTTCAGACATATATATCCTATCACCCCCGCGGTCACAAGCAGTGCCTCAAGTCACAGTTGATGGCAATCGGGGATAGAAAAACCGCAATTTGCTGTTATCCTCTGCATATAAAGGAAAGACCGAACCATGATTGGAAAATATCTGCGAGCCTCATCGGCAATCGTCCTGCTTGCCGCCTGTTCCCTGTCCGGCCAGAATATCGCCGCTGAAACGGGCACGATGTCCGGAACATTGCTGGTTGGCAACAAAGGCGAGGACAGCCTGAGCTTCATCGACCTTGCTACAGGTGAGGAAATCGCCAGGCGCGATACCGGACATCTGCCGCATGAAATCGCCATATCTCCCGACGGAAAGCTTGCGGCGATCGTGTCCTATGGCGGAGAGAGCATCGATATTTTTGATATCGCGGCGATGGAAAAGATCGAGACCGTGTCGCTTTCCCCCGCCCGCCGTCCCCACGGGATCCTTTGGCTCGACGATGGACGGATCATGGCGACGACCGAGGGCAGCGACAGTGTGACGATAGTCTCGCCACCCAGCGGGGAGGCGCAGCAACGCCAGACGCGGATGATCCCGACAGGTCAGAAGGGCAGCCATATGATCGCGGTTGCCCCTGACAAATCGCGTGCCTTTGTGACCAATATGCAATCAGGGACAGTAAGCGTCCTTGATCTGAAGCAAATGACCAAGATCAAAGATCTTCCGGCCGGAGCGGTGCCCGAAGGACTGGCGGTCACGCCCGACGGCGAAACCGTTTGGGTTGCCGACCGTAGCGGTGACATGCTGCGGGTTTTCGACACGCAAAGTCTGGAAGAACTTGCAACGATAAAGACCGGCAGCTTTCCGATCCGCGTGGCGATCAGCCCCGACGGCGGGACTGCGGTCACATCCAATCTTGGCGACGGCGCGCTTGGACTTTTCGACGTGGCGACGCGGAAATCCACCGGCGAAATAATGGTCAGCGGGTCAGCCGAGGCCCGTCAGGTGACAATCCTGTTCGCGCCTGATGGTAAGATGCTATATGTCGCGGAAACCGGACCGGATATGATTGCCGAGATCGACATGGCAGCGGCCAAGGTCAGCCGCCGCTTCAAGGTCGGAGCGGATGGTGATGGACTGGGAATCATCATCGACAGTGATGCCGCGAAGGAATAGTTTGAAGCCTTAAGATGCCCTGGGTCGCACCGAGGGAGACGAAGCGTGCGAAAGCCATTTAATCGACTGCAGGCGCTGATGATCAAGGCCATGACAGAGGCCCTGTTTCATAACCGCCAAATGGCGATTTCCGCCGATCAGGTGGTGGAAAACCTGCAAGAGCATTTCTCCAATATCGATGGCGACAAGCCGGATGAAATCGGCATGGCTCTCTATGGCCTGCTGCTCGTTCTCGGCGGTCCGTTTTTTCTGGCGGCGTCGCCGGAAACGCGCAAAAAACGGATCAGCCGGCGGCTGCAAAAATCCGGGATCGACCTGTTGCAGGATATGGCGCGGACCAAGGGCGTCATTCTGGCTGGCTATTACGGTCATTGGCAGCACGGCGATGAAGCCGAAAACTTCGATAACCCGATCTACGCCGATCTGAATTTTGAACTGCCCGCCCAGCGAGACCGATCGGGTCCGGGCGAACGCCATGTCCGTCGGGAAACACACCGCGACCTCACATCAGAGGTATTCATCGGCCATCAGGCAATCCCGGAAGAAACTGACGTGATCGTCATCGGATCGGGTGCCGGGGGCGCGGTTGCAGCAGCTGCGGTGGCCGACGAAGGACATGAAACGCTGATCATTGAAGCCGGTGGTCATTACCCCTCTGCCCGGATCACCCATGAAGAAGCGCGGATGACCGCACGCCTGTTCAAGGACGGCGCGCTGCAAACGACCTCCGATCGCGATATTATCGTGTTTCAGGGCCGCGTGGTTGGCGGCTCGACCGTCATCAACAACGGCATCTGCCTGCGCATGAAACACGACGGGCTTGTCCATCCCGATGCAGAAGATGTTTACGATAGCTGGGCAAGGCTTGGCGCGCCGATCAGCGAAGCGGAACTGGCTTTGAGCTATGATGCGGTCGAACAAGCTCTCGAGGTCTCGGAAATCGACCGGATCACCGGCCGCAACAATGGTCCGCACCTGATCGACGGCTGGAACAAATATGCCGCACAATCCAGCGATCCGATGGATCATAAAGCGGTCACCGCGTGGTTCAGAAAAAACTACGGCCCCAAAACCGATGATAGCGAATGTGTCTATTGCGGCTATTGCAACACCGGCTGCCCTTATGGCCGGAAAAAGGCCATGCCGGAGAGTTTTCTTGCCCATTCAACCAGTGACGAGCGCGACAGGCCTGCCCGCATTTTGCACCGAGCCGAAGCAACCGAAATCCTCTGGGAGGAAGGCGCCAACGGCAAGAAAATCGCCAGCGCCGTCGAGATCACCCTCCGCGGCGGCGGCAAGTGCACGATCCGGGCTCGCAAGGGCGTGGTCGTGGCAGCCGGTGCGCTGGCGTCCAGCAATCTGCTGCAAGAAAGCGGCATCCTCCAGTCCGGAAGCAATATATCACTGAACATTGCCTGCCCGGTCGTGGCCTTGATGCCTGAAGGGATGGACATGAAAGTCTGGAACGAAGATCAAATGGCGACCTATGTCGATCGTGGCGATTTCCTGATCGAAAGTCATTTCCAGCCGCCGATGAGCATGGCGACCCTGGTACCCGGCTGGTTTGAAGATCATTACGAGCGAATGAAAAATTACAACCGGCTTGTATCCGCCGGCGTGCTGTTTCCGGCCGACCGGCTTGGCTATATGGACAATGGCAAGCTCAAGCTGAAGATCGGTGAAAAAGAATTGGCGCTGCTGCGCCGCGCATTGGCGACAATGACCAAGGTCCACTTTCTCAACGGCGCGGTCGAGGTTTACCCTGCCCTGCTACGCGGCCAGACCCTCACCAGCGACATGACCCATGAACAGATCGACGCCTTTTACGAAACAGCCATCATCGAACCTGATGACGTGGTCCTGTCGAGTTCTCATCCGCACGGGGGCAACGGTATCAACATCGATCCCGAGAAAGGCGTGGTCGATCTCAACCAGCGCGTTCACAATACCACCAATTGCTATGTCACCGACGCCAGCGTGATGCCCAGCTGCATCCGCGTCAACGCGCAACTGACGACGATGGCCATGGCCCATCGGGCAATGGCCGGAAAACGGCGTTTCGGTTAGCCTTCGAACCTGAAATCAGGCAGCGATTGAAAGGCATTTTTTAACGCATCGCCCCAGCCTTCCGAGATCGACTGAAAATAGGGATCGTCTTTCTCGATCCGCTGTTGTTGTTTGATTGCGAAACTGTCGGCTTCGTACACCTGCATATCGAGCGGCAGGTCTACTGCAAGATTGGCGCGGATCGTGGAGTCGAAAGAAACCAGCAATAGCTTCACGGCATTCTCGAAAGACATCTCCGGATCAAAACCACGAACCAGGATTGGACGACCATATTTGGTCTCGCCGCTTTGGAAAAAAGGACTGTCATCGCTGGCTTCGATGAAATTACCGGCCGGATAGATGAGAAACAACCTCGGGTCGCTGCCCCGGATCTGACCGCCGAGAATCAGCGTTGCGCCGAAGGGAGACTTGGCTTCCTGGCCTTGATGGGAATAGGTTTTGACCACCTCGCGCAATGTGTCGCCAATGATCGTGGCGACCTGAAACATGGAGGGTGCCTGCAGGATCGAAGGATTGCGATCATCGGGATGTTTGCCGCGCTCGTCGAGCAAGCTGACAACCGCCTGCGTGGTTGCCAGATTGCCTGCCGAAAGCAGCGTGATCACCCGGTCGCCGGACACTTCCCAGCTGGTCAGTTTCTTTACTTGGGCAATATCGTCGACGCCCGCATTGGTCCGGGTATCGGACATGAATACCAGACCGCGTTTCATCCGCAAGCCCACGCAATAGGTCATTTGTAATGGTTATCCCTGATTAGAATTCGCGGTCTCTCTACTGCTGTACCTGCAGGCTTACAATCATATCCTCGTTGCCCGCACCGTAGCGCAGCCCGGATATCGGCGACGCATCGCGATAGTCCAGGCCGGTAGCGACCCGGACATAGCGTTCATCGGGAGAATAGCCATTGGACACATCGAAACCGACCCAGCCGATATGTTCAACATGTATTTCCGCCCAGGCGTGCGTGGCATCCTGATCGACCCGATCGCTCATCATCAGATATCCCGAGACATAACGAGCTGGAAAGCCCAGGGATCGGGCGGCAGCACAAAAAATATGCGCATGATCCTGACACACGCCACTGCCAAGTTCGAGAGCCTGTTCCGAAGTTGTTCGGGCATTGGTCTCACCGGATTTATAGGTGACCTTGTCCGCGACCAGCGCTGACAAGGCGTGCAGCCGGACAATATCATCACCGTCATCTTGATCCAGCAAATTGATCAGCTTGGCAATCTCCGGCCCCGGCTTGGTCAGCGCGGTCGACCGTTTGAAATACCATAAGGGAGCAAATCCAGCATGAGAGCCGATGACGCCGCTGCCGTCCGTATTCTCGACCTCACCGGTGCAACGAATGATAACTTCGCTGCGCCCGCGTTCTACATTGATCAGGTCAACGTGATTGCAGTGATGGTCCTCGAATGACAACTCCATCGCGCCGCCTTCAATCTCGATATTCCAGTCCAATATTCGCTGACCGGCTCTTTCCTTTGGACGAAGACGCAATTGTTGCAGCCCATATTGCACAGGATTGTCGTAATTGTAGCGGGTTTCGTGATGGATTTTCAGCAGCATATTCAGTTTATCCTGTCCTGAAAATTATAATCTGTCTCGATCTGGGCGGCCAGACTGTTATTTGCCGCGAGAAATTCGACGATGAATTCGTGCAGACCGTTTTCAAATATCGATTTTACCGGTTGGCCGAGCAGACGGTCGCAGATATCCGATACCAGCCGATGCGACGTTACTTCGCTCCCATATTCATGCTCCAGATAGCCAAGATTATCCGATATCTGGGCATAGCAAAAAGCGAGTGAACGCGGCATCTGCCGGTGCAGGATCAAATATTCGGCGACACTCAGGGCGGTTATATCCGAACCATTGAGCCAGCGGTAAGAGCGTTGCGCCGAGACCGACCGCAGAATCGTTTCCCACTGGACATTATCCACCGCCGTACCGATTTGCGCGATCGAGGGCAGCAACAGATAATATTTCACATCCAATATTCGAGCCGTACTGTCGGCCCGTTCGATGAACGTGCCGAGCCGGATAAAATTGAAGCCGTCGTTGCGCAACATCGTGCCCATCACAGCGCCCCTCACAAGCGAGCTTTGCTTGCGTATCACAGCCAGAACATCTGGCAAATCCCGCTCGTCAACCGGATTGGCGAGAGCATTTTTCAGGTTCATCCAGGCTTCGTTGGTTGCTTCCCAGACCTCCCTGGTCAGCGCGATCCGTGCGGTACGGGCGCTGTCTCGCGCTTGCTTGATCAACGAAATGACACTTCCGGGGTTGCTGTTGTCCCGCAACAGGAAATCGATCACTTTGGCAGAACTATAATCCTCGTGCTTCGCCAGATAGTTCTTCTTCGCACCGGAGGAGGCCAAGATAGATGCCCATTCATCGGCAGCCGACGACGAGTGGGTCAGCGCGATTCGAAAACCGGCTTCGATCAGGCGGGCACTATTCTCTGTCCGCTCGAGCAGACGCGCCATCCAGAACAGACTGGCTGCTGTTTTTCCTAACATGATCCCGGCCCTCTCATTCTTCCAGAACCCATGTATCCTTGGTCCCCCCGCCCTGGCTGCTGTTGACCACCAGAGATCCTTCGGTCATCGCCACGCGGGTCAGGCCACCTGGAGTGATATCGATACGATCCGGAGACACCAGAACGAACGGCCGCAGGTCGACATGGCGCGGAGAAAGCCCCTGTTTTGCCAAAATCGGAACCGACGAAAGCGCCAGCGTCGGCTGTGCGATATAGTTGCTCGCATTGCCGATCAGCTTGGCGCGAAAATCCTCGACTTCTTTCTTGGAGGCCGCTGGGCCGACCAGCATTCCATAGCCGCCGGACCCGTGCACTTCCTTGACCACGAGTTCCTCGAGATGCTCCAGTACATAGCCAAGCTGGTCCTTCTCCGAACAGCGCCATGTCGGCACGTTTTGTAGCAGCGGTTTCTGGCCGGTATAAAATTCGACGATCTCCGGCATGTAGGAATAGAGCGCCTTGTCATCCGCAATGCCGGTGCCCGGCGCATTGGCAATGGTAATACCGCCTGAACGATAGACATCCAGGATCCCCGGCACGCCCAGCATCGAATTGGGCAGGAAATTCAGAGGATCAAGATAATCGTCATCAATCCTCCGGTAGATTACGTCGATTGCGGTATAACCTTGGGTCGTACGCATTGCCACGCGCCCGTCAACAATCTTCAAATCGTGCCCCTCGACCAGTTCCGCGCCCATTTGATCGGCGAGAAAGCTATGCTCGAAATAGGCACTGTTGTGGATGCCCGGCGTCAGGACAGCGACCACCGGCTTGCCGTCGCATTTTGGCGGCGCACAGGCAGCCAGCGAACGGCGCAATTTGTTCGGATAGCTGCTCACTTCCTGCACGCCGATCTTGGCGAACAGTTCCGGGAACATGTGGAGCATCGTCTCCCGGTTTTCCAACATGTAGCTGACCCCGGACGGGGTACGCGCGTTATCCTCGAGAACGTAAAATTCATCCGGTCCGGTGCGCACGATATCGGTGCCGATGATATGGGTGTATATTCCGCCCGGCGGATCGACGCCGATCATCTGCGGCAGAAACGCAATATTGTTGGCGATCAGGTCAACCGGGATACGGCCGGCGCGCAATATCTCCTGGCGATGATATATGTCGTAAAGAAAGGCGTTGATCGCCTTTACGCGCTGTTCGATCCCGCGCGACAACTTGCGCCATTCATTACCGGACAATATTCTCGGAATGACATCGAACGGGATCAGGCGCTCGTCGCCATCATCCTCTCCGTAAACGTTGAACGTGATCCCGGTCCTGCGAAAAAAAGCTTCGGCGTCGTCAGATTTGCGATGCAGGCGTTTGATATCTTCGTTGTCCAGCCAGCCTTTATAATCGGCATATGGTTCGCGAACCTTGTCGTCGCCGCCCAGCATTTCATCGAACAAACAATATTCCCTTCAAGGTAAGCGACCAGTGCGCCCATTCCCTGAAAAACTAGCGAGACAGGGCTTGAAAGTCAAAGAAAACCAAGGAAAATCCCAATATGCCGTTAAATCGTATAGCGCACTCCGGTCATTTCTTCCGACAGGTTCCACAATTTTTTCGCCGGCTCGATCGCCCGTGCGATCTTACGAGGCTGGACCTCTCGGGCCGGGCCGACCCACTCGCCCTTGCGGCTCGGACCGAAATATTGACCACTCTCGACTTCGCCAGCAGTAGCCGCCGCCAGAGTTGGCCAGGCCCCTTGCGCAGCACTGTTCATGAACAGGCTCGACACCGGCCGGAACAGCGATACCATGAAGCTGGGAAAATTCCTTGCCAACTCGGTATCGGCAACTCCCGGATGACATGCGACCGCGACAACCGGAGAGCCCGCCGCACGCAATCGGCGGTCGAGTTCGTACATGTGCAACAGATTGGCCAGCTTGCTCATCGCATAGCGGCCCCAGCGGCTGTAACTCTTCTCGGCATTGATATCGTCAAAGTCGATCCGGCCGCTGCGATGGGCCATGCTCGAGGTTATCACGATCCGCGGATCCCGACCTTCCGAAAGCTTGTCAAGCAGCAGACCGGTGAGCGCAAAAGTGCCGAGATGATTGACCCCGAATTGCGATTCAAACCCGTCATCAGTCTGCTCCAGCGGTGGCATCATGATCCCGGCATTATTGATCAGAACATCCAGCCGCGGTTCCTTTTCGACCAGATTGGCCGCAGCGCGGACGGATTTCAGATTGCCCAGATCCAGAGAGATAAAGCGCAAGTCAGCGTCTGGATAGACAGCCCGAATATCCGCCATGGCCGCCTCGGCCTTGTCCTTCGAGCGGCAACCCATCAACACCCGGGCGCCCCGGCCCGCCAGCACTTTGGCGGCGGCATAGCCAAGCCCGCTATTTGCTCCGGTGACAAGAAAGACCCGCCCGCTCTGGTCCGGCACGTCCTTGTCTGTGAAATCTCTGATCGCCATTCAGCCTGTCTCCCGATGTTGCCACGTTCCTATCACAGAAATTCGCGCTCAGGCACAAATTCGGCTGCCCGACAGCCACTCTGGAGCGACGATCTGATAAATCCAAAATCGATAGATCCATTGATTCTACCTATTATGAAGCGCCACTGGCTTCGCGCGCTTGCTCCTCTCTATTCCACAATACTTTACTTCCCGCCGATATCGTCTAATCGCTGCTCCGACTAGTTTTGGAGATTATCATGCGTGCCGACGCGCAAGCCTTTGTCGACCGGATCGACGCCGCTCTTTCCCTGATCAAGACCGCCCTCAACTGGGATGTGGCCCTGCGCCGTCTCGACGAGCTTAACGCCCGGGTCGAGGATCCGACCCTGTGGGACGATCAGGCAGCAGCACAAGCCGTGATGACCGAGCGCCGCCGCCTCGATGAATCGATCAGCGCCGCACAGGAAATCCAGCAGGAGCGCGACGACGCGCTAGAATTCATCGAAATGGCCGAGGAAGAAGGCGACGCCGAACTCGCCAACGAGGGCGCTGCCACGCTCGAAAAACTCGCGACCCGCGCCGACCGCGACAAGGTCAAGGCCTTGCTGTCCGGCGAAGCCGACGGGCTCGACACCTATATCGAAATTCACGCCGGCGCCGGCGGTACCGAGAGCCAGGACTGGGCCGAAATGCTGCTCCGCATGTATCAGCGCTGGGCCGAGGCGCGTGGCTACAAGGTCTCGATGGTCGACTATCAGGCTGGTGACCAGGCGGGCATCAAATCCGCGACCATCGAGGTCAAGGGCGACAATGCCTATGGCTATGCCAAGACAGAAAGCGGCGTCCACCGGCTTGTGCGTATCTCGCCCTATGACAGCGCCGCGAAGCGCCACACCAGCTTCTCCAGTGTCTGGGTCTATCCGGTGATCGACGACAGTTTCGAGGTCGAGATCAACGAGAGCGACCTCAAGATCGACACCTATCGCGCTTCCGGATCCGGCGGCCAGCATGTCAACACCACCGACAGCGCCGTCCGTATCACCCACCAGCCGACCGGTATCGTCGTCGCCAGCCAGAATGACCGCAGCCAGCACAAGAACCGCGCCACCGCCATGGGCATGCTCAAGGCCCGCCTGTTTGAAGCCGAGCTGCAACGCCGGGAAGCAGAAGCCTCGGGCGAATATGAAGCCAAGACCGAAATAGGCTGGGGCCACCAGATCCGCTCCTATGTCCTGCAGCCCTATCAGATGGTCAAGGACCTGCGTACCGGCCACACCAGCAGCGCGCCTAGCGATGTGCTGGACGGAGGCTTGGACGACTTCATCGCCGCGACCCTGGCGCAGAAGGTCACCGGCGAAGCGGTCGATGTCGAGGATGTGGACTAGGAAAAACGCCATTGCTCCTCCAGAACGCCTCGCCTATTCAGCGCAGCATGTCTCTGCATAACCCCAGCTTCACGCTATTCGCCCTGGCCGGCATCTTGCTGGTCACATCTTTGACCGCCTGCAAGCGGGTGCCCGATGCAGACGCCAACCGCGCCGAAACCGCGCGCGCCTATCCGCCAGCGTCACGTCCGGTGTCGGATCTGGCCGGCAACCAATGGTCTACCGAGACCGCGCGCGACAAGCGGGGCGAAGCCGAAGAGATTATGAAGGCTGCTGGACTCGAGCCCGGCATGACGGTCGCCGACATCGGTGCGGGCGAAGGCTATTATACCGTGCGGCTGGCTGAGAAAGTCGGTAGCACGGGCCGGGTGCTGGCGCAGGATATTGACGAAGCGGCGATTTCGCGGCTGGCCGAGCGGGTCAACCGGGACTCGCTCGACAATGTCTCGATCAAGCTGGGCGCGACGGATGATCCGCGGCTGCCTGAAAGCAGCTTCGACCGGATTTTTCTGGTCCACATGTATCACGAGGTCCGCGAGCCCTATGCCTTCCTCTCGCGCCTGCGTCCGGCCCTGCTCAACAAGAGCAAAGAGCGCGGTGCCGGGGAAGTAGTGGTGGTAGACGTCAACCGGGATTTCGAACAGCACGGCATCCCGCCGAAGCAGCTGTTCTGCGAATTTGAGGCGGTCGGTTACGAACTGGTCGGCTTCATGGAGCGGCCCGAACTGGGCGGCTATTTCGCCCGGTTCCGGGCCAAAGGTCCGGCAAAATTACCCGGCGAGATAACGCCATGCCCCTATCAGCGCGACAGCGGAACATTAACCGCCGAGAACGGACCAATAATTGGCCGGCTTTCAATAGTGACAAATCGCTCCGACACGGGGGCGTAACCACCGGCGATGATTACTAACCTTCATCACCCATCTTGAGCGCTGCGATAAAGGCCTCCTGCGGGATGCTGACATTGCCATATTCGCGCATCTTGGCCTTGCCCTTCTTCTGCTTGTCGAGCAGCTTCTTCTTGCGGCTGATGTCGCCGCCATAGCATTTCGCGGTCACGTCCTTGCGCATCGCCGAGATCGTCTCGCGGGCAATCACCTTGCCGCCGATCGCTGCCTGCACCGGGATCTTGAACAGATGCCGCGGGATCAGGTCCTTCAGCCGCTCGCACATGTGCCGGCCGCGCGCCTCGGCGGCGTCGCGGTGGACGATCATGCTCAGCGCGTCGACCGGATCGCCGTTGACCATGATGTTCATCTTGACCAGCTGGCCGGTGCGCAGCCCGATCTGGTGATAGTCAAAGCTGGCATAGCCGCGCGAAATACTCTTCAGCCGGTCGTAAAAGTCGAATACCACCTCGTTGAGCGGCAGTTCATAGACCACCTGCGCTCGGTCGCTAACATAGGTCAGGTTCTTCTGTATCCCGCGCCGGTCCTGGCAAAGCTTCAATATGCCGCCGAGATATTCGTCCGGGCAATAGATGGTCGCCTCGATCCACGGTTCCTCGATCTCGCGGATCTTGACGATATCGGGCATGTCTGCCGGATTGTGCAGGAACATCTCGCTGCCGTCGTTCATCTCGATCCGGTAAACCACCGACGGCGCCGTGGTGATCAGGTCGAGATCATATTCGCGGGTCAGCCGTTCCTGGACTATCTCCAGATGCAGCAACCCCAGAAAGCCGCAGCGGAAGCCCTGCCCGAGCGCCGCGCTGGTCTCCATCTCGAAGGTGAAGCTGGCGTCGTTGAGCCGCAGCTTGCCGATGCTCTCGCGCAATTTCTCGAAATCCGCCGCATCGACCGGGAACAGCCCGCAGAACACCACCGACTGCACTTCCTTGAAGCCCGGCAAAGCCTCCGGTGCCGGGTTCTTGACCGTGGTGATTGTGTCGCCGACCGCGGTCTGGCTGACTTCCTTGATCTGCGCGGTGATGAAACCGATCTCGCCCGCCGCCAGTTCCGGCAGCTGCTCGATCTTCGGCCGCATACAGCCGACCCGGTCGACCAGATGCTCGGTGCCCTGGGCCATGAACTTGATCTTCAGCCCCTTGGTCAGCACCCCGTCGATCACCCGCACGAGGATGACCACGCCGAGATAGGGGTCGTACCAGCTGTCGACCAGCATCGCCTTCAGCGGCTTGTTGCGGTCGCCGCCCGGCGGTGGAATCTTGGCGACAATCTGCTCCAATATGTCCTCGATGCCGATCCCCGACTTGGCACTCGCCATCACCGCCTCGGAGGCATCAATCCCGATGATTTCCTCGATCTCGTTGCGTACCCGCTCCGGCTCGGCGGCGGGCAGATCAATCTTGTTGAGCACCGGAATAATCTCGTGATCATGCTCGATCGATTGGTAGACATTGGCCAAAGTCTGCGCCTCGACCCCCTGCGCCGCGTCGACCACCAGCAACGCGCCCTCGCAGGCCGCGAGGCTCCGCGACACTTCATAGGCAAAGTCGACATGACCCGGCGTGTCCATCAGGCTGAGCTCATAGGTCTCGCCATCCTTAGCGGTATAGTTGAGCCGCACCGTCTGCGCCTTGATCGTGATCCCGCGCTCGCGCTCGATATCCATATTGTCGAGCACCTGCTCGCTCATCTCGCGCGCGGTCAGCCCGCCGGTCTGCTGGATCAGCCGGTCGGCGAGAGTCGATTTGCCATGATCGATATGGGCGATGATGGAGAAATTGCGGATATGGGACTGTTTATAGGCCCGGGCAGAGGATGGTTCGGTCATGGCCCGCCGTTAGCAGGGGCGCAAGCCCTTGTCAGCAGGAAACGTCAGCAGGAAACGACCGCCCCGCCCCGCAGATTTTCACCGCCACCGGCCGCGCTCGCCGCGATCGAACTTTACAAACTTTACACTGTTATGAATTTGAAAACTTCCAGGGCTTTTCGGGCGGGATTTGCGCAGCCTTTCCGGCCCGCAGAAGCCGTTTGTTCAGCTTTGGATCAGAAAGGCTGAACCAGTAGCCAGCAATAAGGCACCGCCCAGCCGCGCGCCCTCCCTTGCCGCTGCTGCCGAGGGAGTGGATCGGGATTCGATTGTCAAAGCGCCATTGGTGAATATGACATAAGGCGGCAAGTGTAGGAAAGACTGTTGGAGACTCCACTATCCTCCCCGTTGCGAAGCAATGGGGAGGTGGCAGCCGTATCGACTG